>UMHQ01073879.1_pt1 | contig 97894 bp, 82 predicted proteins | sample 1965531 | NCBI WGS metagenome assembly UMHQ01 (sample SAMEA4836098, study PRJEB28245) | human gut metagenome | biome: gut microbiome; material: fecal sample | place: Denmark | collected 2008 | reverse complement strand
CGGTATAACTGCGGTTTATGAGTCCGGAATCGTAACGGTATAATAAAGTTAAGCTGACAGATAAGAAAAAAAGAATTATGCGGATGCGGGAGCATAAATATAGATATATAAAGAGCTTTTTATTTTAGCTGAGTAAAGGTACTGCCGCGCGGAAGCGTTCAAACGATATTTCAGCTCGGGAAAGAAAGCGACAGGGGAAAAATATGAGTGTTGAGATTTGGATAGGCATATGTATACCTTTTCTCGGGACGCTGTTGGGTGCCGGGACAGTGTATTTTATGAAGAAGGAAGTGGGAAGCCGCACGAGGAAAATACTTTTGGGATTTGCGGCGGGCGTAATGCTTTCGGCGTCGATGTGGTCGTTGCTGAGTCCTTCTGTGGAGATAGCGTCTGAGCAGGGTGTGCCCGAATGGCTCCCGGCGACAGTCGGGTTTGTCATCGGTACGGTATTCATGATATTTGCCGATAAGTTTTTCAACGAAAAACAGGCGGAGAAGAAGGGTCTGAATACGGGTTTATTGTTTTTCTCGGTCACAGTGCATAATATACCCGAGGGAATGGCGGTAGGAGCGGTGTTTGCGGGGATGATGTCTGCGGGGGCGGATATAAGTTTTGCTTCTGCTCTGACCTTGGCTTTGGGGATAGCGTTGCAGAACATGCCTGAAGGAGCGATAGTTTCGATGCCTATAAGGAGCGCGGGAGCGAGCAGGACCAAGTGTTTCGTTTACGGTGTGTTGTCAGGGGTAGTGGAGCCGCTGTCGGCATTGTTCACGATTTTGTTTTACAGTCTGGTGAATCCCGTACTGCCGTATTTACTGTCATTTGCCGCGGGGGCGATGATCTATGTTGTTGCGAGGGAGCTTATTCCCGACGAATATGAGGAAGGGACAGGCGAAAGCGGGATAATAGCCTTAGCGTGCGGTTTTGTAGTAATGATGATAATGGACATAGTTTTCGGATAGGAAGCGAGGGAGAAGACAGATTAAGGAAAAAGTCATAAGTGTGTGAAAAAGATCAGAATAATGATATTCAAGAAGCCGAGGCTTATTGAATAAGGGTAAAGAGCCCGCACTCGGGAAGGAAAACGAAGCGCGGGCTCAAATTATAGGATACAGGATGGTAAAAGCGACGATACGGGGAAGCCGGAGAAAAATATTAAATTATGGAAAAAAACACTTGTGTTTTTTGTGTGATTATGATAATATATAATTATTAAGGCGGTTAAGAAAGCAAGGGAAAAAGTAAATTTTCAGAGCCGGATATATGTGACGGCAGCTTGGTCGGAAATGAAAAAAATGGGGGCGGTATCAGGGAGGAATGACGCCGGACTGAAAGGAAAAGGAATCGGAGAAGCTTAATTGATCAAGAATGGTCAGATAAGAGGAAGGGAGAGATAATACGCCTTAATTGTAAGGAGGAAAAACATGAAAGCAAGAAGAAGAGGGTTTACGATCGTAGAGCTTATGATCGTGATAGTGATTATAGGAATCCTGATTGCGATCATTGTTCCGACGGTAACAAGCGCCATAGACAGTGCAAACAAGGCCAGCGATCAGAGTGACATGAAGAATATGAACACTCAGCTGCAGATGTATAAGATAATGGAAGACGTATCTTCGGTTGATTATCATGCAGCGGTATTGTGGCTCACGTCAAACGGATACAGTTTGCAGTCCAAGGCGTCGAATCAGTCATTCTGGTTCAATTCAAGGACCGAGACGATAGAATACGGGACAATAGAGGAGATGATCTCCTCGTCATCGCTGACGGGCGGAACTGTGCTTGCCTCAGATCTGAACACCGATCCCGGAAGGATATCAAATAATCCCGATCTCACGTTGATTGACCAAAGGGCCGACAATGACATGATCGTAGCCGTAAACGGCATAAGGAATCTTGTGAATAATGCGATAGCCGAAGTCGGGAACACGTATGACAATGTAACTGCGAAGATGCAGGAGCTTTTCAACGGGTATCTTGAGAAGGTGGACAACGGAGAGGTTAAGACAAAGCTCATGGCTTTTGATCCTGCCGAAACGATGTACATATCCGAATCGGGAGTGTATTATAACGGGACGGCGACGACGATAGAGCAGGTAATGTTTGCCCAGTCGATAAGGTACATATCTGCATCGAGCTCTGTCGCGGGCACGAAATATGACCTCAACGACGCAACGATCCAACTGCCCAAGACATTGCTGTTGGTTATGCCCGAAGCATTGTCGCGTTTGTCGAAGGTGATATTTGAAGGTAAGAACACTCAGTTCATAACCGGGAGCCTTGACAGTGATGTAGCTGCGGCGAGCGGTTTGGTATTGGTCACGCCGAGTGAGATAAGCAGCAGAGAAGAACTCAAGTATGAGGTGATCTACACTCAGAAGGAGGCCGTTTATGACGACGGCGGGATAGAAAAGACCGTAAAGATTGCCGTAAACGAGTCAAACATGGCATTAAACGGCAATATAGCAGATTATGATGAGTCGTTGGCGGGGAAGACGATGCTTCGCGAGTACTTGGTGCCTTCGCTGAAGATAATCAATAACGGATTATTTGCGAATGTATCAGGAGTGGAAGTAATAATGAGCAGATCCAGCAATATAATTGTATGCTATGCAATAGCCTACGGGTCCAACGGAACGATAATCGGAACGGTGGTGATGGGTTACTGCACGGATATAACTGCCGGATCGGCGAATAAGACCAATGACCCGCAGAATTCGACGAAAGATTATCAGTATTATGTCAGTGATCCTTTCCAAGGGTACGATTTTTCGTCGGTATTCGGGAAATACACGGTAAAGGCGTATTCCGGCGGAACCCCGTATACTCTCACGGATGACGCGGATGACGGAAAGTCATATTTCTTATACGAACCTCCTGAGGGCGAAGAGTTCCCCCACGAGCAGGCAGACAGATTCGAGCTTTTATACGGAGACATGGTATTTTTCGTTAAATATATCTGAAAAGACTGAAATACCGATAAAACAAATGAAAATATCGGCCTGAAGAATGCCGAAAAAAAAATAAGGAGAATAGTTATGAAGACAAAATTTGTATTGCTTACGGCAATTTTGTTGATCGTGATGGCTTTAGCCGTAGGATGTAACGGTTTGATAAGTCAGGTCAGCAGCATATCGATAAAGACATTCCCGAGAACGGAATATACTGTTGGAGAAAATATCGATAATGAAAAGATAGAGATTTACGTAGAATTCACAAACGGTGCAAATCAGAGCATATCGTTCACAAAGGCCAATGCAAGCAGTGTTGGCGTGACCATTGAGAATTTCCACACCGATACGGAAGGAACTCGTACCGCTACCGTGACGTACAGCAGTGTATCCTGTCGTTTTGATTATGTGGTAAAGAGTGCGAGTTCTTCCGGATTTGCAGGGGGCAGCGGAACAGAGACCGACCCGTATCAGATAGCCAATGCCGAGCAGTTCAAGAACATAGTTCTCAAAGGGAATTCCGATGTTTATACATATTATAAGCTTATTTCCGACATAGATCTTTCCGGACTCTATGTAAAAGGGGACGAGTATTACAAAAAAATAGACGTAGGTCACTTCAAATATCCCAGAGTTTCCGACTATTCATTCAAAGGAAGCCTTGACGGAGCCAGACCTGCCGGCGGCAACTTTGCTCTTATGAACTTCACGGCAATAGACGATCTCGGAATAATCGGATCTATTTCTCAGGGCGATTTTTCCAATATAGACATAAGGAACTTCAATACGCTCGGTTACAGAGTGGGCGCATTCGGAACAGGAACATTCTCCGATATCCTTCCCGAGAACCCCGCAAACGACACGTATGCGACATTTACCAATGTGCACGTACTTGCCGACTGTAAGATGGGATTTGCAGGATTCATCTATCAGGCAAAGAACACCAAGAGTGTGACCTTTAACAGCTGCACGATGGCAGGAACAGTCTTCGGAGACGGCAATAACGTCGGCGGATTTATGGGCGATTCCCAGACTCTCACAAGAGAGACAGTTTTCAATGACTGCGCAATGACGGGTACTGTTCTCGGATATGAATTTGTAGGCGAATATGTCGGATGGCACAGCATCGAGCTGGTTTACAACAACACTCCTCATACTCAGGAAAACGTGAGCCACTTCTCTACAGGCACAAGCGCTCTTAACGAAGGAACGAAACTCGGCGTATTCAATGTGAATCTTGCCGATATAACAAACGGAACACTTACAGATCCCGGTATTTCCGGTGCCGCATATTACAGAGTTGTGTACACCACAGTGCTTGATCACTTTGTAAAGATCGACGAAACAAACTATAAGCTTCACTTTGCCGGCGGATATAATACTCCCGTATATGTGAGCGAAAAGCTCAGCGGCAGCGAATGGAAATTCCCGGCATATACGCGTGCTTACTTCGAAGTGCCTTCGAATATCAATTTCTTCGATAAGGACAGCGTTACTCCCATCACAAGGAGCGATTGCTGGGTAGAAACCGCTCCCGACATCATCGGCGGATTGTTCGTAGCCGACAACTTCAGCGGCAACTCTCTTGTTATAGGCAAGTATTCCGCTAATCCGGGTCAGCTTACCGTATTCGTGTTTGCATACAACGCTGAAGGCGAAGTTATAGCTGCATCTCAGAAAATAGTTCTTACTTATTGATTCGGAAAAGGAACGGGTATATAAAGCAAAGCCCGAAGTTTGAAGAGATCATCGAGTAAACGAAAGAAAGGGTCCGGTATCATTACCGGACCCCTTTTTGATATAAGAGCCATGCACCCGTGACGCTTTTCGAAGTCTGCAGCATCCCGACTATCATAAGTATCAGATATAAGAGCCATGAAGCCGTGACGCTTTTCGAAGTCTGCAGCACCCCGACTATCATAAGTATCAGATATAAGAGCCATGCACCCGTGACGCTTCCCGAAGATACGATTGCTCCGATGTTTCCGAAAAACGGCGGGAAGGCATGTTCGGGCGGAGGATATACATCCCTCAGTATATAGAATACAACGAAAGCCCGTGCAATGGGTGGATATTGCATAAATTAATATACAGCTCTCAGTATATAGAATACAACAAAAGCGTCATTGAGATATCAAGGAGGATATTATAAAGCGCGACGCTTCGGATATGACCGTTTTGAGATTTCGGCAAAGCAGTGCAGCGGTGAGGTTGCAGAAAAAGGCAGTGAGGGCTGTCGATGGAAGACCTGCGAAATACGCTGCTGAAAGGGCTGTAGAAGAAGGTAATACAAAAGGCCGCTGTATGAACAGCGGCCCCTTATTTATAACAGAGGTATAGAAGTTAAAACAGTCAGGTCTTTTGTAAATTGCAAAATTCAAATACTTTTTCTTTTGTGAAAGGCTTATTCAAGCTCTTCGAAAGCGCCTCCGAGGAGATGGATCATTGCGTTGCGTCGGGATAGAGAGGAAGGCTGAAGAAGGCTTCGCAAACTCCGTCGCCGTAGTCGGTGCAAGGCGGGATGACCGCATAGCCGTAAGAAGAAACTATGAGTTCCACCTGCATAATCACTTTCATGATGATATTGATGCAGATGTCGATAGTAAAGTTGTAAACCGTAGATCCGCTGTCCGACGAGCTCCCGGTGTAGGTGCCTATCTGACTTCCGGCACTTACCACGCTTGTGAGCTGGTAGGGGATTATGGATTGGTTAGGAACGCAGAGCACGATATCGAAGGGCACTGACAAAGTTGAAGTGCCCGTACCGGGCGTGCCTGCAGAGTCGGTGTAGTTGACAGTGAGCGGGATAACAACCGTGCCCTGAAAACGGGCGAGATTGGAGTCCTGCTGAGGCGTGATCACGAGGTTTTGTATCGTGCCGTTGACCGACGAACTTCTTGCGCTTACATAAGTAAGCGGAGTGGAAGGAGAAGCCGGCGTGACGTTTGATACAGTAATGTCCTGGTCGGTGAGCGTCTGCTGTTTCAGGCAGGCGTCGAAAACTCTATTGGCTTGAATACACACCTTCTCGGCGGTATCCGAACATTGCATGATTATTGACATGGCTTTATCTCCGTAATAATATTGATACCGTTTCGAATGGCGGTATATTGTATTATATGCGGGAAGAAAACTCATGGTGTCAGTTTTTTCGGTCAGAGGGGTATAAAAAACCTGAAGGCGGAAAAATTCATTCTTCGGTATCGTTTTTTATTTCGGAAAGTTCGAAAACAATGTTTTCATTGTATTTTTTTAGTTCAGAGTAAAATTCGTTATAATACTTACTGTCAATAATTATACGGGATATCTGAGGCTGATCGGCTTTATTTGTGAAACAGATATAGAGCTGATTGTCGGCAAGTACGAGTTTCCAGATTTTGTCGTTTTTGATGTTGCCGCCGAAAAGATCCCATAAGAAAACGAGTCTGACGCCTTTTTCGTTTATGCTGTAAGAAATAAACAAAAATCGCAACAATATAAAGATTACGAAAACTGAAAGTATGGTGGTAGCTATTTCAAAAGCGAGAGAAACCGAAAAGTAACCGAAAGCTTCGGTCCATTTGATGATGTTGAAAACTATGGCTCCCGTCCAGAGCAAAGAAAAGACGATTATGATTATGTTTAAGAAAAGGGGTTTTTTTAACGGGAATTTTTTCATTTATGAGCTCCGTATGTTAATATTATACTGGAGTTATTTTAACATATGGTAAATATTATAGCAAGCAAATCGCTTGAAAAAAATGAACGAACATGGTATAATATAACGATATACGCTGAATTTCGGCTGAATAAATAAAACAGACGCAGCAGAAAGCGAAAAAAGTTCAGAGTTGACGTGCGGTTTCTGACAGATGCCGGAGCAGAGTATTGACGGAGGTCGGAAATCGGTAAGGAGAAATATGAGGGTAATAAGCGGCAGATACAGAGGGAAAAAACTGACGGCTCCGGAAGGCGAGGTTTTCAGGCCTACGCTGGACAGAGTGAAGGAAATGCTTTTTAATATATTGCAATTCAGGATAATGAATGCTAAAGTTCTGGACCTTTTTGCAGGCAGCGGAGCGCTCGGGATAGAATGTTTGAGCAGAGGAGCGGACGAAGTTATCTTTGCGGACAACAACAGAGAAAGCATAGATTTTGTAAAAAGGAATCTCGTTAACATAGACGGACTGTACAGAATATTGGAGTGTGATTATAAGGTTGCCCTCAATCGGCTTTCGGGCAAGCGGTTTGACATAATTTTCGTAGATCCTCCGTACGGATCGGGACTTTACGAGAACGCTCTCCGGATGATAGGCGAAAATGAATTTTTGTCTCAGGACGGGGTAGCGATATGTGAGCATAACAGGCACGACGGTTTGCCGGGCGAAGTCGGCGGACTGATAAAGACGAGGGTAAAAGAAATAGGGTCCGTGGGGCTCAGTTTTTACGAAAGGAAAGAGGGAGAGGAAAAATGAACTGCATTATACCCGGGAGTTTTGATCCGCTGACAAAAGGTCACGAAGATATAATAAAAAGGTGCGCACTGCTTTTTGACAGGGTAATAGTGGCTGTTTCCGACAATCCCGAGAAAAAGAGCGTATCGTCGGAAATAAGGACGGCGATGATAAAAAAGGTCTTTACAGACTCATCTAACGTTACGGTAACGACAAATAGGGGTCTCACTGCGGAGTTTGCGTTAAAATATGCGCCGTGCGTGATAGTCAAGGGTATCAGAGGGGAAAAAGACTTTGACTATGAGGCGGACATGGCAAAATACAACAGGGAGCTTTTCGGCGTAGAAACATTGCTCCTCAATTCGCGCGACGAATTCTGCAGGATAAGCTCTTCACGGATAAGGGAGCTTGCTTATTACGGATGCGACATAACGGGATATGTGCCGGAGAGTATATGCGGCGATATCATGGCAGTTTACGGGAGGAAGGAAGATGTTCACTGAAGAAAAGACCGTCATTACGCCGGACGAGCTGAAAGAAGCAATGCCCCTGAGCGACAGGGTCGCGGAAGTAAAGCAAAAAAACGATATCGTACTGAAGGAGTTCATGGCGGGAAGGGATAAAAGATTTCTGGTGGTTTCCGGACCTTGTTCTGCAGACAATGAGGACGCGTTGTCGGAGTACTGTGGCAGGCTGAGTCACCTTGCGGACAAACTTTCGGATAAAATACTTTTCGTAACGCGGATCTTTACCGCAAAACCTCGGACTAACGGCGAAGGCTATCTCGGAATGATGTATCAGCCCGACGGTAAAAATGTGGATATAGATAAGGGGGTACGCCTGGCGCGGCAAATGCTCATGCGCTGTATATCCGAAACAGGGCTTCCCGTAGCGGACGAATTGCTTTATCCGGAGTATTATGATTATTATGACGATCTGATAAGTTATTATTTTATTGGTGCAAGGAGCAGCGAAAATCCCGAGCACAGGAATATAGGAAGCGGTCTTGACGTGGTAGTAGGAGTTAAAAACAGCACAGGAGGAAACCTTATTTCACTTGCCGGCGCTGTTCATGCATGTCAGAACCCGAAAACCTTTTTGCTTAAAGGAAAACAGGTGAGTACGTGCGGAAATCCTTATGCTCATGCTGTATTGCGCGGGTTTGTGGACGAAAGCGGCGTGTTTTTCCCTAATTACAGCGAAAACAGCCTGAAAACTTACGAAATGCTGTGCGGCAGTATGGGAGTGATAAATAACAGCGTGATAATAGACTGTTCACATGCAAACAGCGCAAAACAGAGTATGAAACAAATACAGGCGGCAAAAAGGATCGTGGAAAGAAGATACCCGATAGTAAAAGGGATAATGCTCGAAAGCTATCTTTTCGAAGGACAGAGCGACAGTCAATACGGAGTGAGCCGTACGGACAGCTGTCTGGGTTGGGAGGATACGGAAGAGCTTCTGTATGATATTTACAATAAACTTTAAATAAAGGTATGTAAAACCGGAATAAAAAAGGTTTGCCGAGGCAAACCTTTTTCTGATCGGAATTTTGTGAAGTATCACAGGTATTCGCGTATATGTTTTACTGCAGATTTTTCCAAACGCGAGACCTGTGCCTGAGAAATACCTATTTCACCGGAAACTTCCGTCTGTGTTTTGCCTTCATAATAACGTTTGATAAGGATACTTCTTTCTCTGTCGTTGAGTTTTTCTATAGCCGCATTTACGCAGATATCGTTCATCCAGTTTTCGTCGTTATTTTTTTTATCTTTTATCTGATCCATTACAAGAACGGCATCCGAGCCGTCGCTGTAGACCGGTTCGTATAGTGAAACAGGCTGAGCTATGGCGTCCAGAGCGTAAGCCACCTCAGAAACTTTTTTGTTGAGTTTTGCGGCCACATCGTCGAGGGTGGAAGAAAGACCTTCTCTTTCGAGTTGTTCTCGGGCCGTTAAGGCGGCGTAGGCGTCATCTCTGATGCCTCTGCTCACTCTCAGGGAATTGGACTCTCTGAGAAATCTTCTGATCTCGCCGATTATCATGGGGACCGCATAGGTGGAAAACCTTACGTCGAGGGAGCAGTCGAAGTTATCTACCGATTTTACAAGCCCGACACATCCGACTTGAAAAAGATCATCGGGATTATCAGTTTTACCCGAGTATCTTTGAAGTACGGACAAGACCAGACGGATATTGCACAGAATAAATCTGTCTCGAGCGGTGCTGTCTCCGGATTTTACTTTAAGCATCAACTCTTTAGCCTCTTTTGCCGACAGCCGCGGAAGACTGCCGGTATCCACTCCGCAAATCACAACTTTCTTTTTCATAAGAATATTTTGTCGCATTATGCCGGAAATATACTTTTTTCGGAAACATCTCAGAATATTTTGTTAGAATTCGGGAAAGGGGCGCATTTATTTTGTTTTGGAGGAATATAATTGTCGGGAGGTGGAAACATGGATTACGATATTACCTTTAACGAACTCAGGTGCAAAGATGTAGTGAACACCGTGGACGGAAAGCGTCTCGGAAAAGCCACGGACATTGTAATAGATCTGAAATGCGCGGTGGTATTGGGGCTGGTACTTCCCGGAGAGAAAAAACTTTTCAAGTCTTCAGACGATCTATTTATCCCCTGGCACCGGATCACGAAAATCGGCGACGATGTAATACTTGTCAAGATCAATGAAACCGATACCGAATGTCCAGCCATTCCGGCGCCGAAATAAAGTTTCGCTCATTGCGGAGGATAGCTGTAGGCGGCGAGGACATATCCCGTCGCCGAATATGATGTGAAAGGAAAAATATTAAAAATATAAAAACATGTTGTTTTACCGGAAGCATTTCGACGCGGATAAAAATGTAAGAGCGGAACGGGTATAAATCCCGGACAAAAAGAGCAGTAAAATCTGTAAAGCGGCAATGATAAGCAGTCAGCCGAGAATAAAAAGATCCGTCCTGTTTGCAGAACGGATCCGTTTTATGATTTATTTATTGGTGGAAAAAAGCAGTTTTGTATAATTCGGTACGGGGTAAACCGAATCGGGCAGAATGGTTTCTGTTTCATCGACAATTGCCCGCAGTTTTGTCATATTATCGAGGAGTTCGCCAGAAATAAATCCGGCGGCTTCTTTATGCGACTTTTTGCACAGAGCTTCGGCTTTTGACAAAGTTTCCTTAAGTTGTCGGGCGGCGTTTATCTGAGCGTTCAGCAGCTCCCCGAGTTTTTGTATCATGGGAAGCTCAAAATCGGCGAGGTCAGATTTACCGCATGCGCTGAAGTTTGCATAGCCTTTTCCGAGTTCGTTGAAGTAGGAGAGGGATGCGGGCAAAAACAGCCTGTGATGCATGTCGAGCATGGTTTTAGCCTGAATGAGTCTTTCTTTGTTGTGGCGTTCGAAGAGCATTTCGTAGCGGGAATAAAGCTCCTTTTCGGAAAAGACTTTGTATCTGCCGAACAATTCGATATTCTTTTTCTCTATCAGTACGGGAACGACAGAAGCTGTATTTCTGAAATTAGGCAGTCCCAGTCCTTCGGCTTTTTTCACCCATTCTTCCGAATAGCCGTCCCCGTTGAAAATGATACGGCTGTGATCAGACAAAATATCGCTGATTATCCTGATTATCTCTTCATCGCGGTCGGCGGCGTTTTCGAGGCGTTCGCAGATGTATTCGACGGAATCGCAGAGAGCGGTGTTGAGCATGATGCAGGGTTCTGCAATGGAAGCGGAAGAGCCGGGCATCCTGAACTCGAATTTATCTCCCGTGAAGGCGAAAGGACTGGTACGGTTTCTGTCGGTGTTGTCGAGGAACAGTGTAGGGATGGTGGAGAGCCCCATGTCGAGGATGGTTTTTTCACCGGAACTTTCATTGGTTTCGCCGATGAATGAGTGAAGCAAACGCGTGAGGCTTTCACCGAGGAACACGCTGATTATTGCCGGAGGGGCTTCCTGTCTTCCCAGACGGTGATCGTTGCCTGCCGAGGCGATAGAAAGACGCATGATATCGGCATGGAGGTCTATCGAACGCAGTACGGCGGCGATAAAAAGAATAAAACGTTTGTTGCCTTCTATTGTAGAAGAGGGTTTGAAAAGGTTGACTCCTTTATTGGTGATGAGAGAATAGTTGACATGTTTACCGCTGCCGTTCACGTTATCGAAGGGTTTTTCGTTCAGGAGACATCTCAGGCCGTGTTTGATGGCAGTTTTTTTCATGACTTCCATCGTAAGGTGGTTATGGTCGCACGCTACTGCCGCTTGTTCGTGAAGAGGAGCGAGTTCGTGTTGGGAAGGGGCGACTTCATTATGCTTGGTTTTGCTTGTGACTCCCAGTTCCCATAGTCCTCTGTCAAGATCGGCCATATAATCCGAAACGCGGCGGTTGATGTTGCCGTAGTAATGGTCTTCCATTTCCTGACCTTTGGGAGACATTGCTCCGAAAAGGGTTTTGCCGGTCAGTTTCAGGTCTTCGCGGAGGGCGTAGAGTTCGCTGTCGATAAGGAAATACTCCTGTTCCGCGCCGATGCTCGGGGTAACGCGGCGGGTTTCGTTGTCGCCGAGGAGCCTGAGAAGACGGACGCAGAGTTTATCGAGAGAGTCCACCGAACGAAGGAGAGGGGCTTTTTTATCGAGAGCTTCGCCGTTGTAGCTGATAAAAACCGTCGGGATGCATAAAGTACCGTCTTTTACAAAAGCGGGAGAACCGCAATCCCATGCGGTGTAACCGCGAGCTTCAAAAGTGGCGCGGAGTCCTCCGCTGGGGAAAGAGCTTGCGTCTGATTCGCCTTTTATAAGGTTTTTCCCCGAAAATTCCATCAATGCCTGCTGATCGTCCATGACGTTGATGAAGGCGTTGTGTTTTTCGGCAGGAGAACCGGTCATTGGGATGAACCAGTGACAATAGTGCGTTGCGCCGAGGTCAACTGCCCAGTCTTTCATGGCGCACGCAACCACTTCTGCAATGGTGGAATCGAGAGGCGTGCCTTCCACAATCGTTTTCTTTAACGAAAGGTAAACATTTTTCGGAAGTTTTTCACGCATCACGCGGTCGTTGAATACGTGGGAGCCGAAAATATCATTAATACTGTTTTTCATATTTTCCCCTGATCAAAAAGAATAAATAATACAAATTTATTTTCATAAATTTTCCGACTTTTAAAGTATAACACAAAACAAAGCAGTTCCCAAAAAATATCAGGGGTATAATTAATTTTTGCAAAATTTTTCAGAATATGTTAAAATAAAAGGGGAGAGAGATATGGCAGAATACGTTGAATTCAGAGTCAGAGTACCCGAAGCTCTCATAGAGGCTTTGTCAGGGGAGTTTTCTTTGAGTAAAGGCAGGGCTGCCGAACTTATCAGGAAAAAAGATATCAGACTGAACGGAGCGAAATACGGATCGGACAGTAATGAAGGCAGCGGGATGGATTATATTCTGAAAGTCGGGGACATTCTCGGGGTTTATCTCAGGAATGAAGAGTCGGCGAGGATAAAAGCCGAAATAGTCTATTCGGACGATAATATAGCCGTAGCCGTAAAGCCGCCGGGAGTAGAGAGCAGCGGACTGCATTCTATGGAAGGACGCGTGGAACGAGCCGTAATGAAGCCTGCAAGAGCTTGTCACAGACTGGATTATAATACTTCCGGACTGAATGTTTTCGCTTTGAGCGACGCGGGGTATAAAAGCATGACGGAATGTTTCCGTGAAAGGAGAGTCGAGAAAACGTATCTTGCAGAGGTCGTGGGGGACGTGAAAAGCCATGATGTGGTCAAAGGGTATCTTTTCAAGGATTCGGCAAAGAAGAAGGTTTACGTATACAGTGAAAAGCGAAAGGGGAGCGTATACGCAGAAACTGAATACAGGCTGGCGGGAAGTACGGGGAGAGCCGATGTGATCGAGATCAGAATACATTCGGGTCGGACGCATCAGATAAGAGCCATGCTTGCCGGTGTCGGCGTGTATATAGTCGGGGACGGCAAATACGGCGATTATAAGATCAACGAAGAATACGGCGAGAAGATACAAAGGCTTTATGCGGTCAGACTGAGGTTCAGGTTTCCGAAGGAGAGCGAAATGTATTATTTAGACGGTGCAGAGATGAAATATGTTCCCGAAAAATTAAAAACGTATTTAAAGTAGTGGAAAAACAGTTGCCACAAAAGGGAAATTATTATATAATAAACAAGTTAGCTTTGTTATAGCGGAGAAAGACGTATGATCAAACACGTAGTATTGTATAAACTGAAAGATAATACCGAAGAATCGAGGAACGCCGTAGTGGAGAAGTTTGAATCCATGAGGGGAAAGATTGATGTTTTGAGGAGCATCGAAGCCGGGAAGGACAAGATGGGATCGGGTCGCAGTTACGACGTGTGTCTGATATGCACTTTTGACAGTATGGAAGACTTGAAAGCGTATGCAGATCATCCTGTTCATCTTCCCGTGAAGGCATATATCGGGGAAGTTGTGGAGAGATCGGTAAGCGTAGATTTTGAAGAATAAAGCACGAAACGATTTTGAGGTGAAAACATGAAAAAGATAGCTTTGGCACTTGTAGTTTGTCTTGTCGTCGGTATAATGGCCGGGTGCACGTCCGGTTTCATGTCGGAAATTGAAATGCTCAATGTGACGCAGAATCCGGAAGTCAGCATAACGCTCAGTTATACGGACGCGGAGAGCGTGGAGAAGAGCTTTACTATGGTATTTGAGCTTCATTACGATAAGGCGCCTATAACGGTCACGAATTTTGTAAATCTTGTGCAGGAAGGCTTTTACGACAATACGATAATCCATACCTGTAACGTATCCAAGGTTTCGACATCCGATATATATTATATAGCCGGGGGGAAGTATGAGTTAGACAGCGAAGCCGATCAGACTTCTTCCAAAAAGTCACTGATAGCGAGCACGAAAGATTACCATATCAAGGGAGAGTTTGAGTCAAACGGCTGGACGGAGAATGATCTCAAGCATCTTGTGGGAGCGCTTGTAATGGACAGGGATTCGGGAGTGAGCGGTTTTGATTCTGCGAATACCGGATACTATATCTGCATGAACGACTACAATAAGAGAGACGGGAATTATGCGGTGTTCGGGACGCTGAAATCCATGAGCGGTAAGATCGGCGACAGGGAGATTCCCTCTCAGGACAGTCTTATATCCACTTTCCGTGACGACATGATGGGCATGAGCAATACCTCAACAGCTACCGATGCGGACGGCAATTCGGTAAAGATACCCAATCTCACGATAGTGGTTACCATGACGGTGAATACATTCGGCGTAACATATCCGACGGCAAAACACGTTTAAAGGCGTCGGGGTGACCGGGACGCAGTTCTTTGTTTCTGAGCTAATGCCTGAACGAAGTATCTGCGTCTTTATTTTTATATGGAGGACTTATGGCGGAGAGGCTGAAGGTAGAGAGTGTGGACGAAGGGAGCGTAGGGGAGGAGCTCGGTATACTGCCCGGCGACATTGTGACGGCATTTGACGGTCGTGCTTGCGAAGACATGCTGGATTACGGTTACTATGACTGCATGGAAAGGTTTTCGATGGAAGTCAGGCGCGGTGAAAAGCTCATGGAATACGAAATAGAGAAGGAAGACTGGGAACAGCTCGGACTCAATTTCACCGATGACAGCTATATAACTCCGATCACATGCAGGAACAGGTGTATATTTTGTTTTGTGGATCAGTTGCCGCCGGGGATGAGGGAAACGTTATACGTAAAAGATGACGATTACAGACTGAGTTTTGTGTCCGGCAACTATGTCACTCTGACGAATGTGGGCGAAAAGGAGAAAGAAAGGATAAAAAGGATGAAATTTTCTCCGATGTATGTGTCGGTCCACGCCACAGACGAAGATGTGCGGCTGAGGATGCTGGGGATCAAAAAAGCTCCCGCTATAATGCCTTTACTGAAAGAGCTTACTGAAGCCGGTATAACGGTGCATACTCAATTAGTGATATGTCCGGGCATAAACGACGGAGAGATACTCAGGAAAAGTCTTACGGATCTTTATTCGCTTTATCCGGGGGTAAAGAGCGTTGCAGTGGTCCCGGTGGGGCTGACCGGGCACAGGAAGAACCTGAACGGGCTTCGGCTCAACAATAAGAGGGAAGTGGCAGAACTCATCGATATAGCGGATAAATTCAATAAAAGCATAAAAACCGGGAATTTTGTATTTTGTTCCGACGAAATATACGTGACCGCGGAGAAAAAGGAACCGCCTTACGATTATTACGGAGATTTTGATCAGATAGAAAACGGAGTCGGACTGATGGCGAAATTCAGATACGAATTCGACGCGGCATTGAAGGACGCGGTAGCTCCCGGCAAAAACAGCTATACTATAGTGACGGGTAAGTCGGCGTCGGAGCTTATGGAAGAAACGCTGAAAGCCGCAAAAGCGAAATTCCCGGGACTGAGGGCAAATGTGGCAGTGGTAGATAACAATTTTTTCGGGTCCGATGTGACGGTGGCAGGTCTGCTTACCGGAAAAGACGTTATAGACGCATTGAAAGGTGCAGATGTCGGCGATGTTGTGCTGCTGCCGAGAGCCATGCTGAAAGAATTCGAAGACGTCTTTCTGGACGGTTCGACGCCTGAGGAATTGGCAAAACTTCTGAACAGAAGGGTCGAGATAATCGACGGCGGATATGAATTGGTCCGTGCCGTAGCGGTGACGGAGGAGATTTAGAATTTCGGCACGATGAAGGAGAAAACGGAAAAGCTCCGTGATTTCCGGCAGATCGGCCGGGAAAAGACGGAAAAGGTAACGTAACGGATGCAGTGTACTGCAATATTACGGAAATGGAGAGCATATGAAACCATTTGTGGCGATAATAGGGAAGCCTAACGTAGGTAAATCCACATTTTTCAATAAAGTTACCGGGGAAAGACGGTCTATCGTAATGGATGTTGCCGGCGTTACGCGTGACAGACTGTACGCTGATGCGGAATGGCTGGGACGCGAGTTTACGCTTATAGATACGGGTGGAATCAGGATAGGCGAAAATGAAGAGATGTCCGCTCACATAAGAAAACAGGCTGAAATAGCCGTGGAAACGGCAAATGTCGTATTGTATTTCGTGGACGGGAAAAACGGTCTTACCGCCGAGGACTATGAAGTGGCGCAGCTGCTCAGAAAGAGCAGTAAACCGGTATTGCTTGTGGTAAACAAGGTGGACAATTATCTTGGCTTCGATATGTCTGATTTTTACTCTCTGGGCATAGGGGAAGAGGTCATACCCATATCTTCGGAGCATATGCAGGGAGTGGGCGATTTACTGGATGAGGTGATCAAAAGACTGCCCTCAGAAGAAGAGGAAGAAGGCGGATCTCAAGGCATAAGGATCGCTGTAGTCGGGAAGCCCAATGCGGGTAAAAGCAGCCTTGTAAACAAGCTCATCGGGTATGACAGGACTATAGTCAGTAATATAGCGGGGACCACAAGAGACGCAATAGACGTTCCGATAGAATACGAAGGGGAAAAATTCATCCTGGTCGATACTGCCGGGATCAGAAGAAAGAGCCGTATAGACGACGAAACGATAGAAAGATATTCCGTAATGAGGAGTCTAGGGGCTATAAGGAAGTGTGATGTATGCGTAGTGGTGCTTGACGCCGGGGAGGAACTGTCGGAGCAGGACGTAAAGATAGCCGGGTATGCCGACGAACAGGGTAAGCCCGCCGTGATCGCGCTGAACAAATGGGATCTTATAGAAAAGGATACGTTTACCATAGAAAAATACCGTAAACGGCTTGAAACGGACCTGGCTTTCATGGATTATTTCGTATCGGTGGCCATAAGCGCGAAAACGGGGCAAAGACTGAATAAATTGATGCAGCTGGTAAAGGAAGTATATATATCGAGTAATTTCAAAGTAACGACCGGCGTGCTCAACGACGTGATCGCCGACGCGGTAGCCACAGTGGAACCGCCGTCAAAGAACGGCAGACAGCTCAAGATAAAGTATGCCACGCAGGTTTCGACGGCGCCGCCCGTATTTTTGTTGTTTGTCAATGATGAGAAGCTCATGCATTTTTCATACAAAAGATATCTTGTTAACAGCTTAAGAAAAGCGTTTGACTTGAAAGGGACTCCGATAAGGATCATAGTAAGGTCGAAGGAGGAGTAGATCGTTTGTTATGAATGTAAACGATTGGTGGATCTATCTGATATTTGCTCTAGCGTGTTATTTTTTGTGTAATTTTAATTTTGCGATATTTTTCACGAAAAAGATCAAAAAGGAGGACATAAGGAGCAAAGGCAGCGGCAATCCGGGGACAACGAATGTTTTCAGAGTATACGGATATAAGATGGGGCTGCTCATTTTTGTGTTCGATATGGGAAAAGGATTGGTCTGTGCTTTAGCCGGATACCTGATATTCGGGGCACTTTACGGGAATGAACTGGACGCCCGCTTCTTTGCTTATGTCGGAGGACTATGCGCAGGTCTGGGACATGTTTTTCCCGTAGTGTATAATTTCCGGGGCGGGAAAGGATTTGCTACCGGAATAGGCGTATTTCTTGTTGCTGACCCTGTATTTGCGGCGATAGGACTGGTGATAGGGGTAGTGGTGTTGCTGATAACGGACAGGATGTCGGTGTTTGCGTTGTTTTTTTTCGTGGCATTGTGCATTGAGAGCGCGATAACCATGTTGCCTGAAAAATGGATGCTTTTTATCCCGGTCGTATTGTACTGCGCGATGGTGGTATATGCTCACAGAAGCAATATAAAGCGGCTGATCAAAGGAAACGAAAATCCTTCGGGTATAAGGAAGATGTTCAGAAAATAAACTGTTCGGGGATCGGACCCGGTGATCCGTGACAAAAAACCGATCGAGGACATATATTGCTATATCCTGACGAAAAGGAGTTCGGTATGGAATATATTAGATGTCCGCGTTGCGAATTGAATTATATAGTGAAGGGAGAAGGGCTTTGCAGGGTATGCAGACGGGAATTAGCCGGCTGTTACAGTGAAGAAGAGGAAGAAGAGGAATACGAGGAAGAAGCTGAAAACATTTGTCCTGTATGTGAACGTGTGATCGGGAAAGGAAGGATATGTGCCGAATGTGCGGCTAAGCTTGTCAAGAGTGAATATATAAGTTAGGGAAGATGAAGGTATTTGCCATCAGTGATCTGCATATGTCTTTCGGGGTGGACAAGCCGATGGACGTATTCGGAAGATGCTGGGATAATTATTTGGATAATCTGGTCAGGAACTGGCAGGACAAGATATCGGATGATGATCTGGTCCTTATGCCCGGTGATTTTTCGTGGGCGATGAGGCCGGAGGAGGCGGTGCTTGATTTCAGGTTTATAGGCGGGCTCAAGGGAAAGAAGATAATTCTGAGGGGGAACCACGATTATTGGTGGAATACCGTATCGCAGGTGAGGAAAATGCTGCCCGAGGGATTTTATGCGGTGCAGAACGATGCATGCAAGTTCAACGATGTGGTAGTATGCGGCACGCGCGGCTGGACATGTCCTCTCGGAGGGAACTGTGAAGGCTTGAGCGAGCAGGATATAAAAATTTATAAGCGTGAAACGGAAAGACTGAAGCTAAGCATATCTTCAGCGAAAAGACTTGCCGAAGAAGGCGACAGAATAGTATGTATGATGCACTATCCGCCTTTCAATGTTATGAGGGATGACAGCGAGTTTGTCAGAGTATTGGTGACGGAGAACATAAAGACCGTGGTTTACGGGCATCTGCACGGAAAGGAGTGCCGTGCGGACAGGCATATAAATAAGTTCGGGGCGGATTTCTATCTGGTATCTACAGACATAGTGAACCATGACCCGGTGGAAATACCTGTGAAATAAAAATAATTCAGACTGAAAGAGAAAATAATAAAAAAATGAAAAATCTGCATGCTTTATATTGTACGGCAAATTCTTGCGAAAAAAAGATAAGTGTGTTATGATTATACAGAAGGTAAAAAGTGGGGGAAAACGGTGCTTGCCGGGAGGAGATGAATGGCAAAGGAAAATAAAAGCGAGCTTTTTGAAAAGGGAAGTAAATTTACGTTTCCCAAGGCCTATTTTGTCGGGACTGATATAAGCGGGGTACTTGAATTTCTGAATGCGGGATCCGAATATGTGATCGATCCTCAGGAGTACGTTACGGATGAAAATGAAACCGAAATGGAATTTCTCGGGGTGGTCGAAGAAGGCAGCGAAGAGGACAGATTTGATTTTCTGCCTTCAAAGAACGTCAGGCAGAATGACATATCGGATGAAAACGGAATAAATTTAGGTTTCAATGACGCGGAGGACATAAATCCGTATATAAAAGATCCGAAAGCGGAAGGAGGCATCCCGATAATCGATGTGCCCGTGAATATACGGCCGAATCGTTCTCTTGAAATAACGAAGGAAAGGCGGATGTACGGCGGACTGCCGGCGGTAAACGGAGTGACGCCCGATGAACGGGAACTCAGAAGAATAATGGAAAGCGGAGGGTTTTTCGGGATACCCAATATAACGCTCAGTCCTCAGAACATCACCATTCAGCCGCAGACGGTAACGATGAATCCGCAGACGGTAACGATGAACCCGCAGACAGTCACAATGAATCCAGAGATCGTGACGATGAACCCGCAGACCGTGACTATGAACCCGGAAACCGTGGTGATGCAGCCGCAGACAGTGAATATACAGCCTGACGTGGTAAATATAAAGCCCGAAGCGATAAATATAATAGGGAACGAAAGTGTGATCGTGAGCAAGGAAGCCGTAACGCTCAGTGAAGCGGAGGCGGCGCTGTTGAGTGTTGACGAAGGTTTTTTATTGAACGAAGCCGGGCAAGGCGATACTGCAGCGGCGGAAGAAGGGTCGGCGGAAGCTGTGTCCGTGATGCAGGGAGATAAAGAGGATAACGTGCAGGCGGAAAAGGCTGAAGAAGCCGAGGAAGAAGAGAGGTCCGGCGGAGTGGAGCTGAGGACGCGGGTTGTGGGCGTGATGCGGCCGGGGAGCACGGTATTTTACGATCCGCACACCGAGAGCAAAGCCAAGAAGGCGGGGATAGATTATACTCCGCAGCAAAATACTCTTCCCGAAGGGGAGAGAGCTGAGGAAAAGAGTAAAGAAGCGGCAGCCGCAAGCGACGAAAAAACCGAAACAGAGCGGAAAGCCGCAACAAACGAGCGCGAAAAGGATGAAGAAAACCTTTCCGAGATCAGAAGAGCCGACACTGAAAGGGACACGGAAACATATCGCAGACAGGTATTCAAAACTGCCAATGATCCGGTGATAGAAGAGTTCGGAGCGTCCGTAGATGCTTCTGAATACAGGAAGGCTGACAAGAAGTCAGGCGGATTTTTCGGAAGGATTGCCGAAAGACTCAGACGCAGGTTCGATAAGAAGAGCGGCAGATCGGTTTCTTCCGAATCCGGACAGAATATTGTAGTACAGCCTGAGAAAAACGTATTTCATACCGGTTCGGTGAAGGGTATCAGCGATCTGACGTCGGTATACGATTATTTTAAGAAGTGATCAGATACCGGACAGCAAAAAAGTGCATAAATACGGGCATAAATGATTACGGAGAAATCAGATGAAGATCCAGACGCAGTTAAAGATCGGAAAACTTACCGATGATTTCAGAGGGGAGTCGGTTTACGACGGAAAGAGAGTGATTTTGGACGGAGTTATCCCCGAGGATGAGGCGGAAGTGGAATTGAACGCATATATCAACGGAGTGTATTACGGTAAGGTAAAGCGTTTGGTTTGCCGGTCGCCATTAAGGGTGAAGCCCGAGTGTCCGTATTTTTACGAATGCGGCAAATGCGCTTTGCAGTACATGGATTACGGTTTTCAGAAAGAGAGAAAGACAAAGCTTGTAGCGGACGAAGTTAAAGGTGCGAAGGTATATGAGTGCGAAGGGCTGTATTATCCGTATAGATACAGGAACAGGACGAGTCTTACGTTTTCTCATTCCGGAGGCAGGATAGTGATAGGTTATGAAGCCGAAAAAACGGGACGGGTGACAGATATAGAAGACTGTACGGTTTGCGGGAAATGGATAGTGACTTTGTTGAATTGTCTGAGGAACTTTGCGGGGAAATTTTCATTAAAGGCATTCAGTCCTGCAAGCGGAGAGGGTGTGCTAAAAAAATGCAGAGCCATGTATGCCGAAGGGGCAGTCTGTTTGACTCTTCACACGACCGTGAGCAAGGTGATAGGGCTGAATTGGCTGATGAAGGAGCTGGAACGGGAATTCGGGAAAGCCGAGCTGTATGTGTTTTCCGAAGGGTTTGATACAGGGGCGCCTTTGACTTATCGTGTGGGATCGGGAAGGATCCCGGGCGGTGAGTATATATCGGGGACGCGAGTCCTGACGCCCGAAACGGAGATTCCCAAGTGTGAGAATTTACATAAAAAGCTGATAAAGGAAATAAAAGATAAAAGTACGAGCGAAAGTATCAATGAATGCAGAGGCGTGTTGTCGGGATATGATTTTATAAGGCCCGATGTAAAGGGAAAGACGCTTATCAGCAACAATGCAGGAAATTTAGAAGAAAGGGCAAAAGCGATCAGACCGGACAGAGTAATGTTTTTTGCCGAAGATATTGCGGCATTGAGGACGGGGTTGGCTCAGAGCGAAGCCGCGGGATACATAATTGAATATGCTGTCCCATACGACATGCTTGCTCAGACCAAAAATATCAGCACACTTGTTTCGCTTTGTCGGAAATAAGTTGGTATATTAAAACGAGGCCGAAAGTTCAGTTTTTCGGCTTTTTTCAATAAAAATCCCATGATTTAAGCAGTTTTCGATAAAATTAAAAATACGTATCTGCACATGAAATTTCCGGCTTGATCCGGCAAAGAGGCGAGGATGAGATTTTCTGCCGAAACCGATATTTGAGCAAAATAGCCGGCGCGCGCAAATGACACAACTTCAAATAAGCGATCGCGGCGGCAAGACGGTGCCTGTTCAATGACCGGAAGAAAGAGAGAATTTTATCGGTAAAAAATTGCGGCGTCGGATTGAAATACTTTTGATTTATGTTATAATGAAAAAGAATAAGCTTACGGAAAAACTGTTTGCATTGCGCAAGATATATTTTTCCGAAAGAGGTGGTCGGAATGGAAAAATTTCTGAAAATTGTTTTCTTTGTTTGCTGTCTGGCTTTTGCGGTGTTAACAATGATCGGGTGCGTCGACGATTTCGAAAAGGAAGATCAGGGAACAAATAATGACGAAAAAGAAAGTGTTGTTGAAGTGGAAGGGCTGATCCTTCAGCTCAGTACGGATGAGCAGTATTATTGGGTTTCTGGATACGAAGGGGAAGGCGGAAATATTGAAGTTCCCTCGTTGTACGATGATATACCGGTGATCGAAATAGGCGAAGCCGCATTCAAAGGTCAGACGGCGGTAAGTTCGGTCACTTTGCCCGAGAGTATAGAGGTGATAGGCAGAGAGGCGTTCATGGACTGTACGGGGCTGAGTTCATTTGTAATACCGGAAGGAGTCGCGGATATAGGTGAATATGCGTTCGCGGGCTGTACCGGACTGAGTAATATGGTCATTCCTGACGGCGTTGAGTCTGTAAGATCCATGACTTTTGCGGATTGCACCGGTTTGACCTCTCTGACGATAGGAAAAGGCGTAAAGGAGATATGCGACAGAGCCTTTTCGGGATGCGGTTTGACTTCGCTGATAATCCCCGAGGGTGTGATCCGTATCAGTTTCAACATAATCGAAAACTGTCAGCAGCTTGCTGTTCTCGAGATATCCGAAAGCGCGACGGACATAAGTGACATTGCTTTTCAAGGCTGCAGCAGTATAGTGAGCGTAAAGATGCCCGCGTATGCGGCGGGATATGTGCCTATGAGCAGTGTGGAGGAAGTCGTTCTGACCGGCGGCGAGATCATACCCGCAAAAGCTTTCGAGTATGCAAGCAAGCTCAGATCGGTAGTTATTCCGGAAGGGATAGAGCAGATAGGCGCCTCCGCATTTTATAAGTGTACCTCACTGACTTCCATCGAGCTTCCGCAAAGCCTTAATATAATTTCCGGCAGTGCTTTTTACGAATGTGAGTCTTTGGAAGCTATCACAATACCGGAAAACGTTACAATTGTGGGAGAGTCAGCTTTTGAAAACTGTACGGCACTTACGCGGATAAATTGGGATGCGATTTCGGTAGCCGATCTCAGTGTAATAAGTCACACGTTCAATTTGGCGGGGACCGACGGCAGCGGGATAACCTTTGTCGCGGGAGACAAAGTCGAGAGCATTCCGGCGAATTTATTCTACGCGGGATACGGTAACGAACCTGCAAAAGTGATTTCCGTAAAGATGGGCAGCAGCGTCAAAACGATAGGAGAAAACGCTTTTAAAAACTGCGACACTCTGTCAAGAACGGAAATAGGGAATAACGTGGAGAGCATAGGGAAAGAAGCTTTTGCGAGATGTGAGAAGCTTACTTCGGTAATTCTTCCTTCAAGCCTGACATATATCGGACAGCTGGCTTTTAATAATTGTACCGGTCTGGATTTTGTCTTTTTTGAAGATGCCGACAATTGGCAGGTATCAGCGACTTCCGCTTTTGAAGAGGTCGAATCGCTTGAGGCTTATAAGCTTTCAGACGCTTCCGACGCAGCTTATCTGCTGACAAATACATATTGTTATTATTTTTGGAGAAAAGCGCCGAAAATCTGATCCCGGCGTTTCTGCCGGATGGCGAAGCTTTTTTCCGTGTTCCCGAGGCACCGGGAGACGATGTCGGATGTTTTGTCGCGTTAATGAAAGTTTGCTCGGTGGTATCGTCCACGAAGTGCCGAGACGATGTCGGATGTTTTGTCGCGTTAATGAAAGATCGTTGCTGCCGGAATCGTATTTGTATGGCTGTAACGTCAATGTCTGTTAAAATCGAGCGGCTGATGCCGGTCGTTCCGGATTTTTAGCGACGGGGGATAAATTGTGTATCGTCGTGTTGCGTATATCGTTGTGTTGCGCATCTGGTTATAAGGCATTATTATCGGGCGTTGCGGAATAAGGCGGTCGATAATGATCAATTGTGTTTGAACAGCGGTCTGATAAGAAGAGGTTATTTATGATATTTTATTTTTCCGGCACCGGAAACAGCGAATGGACAGCGCAAAAAATAGCCGAGAAAACGTCGGATAAGGCATATGATATTGTAAAGCTTAAGGAGCTTCCGGAAATCGACGGGGAGCAGCAGATAGGATTCGTATTCCCCGTATATGCATGGGGAGCTGCAGAGCTCATGACGGAATTTGCCAAAAAACTGAAAAAAACGAAAGCTTTCACTTTCGGGGTGTGCACTTACGGCGGAAATGCAGGAAAAACCATGAAAAAATTTTCTGCTGTCTATCCTCTTGACAGCGCATACGGTATCGAAATGCCCGATAATTATATATTGGGAGGAGAGCTTGAAGGACGGAATGAGGTTTTGAGGAAATTGAAAAATGCCGCTGAGGAGATCGACCGGATATCGGCAGAGGTCACGGCGCGGGAAAAGGTTTACCGTGTAAACGAAGGAAAATCAGCCGGACTGAAATCCGGACCGGTAAACTTCGGCTTCAACCGATTTGCACGATCGGCGGCGCCTTTTCATGCGGACAGGGAAAAGTGTGTCGGATGCGGGATGTGTGCCGAGCAATGTCCTTCCGGGGCGATCACCATGACGGACGGGTATCCCGAATGGAAAGGAAGGTGTTGTCAGTGTTTGCGCTGTATAAATTGCTGTCCGCAATCAGCGGTTGAGTACGGTAAAAAAACCGCCGGCAGACAAAGATATAATATAAAAAAATATCTTTGATGGCGCCGCACAGGGTCAGGAAAAGACGGACTCCTGAAACGTTTCAGAGAGGTTGCCGGAAGCCGTAAATTGATAATACAGTGAAGCTTTCAGCCGAACCGGTATCCGATGCCGGAAGCCTTAAATTGATATTGCATTGAAACTTCTGCTTTTTTATAAGAGTGTCGATATGTCTGTCGGCTTAGATTTATCAGGAGGATAGATATACATATTTCGGTGCGGCAGAAGAGCCGTAAAGTATTTTACCAGTCGTGCAGTTCGCGGGAGTTGAGGCTATCGGGCACTTTTGCAAACCTTTCGGTATAAAGTAAAAATCATCCGGATCCTGAATTAAGGGCAAGTTAAAAGACTTGCTCTTTTTTTTTTTCTTCTTCTTCTTCTTCTTTCTTTCTTTCTTTTTTGCGAAAAAAAACCAGGCGCATTTTCCGGAAGGTTCAAGGACGTAAGATAACCGGGCGAGTGTGCTGCCGTATTGTTCTAATTAAGGACCGCAGACAATAAAATTATAATGATATTGTTTGTTTTACCGGCGGTAATAAGCCGTCAGAATATAAGTAAATATAAACGTCGGAATTCTGTTGTTCTCATGGGAAACATAAAAAAGCATAAAACAGGGGTGTAGATATGAAACTTTGCAGATTGTTGAACCGTGTCGTGGTATTTGAGATATACGGAGACGTTACGACCGAGATCAAAGGATTGAGTCACATATCCGAAGAGGTAGGGGAAGATTTTCTTTTTTTCTGTATCAAGGGGACAAAAAAAGACGGACATGAATTTGCCAAAGAAGCCGTAAAGCGCGGTGCGGCGGCGATAGTGACGGAGAAATACATATCCGGAGCAGATGCGGTGCAAGTCGTCGTAAAAAACGTACGTACGGCAATGTCGTATATCGCGCAGAATTTTTATGACAATCCTGCCGATAAAATGAAGCTGATAGCGGTCACCGGAACAAACGGAAAGACATCGGTATGTTGTCTTATAAGGGGCATATTGAATGCGGCGGGGAAGAAATGCGGAATAATAGGTACGAACGGGATATGGGTGAGAGACGAAAGATTTGACAGTGATCTGACAACGCCGGATCCGATAATAATGAATTCCACGTTGGCGCTGATGTATAAAAAGGGTGTGGAATATGTGGTATTTGAAGCATCGGCGCATGCGATAAGTCTGAACAAACTTGAAGGCATAGTGGCAGACATAGGGGTATTCACAAACATTTCGCAGGACCATCTTGATTTTTTTGAAACGATGGAACGATATACCGAGGTAAAGATGAGTTATTTCTGCAGGAAGTATTTAAAGGCAGCCGTAGTGAACTGTGACGATCCTGTCGGAGAAAAGCTGTGCGGCAAGCCTCTGGTTCCGACGGTTTCATACGGATTTGATGAAAGTGCACACGTAAGGGCAGTGAGTCTGACGGAGAACAAAAAGGGCGTCGGAATGGATATAGAATTTCGCGGGGAAAAAATACATATAGAGAGCAAACTGAAGGGACGATACAATATTTATAATATCATGGCGGCGGTATCGGCGAGTCTGGTATCGGGCATAAAAACAGCGGCAATAGCGCAAGGTATATCCGAGACGGATCATATCGAAGGACGAGGAATGCGATTGGAAAATGATGGTGTAAGCATAGTAGTGGATTTTGCCCATACGCCCGAAGGGATAGCGAATATATTGGACTGTTTGAGAAAAGAAACAAAGGGCAGGCTTATCACGGTTTTCGGATGCGGCGGCGACCGTGACAGGTCAAAGCGTGCGAAAATGGGGGAAGAAGCGTCGAAACTGAGCGATCTTATAGTGCTGACGGAAGACAATTCCCGGAGTGAAAACCGTGAAGACATAATAAGGGAAATAATACCCGGCATAAAGGTGCCGTTCAGGGTGATCGAGGACAGAAAGCAAGCCATGATAGAGGCGCTGAAATGCGCACGGGAAGGGGATACGGTAGCGGTACTCGGGAAGGGTGCGGAAAAAACGATAATAAGAAAAGACGGAGAAGAGAGGCACAGTGATCTGCTTTTCATTAAGGAGCTTATAAAATAAAATGATGCCGGAAAGACTTTTGTTCGGAGGGCTTACGGGCCTGGTCGTAACCTTTTTGCTGATGCTTTTTATCCTGCCGCTTCTGAGAAAGCTGAAGGCCGGGCAGGAGATACTTTGTTTTGTAACCTTGCATGAAGGCAAAAAAGGGACTCCGACAATGGGCGGGACAGCGATCCTCGGCGGTCTGACCGCAGCGGCATGTTTGACGGTAGCCGGAAGCAGCAGGCTTGCCGGCGTAACGATGGCGATTACGCTGGCATACGGAGTACTGGGTTTTCTTGACGATTATATAAAAGTCAAGTTTCACCGCAATCTCGGACTGACAAGCACTCAGAAGGCTGTATTTCAGTTTCTTATAGCCGTGGTGGCGGCATTCAAAGCGTATACCGACCCTGCAGTCGGCGGTATTTTATATATACCGTTTGCAAGGCGGGAAATAGACATAGGTTTTCTGATAGTACCTCTTGTGATAGTGGCTTTTCTCGGCTTTACCAACGGGGTCAATCTTACAGACGGCATCGACGGACTTGCTTCTTCCGTTTCTGCGGCGGTAACGGCGGCGATCGCCGTGCTCATAACCATAGACGCTTCCGCATACGACATGGCGGGCAGGTTTGAAATAGCAGAGGAAATGGGGAATCTTGCAGTCATAGCTGCCTCTGCAACGGGGTGTTTAATGTCTTTTCTGATTTTTAATGCTTACCCCGCAAAGGTGTTTATGGGGGACACCGGATCGATGGCTTTAGGCGCGCTTATAGCCTGTCTGGCGGTTTTCAGCAAAAATACCGTTGCATTAGTCATACCTTGTCTGATGTTTGTATTTTCCGCTCTGTCGGTGATGATACAGGTCGCGGTGTTCAAACTGAAAAAGAAAAGAGTTTTTCTGATGGCGCCTTTTCACCATCATTTGCAGATGAAGGGGTGGAGTGAGCCGCGCATTTGTATAGTCTATACCGCAATTACTTTGATCGGGATATTGGTGTTGTTTCTCGGGGTGGTGTGAGTCTCGAGAAAGCGCAATGACCGAAGTTATGACCTTAAAGGAGAAAAAATGAAAACTGCCGTATACGGATGCGGGATCACTGGGGAAGCTGCTGCGAGGCTTTCAATGGAACTCGGGGATGAAACTGCCGTTTTTGACGACGATATGGCTGCGGCAAAGAGATTGTCGGCAAAACTCGGAGTGAAAATACATAATAATATTACAGACATAGTATTATATGACAGAATAGTGGTATCACCTAAAGCTTTTTTTTCCGAAAAGTTTCGTATGCTAAGAGGCTGTCGTGAAATTATAAGTGAGATTGATTTTGCTTATGCGAATTCGCGTTGCAGGATAGCGGCAGTAACGGGAAGCAACGGGAAAACAACGGTCACGAAGATGGTAAGCGAAATACTGACATGTGCCGGGGTGAGGGCTGTAGCAGTCGGGAATATAGGAGTGCCTTTTTCAGCCGAGTGCGGGAAACTGGGAGAAAACGATGTGGCGGTAACGGAGCTGAGCAGTTATCAGCTTGCGGCGAGCAGGATTTTTCATGCCGAAGCTGGAGCTTTGCTGAATATAACGCCGGATCATCTTGACGTGCACCGATCGTTTGAGGATTACATGACGCAAAAGAAAAAGGTATTCATGAATATGACGCCGTCGGACAGGGCGGTTATGAACGCTCATGACGGAAGGACCGCGGTTAAAACGGTTGCGGAAAAGGTATTTTTTTCAGCATACGGAGAAAAGGCAGAAGCGGTTTTGAAAGGAGGGACGCTGTATTATTGCGGAGAGAAGATAATAAATCGGACAGATATGAAGCTGAGCGGACTTTTCAATATGGAAAACGCACTCGCGGCGATATGTTTGTCGGCGGCTTTCGGAGTCGGAAAGGAATGCATGGCGCAAGCGCTTGCGGATTTTGTACCTGATGCTCACAGAATGGAAGTATGCGGAGAGGCGGGAGGCGTACGTTTTGTCGACGATTCTAAAGCGACAAACCCGGCAGCTGCGCTGGCTGCCGTAGAGAATACGGGCGGCAGGCTTGCTGTAATACTCGGAGGAAGCCGGAAAAATACCGATTTTACCGAGCTGGTCCGAGGTATAAAAAGAAAAGGGGCTTACGTTTTGCTTTACGGTGAGTGTGCTTCAGAGATAGCCGAAACGGCGGAAAAGTGCGGGTACAGGGAATTTATCGAGGTCCGTGACGTAGGAGAGGGAGCGGAAAAAGGGTATGAAATATTGAAGGAAGGCGGAGGCACGGTGCTTTTGTCACCGGCGTGTGCCAGTTTTGACATGTATGCGGATTATGGCGAGCGAGGCGAAGAATTTAAAAGAGCTGTCGAAAAACTCAGGCGGAACGGCTGAACCGGAATTCTGAGCCGAACAGAATAAGAAACGTCTGAGCGGGTGCGAAAGAGAAGCTTCAGGATTTCGAGAGGAGGAAGGAAGGAAAGACGTTCATGATAAGACTAAACGTTCATAAAAACAAAAGGTTGCCGGATATTGCGCTTATTGCCGTTGTGACGGTTTTAGTGAGCGCGGGGATGGTATTTATATACAGCGCAAGTATGTATTCTGCAGAAAAAACATACGGTGATGCGTTTTATCTGGTAAAAAAACAGGCTGTCGGGGCTGTATTGGGGATTGTTGCGATGTTCGCATGCTCGAGGATACCGTTAAAATTTATCAGAAAATTTTCTTTTGTGCTGTATATAGTGTCGTTGGTTTTGCTTGCGCTGGTATTTGTGCCCGGGATCGGTATCGAAAATTACGGCGCAAAACGATGGGTCGGGCTCGGGAGTTTTTCTTTTCAGCCTTCGGAGATAGCAAAATTCGCGTTGGTAGGTTTTTCAGCGGCTTATTTATCGCGGAAGGGATTCACGGGGAAAAGGTTTTCGGAATATTTTCCCGTTGCGCTTGCAGGCGGAGCTGTATGTCTGCTGGTGATAATGGAGCCGAATATGTCTGTTACGGTATGCGTGGCTCTTGTGACCATGGCAATGATGTTTATCGGGGGCGCGGGACTGAGAGGCTTTGCGGTAACTTTTGCATGCGGGGCGGCAGCTTTGCCCGTGCTCATCATCGCGGAACCTTACAGACTCAGACGGCTTGCAGCTTTTCTCGATCCCTTTGCTTCGCCCAAGGAAGAGGGGTATCAGCTTTTGCAGTCGTTGTATGCGCTCGGCAGCGGCGGTTTTCTGGGGGTGGGACTTTTCAACAGCAGACAGAAATACAAGTTTCTGCCCTTTGCCGAAAGCGACTTCATATTTTCAATTATCGGCGAGGAGACGGGTTTTCTGGGCGCTTTACTGATAGTGGCTCTTTTCGGGGTACTGGTATGGAGAGGGGTCGTGATTGCTGCGTCTGCGCCCACGCGGTTTACTTCTTTGCTTGCCGGCGGGATAACGGCGGTGATAGCCGTACAGGCCCTTATCAATATAGCCGTTGTGACCGGGTCGATACCACCAACCGGCATTCCTTTGCCTTTTGTAAGTTACGGGGGGACATCGTTGGTAGTGTTCATGGCAGCCGTCGGTTTACTTCTGAATATAGCGGGCGGAGGAAGAGAGGATACATAGACACTGACAGAAGCGTTAAAGATTCCTGCGGCATACCGGTTCTGACGGCAAGGAACGAAAAAAGCCTTTTCAACGTATAATAAGTCGTGGAGGGCGGTATGGAAGGATTTGCGGTAAAGGGCGGAAGAAGGCTGTCCGGAGAAGTAAGTATAAACGGGGCGAAGAACTGTATACTTGTGCAGATGGCCGCGGCGGTGCTGACCGAAGAAGAAGTCGTAATAAGGGATTGTCCCGAGATATCCGATATAGACAATATGATGAGCATATTGCGTTCGCTCGGAGCGAAGGCTTACAGAGAAGGAAGTAACGTTATAGTCAAAGCAGAAGGGATCGGAAATTTTGAAATTTCCTCTGAATGCGGCACCAAGATAAGATCGTCCGTATTTTTATTGGGGCCGCTGCTTTCACGGTTCAAGAGAGCGAGTGCCGTATTTCCCGGCGGGTGTTCCATAGGGAAAAGGCCGGTAGACTATCATACGGCAGGATTCAGAGCGCTCAAGGGCAAGGTAAGCGAAGAGGGGGGAAGGATAGTATGTCACGGAGAGGAGATGGAGGGAGGGGAGGTATGCGTATCCGGGAGCGTAGGCGCGACGGAAAACATGATCATGGCGGCTGTGCTTCTTGAGGGAGAGACGCTCATAAACGGATGTGCGCTGGAACCCGAAATAACCGCTTTGTGCAATATGCTGAATTCCATGGGCGCCCGAATAACTCAAAGCGGCAGCAGAATAAGAGTAAAAGGAGTGAAAAAACTCGGCGGAACGGTGGTTTTACCCATTCCCGACAGGATAGTTTCGGGAACGTATATTGCCGCCGCTGCTTTGACTGAAGGAGAATTATACATAAAAAACGCCGCTGTAAGACATCTGAGAGCGTTCATAGAGAAAACCGACGGTTACTCGTGTGACGTCAGGTATTACGGAAGCGATCTTTCGGTCAGGGGGAGAGAGAGAAAACAGGGAGTCGGACTGATACGCACGGGCGGATACCCTGCCTTTCCTACCGATCTGCAAGCTCCGCTCTGTTCTGTTTTATGTGTGAGCCGCGGGAGAAGCGTAATAGAGGAAAATATATTTGAAACACGCTTCAAATACACGGATGAACTGAAAAAAATGGGAGCAGATATCAGCGTAGCCGGACGAGGAGCATATATCAGAGGGGTGGATACTCTTATCGGAAGCGAAGTTTATGCGAAGGATCTGCGCGGAGGCGCAGCTCTTGTACTTGCCGCTCTGGGTGCGGAAGGAGACAGCGTGGTGTGGGGAGCAGAGCACATAGACAGAGGTTACGAACATATAGAAAGTAAACTGACCGGATTGGGAGGAATGATAGAAAGAATAAGCTGCTGAAGGCTGCAGGCTTACCCGTTATGACACAGTCACGGGGCGCCGGCAGGACAAGCACAGATAAGGGAATGATATGATTCCCGTAATTTTCCGATACCGGTGTAATGCTGGCAGGGTCGCACGGCTCAGACTTTTCCGTTATGACACAGTCACGGAGCGCCGGCAGGACAAGCACAGATAAGGGAAGGATGTATTATGGAAAGCGGAATTGTTCCGATGGGAAGAGAAAGGGCGGGCGGTTAACGGATAATCGGTCATTAAAAGTTGACAAGAAGCTTTTTAGGTATTATAATCAATACATGAAAAAGAAATTGATAATAACTGCAGGGGCAATAGTTGCCGTAATCATACTTTTGATAGTTCTTTCTTTTACGGTGTTCACACTGAAGAAAGTTGAATTTGTATTTCTCGACGAAGAGAGTCAAACCATAGATCCTCCGTCCGGGTTCAGCTATGAGGATGCGCTCGGATTGGCGTCCGAATTTATCGGGAACAACATTGTATTCGTGGACGAGGAAGCTTTTATCAGGAAGTTTACCGATAATCTTCCGGAATACAAGTGTTTGGATATCAAGCGCAGTTTTCCCGACTCATTAGCGGTATATCTAGCAGAGAGGAAGCAGGTGTTTTATATAGCAGACAGTGAAGGTTCGGGCGGGTACATAACAGATGAAGATCTTTTCGTATTCAAAACGTTTGAAAATTCACTTCCTCGCGGGGTAAGGATACTCGGTCTGTCCGAGGACATAATGGAGATAAAGGTAGGCGGGGAAATAGTTTTACGGGAAGATAGTGTCTGGAAAGGAGAGGTTTTGAAAGTAGTGGCGCAGACTCTGTGGCGTCTCGGGTACTCATTCGGATCGCAGGCGGATTTTCTGAACAATGCTGTCATAAAAGCGGAGAACGGCGGCGTGGCGTATACTTTGGAGCTGGAAACATCTCTCGGAGGCAGGTTCATAATAAGTAATCCGACGAATAATCTTGAAAACAGGATAATAGCCGTTTACGGAGTGCTGATAGATTCGGGCGCGGCAAAGGATGCAGATTATATAGTGGATGAAAGCGGACAGATCATCGATGAGGTGCCGCATTGAATTTCATCGACATATTACGAGTAAAAGAAGAAAAACGGCGTTTGCGTAACGCTTGTTTTTTTGTATACTGTTTCTTTTTTGGCGATTTCGGGGCAGTATAAGAAGAGGAGGAGTATCGGAAAAAGCGAGTATACGGAAATACGGAACGGACGGAACGGAAATAAAGTGAAAAGGTTCTTCTGATCCGTATCCGGGAAAGACAATCGTGGTGGATGATAAAGACCGCAAGGTGGGATAAAGGCAAGAGAAGTAAAACTATGGAGCAAAGATATTTGTTTTCGAGAGGGCTGCGGCAAGACTGTTTGAAAAAAGGATACTATTTTTTAAAGGGCGTGCGTACCCTTGACAAGATGCAGTCAGGTGTGGTAAAATTCAAGAGTATATGCTGACATAGTATGGGTAAAAAAGATAAGCGAGCAAAAAGGACGGAATCCTGCAATGAAGCTTTAGTCGGCGAGAGGTGAGGTATGCTGAAGCGAAATAGAGTTGCGGTTTTGGAGATCGGAACGGGGAAAATAATATTGACGGCGATCGGACTGGATAAAAACGGCAAAGTCAGTTTATGCGGTAAGAGCCGGCGTGAATTTTCCGGATATTACGGAGAGAGATTTCTGGATGACGTATCAGTGCTTAGTGAAGAGATAAAGAAGGCTGCCGAAGAGGTACAGGCGGTTTCTGGGGAGAAGATCAAAGAGGTATTCGTAGGGGCACCTGCGGCGTTTTGCGCTCATATAATCAGGGATATGAGTTACAGATTCGGCGGAAGGAAAAAGATCACCTTTGACGATATAAAGAAAGTATCCGAGATGGCGAGCGTAATAGAGGGAAGCGAAAGATATACGCTGATAGAAAGTGCGGCTGTTTCGTATATACCGGGTGAAGGCGGTGAAACGTCGAATTGTATCGGGGTAACGGCTTCCGAGATCAGGTGCAGGTTTTCTCTGATATACATGGATAACAGTTTCAAGGCTTTTGCGGACAAGGCGTTGAAGGATTGCGGGATAAAGAAGGTCACATATATATCCGAATGTGCTTCTGAGGCGAGGTATTATTTTGACGGAGAAGAAGTCGGAGGGACGCCTGTACTGCTGGACGCGGGTATGAGCGGATCGCAGTATGCGGCGAGTTACGGAAGGGGATTTTCCGTAATGGGGTATATACCCGTAGGGGGAGCGCATATCAGCGGAGATCTGTCCGAGAAGCTTGACATGGAGTTTTCGTCGGCGGAGCTGTTGAAAAAGCGGATAAATCTGAATTTGCATCCATTATCCAAGGATTTTTATCCGGCTGAGGGGGGCGACGTGCCCGTGGATAACTGCAACGATATAGTACGCAAGAGGCTGGACGGTTTTTCGGCGAAATTGGTAAAGGAGCTGGAGAAGGGACGCGGATATGAGAACAATACGAAAGTATATCTTACGGGCGGCGGATACGGATACATCAAAGGAGCGGACAAGGTGCTTGAAGAAGGTATCGGGTTAGAGGTCAGGCCGGTGGGAGAAGCTTTCACGGGAAAAGCGAAAGCGGAAGAAGGCGCTTCGGCCGGATTGGTGAAAGAAGCGGCAAGAAGACTGATATACGAAAGCGAAGGAATATACAGATTCGAATAAGGAGAGAAAAAATGAGCGAAGAATTCAGATCGTCAACGAGGGTAGCGCAAATCAAAGTAGTAGGCGTAGGCGGCGGCGGAAACAACGCAGTAAACAGGATGATACTTTCGGGCATCAAGAGTGCGAGTTTTGTTGCGATAAATACGGACAAGCAGGCGCTTTATCTTTCAAAAGCGACACAAAGGATACAGATAGGCGAGAAGCTGACCAAAGGACTTGGTGCGGGAGCGGATCCCGAAATAGGAAGACAGGCAGCCGAAGAAAGCAGGGAAGCCATAGCGGAGTCATTGAAGGATACTGACCTGGTTTTCATAACGGCAGGCATGGGAGGCGGCACCGGGACGGGCGCAGCTCCCGTGATAGCTGCGATAGCCAAGGAGATGGGGATACTTACGGTAGCGGTAGTGACCAAGCCTTTTATGTTTGAAGGAAGGAAAAGGATGATAAATGCCGAGATAGGTATCAGTAATTTAAGGTCAAATGTAGACACGCTGGTAGTGATCCCCAACGATAAGCTTACCCAGAGTTTCAATAAGGATATAACGATGGTAGAAGCGTTCAAGGAGGCAGACGAGGTGCTTCGTCAGGGCATACAGGGTATATCCGATATAATCGTATTTCCTTCGCTCATCAATCTGGACTTTGCGGATGTACGTTCCGTGATGAAGAACAGAGGCATGGCTCACATGGGATTAGGCGTAGGCAAGGGCGACAACAGGACGATAGACGCGGTAAGGCAGGCGGTATACAGTCCGTTGCTTGAGACCACGATAGAAGGGGCGACGGGAGTAATAATCAATATAACCGGCGGATTGGACCTTACGATGGGAGAAGTGCAGCACGCCGTAAATCTTGTGCAGCAGGTTGTAGACGAAGAGGCAAGTATAATATTCGGTGCCGATATCAGAGAGAATATAGACGACGAGGTACAGGTGACCATAATAGCTACCGGGTTTGACGCCGGCGGAGATTATACTGTGGAGACAAAGCCTGTTTCGGCAAGTAAAGAGGATGAACCCAAGAAGACTTTATACGGAAGCAAGTTGTCCAATTTCGGGGGCAAACAGCAGCCGGTATATGAAGAGCAGCAGAGTCCGTACAGGCGAGTAAACGAAGACATGTATCAGCCTGACTCATTGTATCCGAGGAAGAAGACTGCCGAGCCGCAGACTGTAAGTCCCAGGACCGAACAGCGTCCGGTCAGAGAGGAGACCTACGAAAGGCGGAATGAGAACACTGTTCCGTTTACGGAAAAGAGCAGTGTAGAGGATGACGATAACGTACCTCCGTTTTTGAGGAAGCTCAGGGGGAGGAAGTAAGGAGCGAAAGGAATGGAGCGAAAATACGTAAAAGAGATATATTCTGCGCCTGAAGGATTTGCGGGGAAGGAAGCAGTGCTAGCCGGATGGGTGAGATCCGTGAGGGATTCCAAAGTGTTCGGATTTATGGATCTGAATGACGGAAGCTGTCTTAAAGGCATACAGGTGGTATTCGAGGCGGGAGTCATAGACAATTATGAAGAGATAGCTCATTTGAACGTAGGGAGTTCAGTGATAGTAAAGGGAAGGATCGAGCTGACGCCGGGAGCAAAGCAGCCTTTTGAACTAAAGGCCGAAAAAATAGAGGTGGAAGGAAGGTCGACGCCCGATTATCCGTTGCAGAAAAAACGTCACAGCGTAGAGTTTCTCCGAGAGATAGCTCACCTGAGGCCGAGGACAAATCTTATTAACGCGGCGATGCGGGTAAGGAGCGAAGCGGCTTTTGCGATACACAGTTTTTTCCATGAGAGGAATTTTTTGTACGTTCATACGCCGATAATAACGGCGAGCGACTGTGAAGGCGCCGGAGAGATGTTCCGTGTGACGACGCTTGATATGAACGATCTGCCGAAGAAAGAAGACGGTACGGTGGATTATAAAGAAGACTTTTTCGGGAAAGGAGCAAATCTGACGGTATCAGGACAGCTGAACGCGGAAACTTATGCCATGGCGTTTGCGAATGTATACACATTCGGGCCGACATTCAGAGCGGAGAAGTCCAATACACAGCGGCATGCGGCCGAATTTTGGATGATAGAGCCGGAAATAGCCTTTGCCGACTTGGAAGACGATATGCAGTTAGCTGAGGACATGCTGAAATATGTGGTCAGGTATATATTGGAGCATTGTCCGCAGGAGATAGAGTTTTGTAACGAATATGTAGACAAGGGACTTAAGGAGAGACTCAATAAGATAGTAGAGAGTCATTTTGCGAGGGTCACTTATACCGAGGCGGTGGATATATTGTCCAAGCACAATGATCAGTTTGAATTCAAAGTGGCCTGGGGAAGCGACTTGTCAACAGAGCATGAAAGATACCTTACGGAAAAGGTGTATAACGGACCGGTATTCGTTACTGATTGGCCGAAAGAAATAAAATCGTTTTACATGAGGCAGAATGACGACGGCAAGACTGTAGCGGCCATGGACATGCTTGTTCCCGGAGTAGGCGAACTGGTCGGAGGAAGTCAGAGAGAGGAAAGGTACGACAGGCTGAAACGGCGTATGGAAGAGCTTTATATGGACGAATCGGGTTATTGGTGGTATATGGACCTCAGGAAATACGGCGGAACAAAACATGCCGGATTCGGAGTGGGTTTTGAAAGGCTGGTTATGTACCTGACGGGGGTAAGCAATATAAGAGACGTGCTTCCGTTCCCGAGGACAGTGGGCAGTGCCGAATTTTAAGAGGAAGCTGAAAAGTGAAAGGGATGATAGAAATATATACGGGCGACGGAAAAGGCAAGACGACAGCTGCATTGGGATTGGCATTGAGAGCAGCGGGTGCCGGACTGCGCGTGTATATACTGCAATTTTTAAAGAGTGCCGGAAGCAGTGAATACGAAGCGGTGAAGGGTATAGAGAATATAAGGATGGAAACCGTGGAAGAAAGCGTGAAATTCGTATTCATGATGAACGAGGCAGAAAAGGCAAAAAACAGAGAAAATAATATACGCAAATTCCGTGAGGCGGCCGGATTGATATACGGAAATGCCGCGGACGTGGTGATATTTGACGAAATAATAGGATGCATGAAAATAGGGCAGCTGCCGGAAGAAGAAGTTCTGGAGCTGCTCGGGAACAAACCCGAAAATGTGGAGATCGTGCTGACCGGCAGGGATGCCGACGAAGAATTGATCAGGCTGGCCGATTATGTAACGGAGGTAAGGAAGATAAAGCATCCGTATGATAAAGGCGAGGAAGCAAGGAAAGGGATAGAATATTGAAAGAGGTGGATATGAAGAAAGCTGTAGTATCTGAGAAGTTGCCGCCGGCGGTGGGACCGTACAGTGCGGGAATGGTAGTAAACGGGGTATTTTACACAAGCGGACAGCTCCCTGTGGACGGAGCGACGGGGAATATGCCGGTAAGCATAGAAGAGCAGACGAAGCAGAGTCTTTCGAACATAAAGCTACTGCTTGAAGAAGAAGGTTACGGGATGGAAGACGTTATAAGTACGACGGTATATTTATCCGATATGAATAATTTTGCCGATATGAACAAGGTGTACGCGACATTTTTCGGCGGTACATATCCGGTAAGGACCTGTGTAGAGGTATCGAGACTGCCCAAGGACGCTTTAGTGGAGATAAGCGCTATAGCGGTCAAGGAATAAAAGAATAAAAATAAGGAGTATCCGAAGGAACCCGCCGGAACACGATTACAGACAGGACGGAAGAAGACGGTTCGGGGAATACCGGATTTTACAAAAGGTAAAGGTATGAACGAAAAAATCCGCAGATCAGTATTTTATCAGATTTATCCGAACTCTTTTATGGACGGAAACGGCGACGGATACGGAGATTTCAAAGGGATAACCGAAAAGCTCGATTATGTGGCGTCGCTTGGGGTGGACGGAATATGGCTGAGTCCGTGTTTTGAGAGTCCTTTTTGTGACGGCGGGTATGACGTTACCGATTATTTCAGGCCGTCCGCGAGATTCGGGACAATGGAAGAAATGGACAGGATGCTGGCAAGGGCACATGAACTGGGGCTCAAGGTGCTGCTGGATCTGGTGGCAGGACATACATCTGATCAGAACGAAATGTTCAGAAGGAGTTGCGAGCCTGAAAGGAACGAGTATTCCGACATGTTCATATGGACAAACGACGCATGGAAAACATACCCCGAATACAGGTTTGAATACGGCAGAGCTCAGCGTTATGGCGCGTTTATGGTGAATTTTTTCAGTATACAGCCTGCTTTGAATTACGGTTTCAAGAATATAACGCACGCGGAATGGCAGCTCAGTTATAAAAACAGGGAGTGCATCAAAACGCGTGAGTGGCTGATAAGCGTGATAAAATTCTGGCTCGGCAAAGGTTACGACGGATTCCGTGTGGATATGGCCGACAGTCTGGTAAAAAACGATGACGATAAGAGTGCGACTATCGAGGTATGGCAGCACATATTTTCGGTTGTGAGAGCAGAATATCCCGATGCCGTATTTGTGTCAGAGTGGAGCGATCCTGAAAAGTCATTTAAGGCTGGATTTGACGCTGATTTTTATCTTGATCACAGAGATAACGGGTATTATCATTTATGCAGAAGGATAGTGGAAGGCAAAAACGAAAGTTTTTTCAATCCCGAAGGGAAAGGTGACGCTGCAGCGTTCATGTATGATTATCTCAACAGGTATTTACCGACAAAGAATGAAGGTAGAATATCCTTTATAACCGGCAACCACGATATCTACAGGACAGCGGAATATTTTGACGCCGAACAGATAAAGCTCATTTACGGCGTATTGCTTACCATGCCGGGACTGCCCTTTATATATTACGGTGATGAGATCGGACTGGCATGCAAATGGAAGGTTGAGCCGAAGGAGGGTGGATTCCAGAGGACGGGTACGCGCATCCCCATGCAGTGGACGAGGGGAAAGAACTGCGGATTTTCGACAGCCGATGCAGGCAAGTTATTCTTGCCGGTAGATATGGGCGTAGATCCCGTAAACGTGGAAGAACAGGAACGCGACGAGAATTCGCTTCTGAATTTTGTCAGGAAGGTAATCGCACTCAGGAAACAAAACGAAGACTTTTGCGGGACTGATTTTGAAGTTGTATTTTGTGAATCGGGCAGATTTCCATTAATTTACAAAAGGGGCAGATTTACCGTTGTGGTGAACCCGACGCTTTATGCACAAAGAGCGTACGTGAAGGTCAGCGGGGAAGAAGTGATAAGCGTGGGCGGAGGCGTAGAGGTCAAAGATAACGAGATATCGGTAATGCCTCAGACATTGGTGATATTCGGCGAGTGAAAATAAAACGCAACGGAAGGAGTTGCGTTTTTTAGTAAAGTCGGCGCGGAGACTAAGGTCAAATCATGCAAAGAGGATATGATGCGGCATTTAAAAAGCTCAGAGCGGAAAGGAAAAATCGGAACAGGTATCCTGAAAGAACTGATATATAAAGAGGACGAGTGCCGCTAAGGAAGGAGGAGGTTAGGTATGGCAAGTGTAAGCTTAAAGCATGTATACAAGGTGTATGACGGAAAGGTCAAGGCTGTAAACGACTTTAATATGGATATAGAAGACAAGGAGTTTATAGTTTTCGTAGGGCCGTCGGGGTGCGGAAAATCGACGACGCTCAGGATGATAGCCGGATTGGAAAGCATAACGGCGGGTGACTTATTTATAGACGGCGTGCTTGTAAATGATGTAGAGCCCAAGGACAGGGATATAGCGATGGTATTTCAGAATTACGCAATATATCCGCATATGACAGTTTACGAAAACATGGCGTTCGGGCTTAAAATAATGAAGCTTCCCAAAGACGAAATAGACAGGAAGGTGAGGGAGGCGGCGCGCATATTGGGGATCGAGGAATATCTTTCGAGGCTGCCGAAAGCGTTGTCGGGCGGACAAAGGCAGCGTGTGGCGTTAGGTCGAGAGATCGTCCGGCAGACAAAGGTCTTTCTGCTTGACGAACCGCTTTCCAACCTTGATGCCAAGCTGAGAACGGCAATGCGCACGGAGATCACCAAGCTGCATAAGAAACTTGGCACAACCTTTATATATGTTACGCACGATCAGATAGAGGCAATGACCATGGGTCAGAGGATCGTTGTGATGAAGGACGGTTACGTGCAGCAGATAGACACTCCTCAGAATGTATTCAAATATCCCGGCAATAAGTTTGTGGCGGGATTTATAGGCACGCCTCAGATGAATTTTTACGAAGCCGAATTGAGACGTGAAGGGAAAGAAGCAGAAATAACGTTTATGGGGAAGACCATAAGGGTGCCTTATGCCAAGCTAATAAAGGTGGATCCCGAATATTTTGACGGGAGAAAGGTCATAATCGGACTTCGGCCGCAGGCTCTCAGCATAGACGCAGAGGAAGTGGAAAAGAACCCTCAGACAGTAATAGACGGAGTAGTTCAGCTGATAGAGAATCTCGGCAGCGAATCCAACTTGTTTGTTGATCTTGACTATAAAGGAAACGACGATAATATATCCGAGTCGGAGACAAATATAACGGTGAGAGTAGAAGGGGAAAGCAAGGTAAAGCCCGGCGAAACGGTGAAGTTTGCGGTAAATGCGGACGAAATACATTTATTCGATAAAGACAGCGAAGTTACCATAAAGCCACGGATACCGGAGTACAATAAGGCGGAAGCCGAGTACAGGGATAAGGTGCTGAAAATATACGGAGAGAGCGTACCTATGCCGCGTGCAATAAGCGAGAAGCTGGGAAAGAGAGAAGGCGGGATGAAAGTATATATTCCGTCGAGGGGCGTGAAGATTTGCGACGGCGGTATCAGGGCAAAGGTGATAGACAATGAACTGATAGGAAAGGAAAGACTTCTGACTTTATTGATCAATGAATATCCCGTATTTGCGGTCACAAAACCCGAAGAAGACTTTGAAGGAGAAGTCGGGGTAGAGTTTGACATGAAGCAGATAGAGATAAAGGACGGTACGGAAACCGTCGCAGAGCCTTTAAAGCAGAATAATACGCTGTCCGGCGGATTTGAAGAAAAGAAAGCGAAGGGCGTAAAGACGTATTATTATAAAGTCGGAGAAAACAGACTTGCGGTAGACGCGGGTATAGCGAAAAGATTTCTGAGTTTTGTAGGGAAGAAGATATATTCCACACCGCTTACGTTTGTATTTTCGCCATATAAAGTCAAGGGGAACGGAGAGTTCAGCGCAGAATACAAAGAGACTCTGGATTACGGCAAAGAGAAATTTGACGCATATATCGTGGACGGAACGATAGTTTATACCTCGGATATCGGAGAACAGAAGTATACAAGCTTATCGGTTGCAGAGGAAGACATCGGAGTAGTGGATGCAAAGCTGGATATAAAGCTGATATAATGAAAAAAGCCGCCGGAAAGGCGGTTTTTCAAAGGGGAATGAAAAGGAAGAGGAAGATATAAGTGCAACAAGCTTGTTGACAAAGAATGCTTCATGATGTATAATAATGGAAATCAGTATTGGAGGCAAAATATGAAGCTTTATGAAATGAGTGTCAAAGACTTTTGCGACGAGGTGGCCAAGGACGTGCCGGTTCCCGGCGGCGGCAGCGTAGCGGCGTTATCGGGCGCTATGGGCGTGGGGTTATACGGAATGGTGTGTGCGATGACGGCAAGGAAAGCCATGAAAGCCGGCACCGAGAACGATTATGAAGTAGCGAATATAGCCGTAAAAGCCGAGCAGGCCCGCGATAAGTTTTATGATCTCATAGAGGCGGACAGCCGCGCGTTCACGAAAGTGATGGATGCGTATAAACTTCCGAAAGGGTCAGACGAAGAAAAAGAAATAAGAAAGGTCGCAGTTCAGGCTGCATACAAGGAAGCCGTGATACCTCCGATGACGGTGGCGATGATGGCGTACGATATGATAGACTGCGGAGCCGTGTTATATTATAAGGGAGATAAAAACGCGTTATCTGATGTATGCGTAGGCGTGCAGTGCCTGAAGACGGCTTTCTGGGGCGGGATATATAATGTGAAAATAAATCTTGCCGCAATAAAGGACGATGCTTTCGTGGCTGAGATAAATGGCAGGCTTTCCTCGATGGAATCGGATGTCGAGAGGAAATGCGAAGGGATATTGAACGATGTGAAGTTTTAAAAAGCACAGACCGAGCTTGAAACGGCTAAAAATTAAAGAATAAAATAACGCACCCCGGCAGTCTTCTGTCTTCCGGGGTGCGTTTTTTTGAGGGAGGAGGAAAACTCAGACTGAAGAAAAAACATTGAGGGAGGAGGAAAACTCAGACTGAAGAAGAAACATTACGGAAGGAAACGGCGATGTTGTCTGAAGGGGTATTTACGCATCCGATGATAATAAAGGTATCGTGGATTTCTTTAATGTACAGCTGAGCGTTATTGAAAGCGATGAGATTGGATTCGGTGGAGGGGACGGGCAGTTCAAGGATAACTCCTTCTATGGGGGAGGCTATGATATTATTTACGGTATATTCTTTGTTGTCCCAAAGGTTATGGAGGAGGGTCAAGTCGAACTGAGGCGGATAGACGGCGTTTTCGCCGGCGACGCCTCTGGGGATGCCGAAGGTCAGAACGGGGGCTTCGTCGGTGCCGGTTTTAGTGCAGTAGGCAGACTGATTGGCGTTGAGGGTAGTGGTGATGACGGTAATGGAAGGAGTTACGCCGGGGTCGCCCTGATTGCCTTTGACACCCTGAGGGCCTGTGTCGCCCTGATCGCCCTTGGCGCCCTGAGGTCCGGCGGGGATACCGAATTTGATAAGGGGGGAAGCCGAAGAACCTGAAATCGATACTGTTGCCTGGCTTCCCGAAGAAAGTGTTTCGGCCGTGACGGAAATATCGGGAGTAGCGCCGGTATCGCCTTTAGGTCCGGAAGGACCCTGAGGTCCCGTGCTGCCTTGGTCGCCTTTGGGAAGAGCGAAGGCGAAGTGGGGATTTTCGTCGGTGCCTGATTTGGTGACGGAAGGTTGTGAGCCGGCGGGAAGCGAAGAAACGCTTACGGTAATGGAAGGAGCGGGGCCCGTATCGCCTTTGACGCCGCTGAGTTGAGAAATATAAGAAAAGCCGACAGCCGTTTTGACATAGATTTTTCCGCCGTCACCCGAGGAGGTGTAGAGGATACCGGCTATATCCCCGACGGATAAGGAAGTGTCATTATTCATTTCGGCAACGGAAGAAAACCATTTATCCACACTGAAGTCTTCGCCGTCGTCGCCCTTGTCGCCCTTATCGCCTTTTGCGCCGTCAAACTCTCCGTTTTCGGCGGCGGTGATGATATCATAGATCTGTTCCGAATAGGCTTCGAGTTGTGTTTTGGTTTCGCCGAGAGACTGCATAAGGGCGTCGACGCCCGCAGACATAGACTCGAGAGCGGAAGCGTATGCGGAGAAGAGGGTAGTGATTTCGTAGTCGGAGACCGAAGCGTTGACAGAGGGGAGTACCAAAAAAGAGCTGTTCTCGTCGAGGACGGATTTGGAAATGACATCTCCTTTGACAAGAGTGATTTGGATGTAGCATCGGCCTGAAGAAGAAAGGGCTCCGCTTTTAAGAAGGTAAGAAACGACCGGTGAGGCGGATAAAGACGGGTTAAGGTTGGGTGTGATGAAGCGTTCGCCGCTGGCGCAAAGGAATTCAAGGTAGATTTCCGTATCGGTGAAGTCGGTATCTGAGGGGAGAGAAACGGTGACCGAAACGGAATTATTTTCGCCTTCGCTGACAGGAGGGGCGGAAGTGACAGTCAGTTTTTTATCTTCTGAAAGGATCGCCTGAAGAGATGAGTACATAAATACCTCCAAAAATAGTATCGAAGAAATGTTCCTTGAAGAAATTATAAGACTAAAGCACAGAAAGTCAATATAAGTGCAAACAAAAAATTGAAGGAGAGGGGAAGGAAAACGATATACGTAATTATTTACTTGACAATATTGGGAATAAGCTATAAAATATTGATGTCTTTATCGGCAAGATATAATGGAGAGGGCGTTATGGAAGAAAGATCGGTGAACAGAGATACAGAAGATAAAGTAACAGAGCTGAAATATGAAGGAAAAGATAAGAGGATATGGGAATGTGAGAATCCGCGTCATCTTGTCATAGAGTATAAAGATCTGGCGATATCAGAGATGGGGAAGAAAGTGGGGATAATACACAATAAAGGTGTGTATATCAATAAGATAACCAATCATTTGTTTCAGTATCTGGAGGAAAACGGGGTAGCCACACATTTTGTTCGTGAACTGAATGACAGGGAAACGGTAGTAAAGAAGGTGGAGATAATACCCGTGGAGATAATAGTCCGTAACTATGTTGCGGGGACGCTGATAGAGAGGCTGGGCTTGCCGGAAGGGACGAAACTTGATATGCCGGTAGTGGAGTTTTATTATAAAAGGGCGGATTTATTGCGTAATCCGATGATAAACAGCTACCATATATGCGCGCTCAAGTTATGTACACCGAAGGATCTGGATATAATGGAATATAATGCCTACAGGATAAATAAAATACTTTCGCATTATCTGGCCGGACAGAATATAAAGCTGGTCGATTTCAAGATAGAGTTCGGTAAGGCGCAGAACAGGATACTTCTTGCAGATGAGATTTCACCGGATACGTGTCGCTTCTGGGACAGCGTTACGGGAGAGAAATTGGATAAAGACAGATTCAGACAGGACCTTGGCGGGGTGGAAGAAGCTTACGAAGAGATATGCAAGCGACTTCTCAATTCTTAGGTAAAGGAAGGGATAGATGAGGAAATTATCGCCGATTATTACTATTGTGCTCAGTTTTATGATAGTGATAGTAATAGGGACGTTGTTGCTCAAGCTTCCGATTTCATCTGTTGAAGAGCACAGGTTAAGCTGGGTGGACAGTCTTTTCATATCGACGTCAGCCATCTGTGTGACGGGATTGTCGCCTGTGGCGGATCTTGGCGCAACGCTGACGTTGTTCGGGAAGATAGTGCTGGTGCTTCTGATACAGATAGGCGGGCTCGGATTTATAACGATAGCAGTATATGTACTGGTATTAGCCGGCGTGAAGATAGGTATAGAGGACAGGCAGCTGGTAAAGGAAGCGCTTAATCAGGAATCGGTCAGGGGATTGATGAAACTGGTCAAGCGTATAATAGTTATTGTATTTGCGGTAGAGTTTTCAGGGTTTGTAATTTTATTTTTTTATTTTTTGACACATTTCGAATTCTGGGACGCATTGGGGAATGCGGCATTTCACGCTATATCGGCTTTTAATAACTGCGGATTCGATCTGTTAGGAGACAGCAGTTTTTTAGTGTATAAAGACAGTGTGGTGCTGAATATAACGATAATGCTTCTGGTCATGTCAGGCGGCATAGGTTTTATAGTAATAGACGATATCATAAAAAAGGGCTTCAGGTTCAGGAAATACAACACTCATACGGTATTGGTGCTCAAGACATCGCTTGTGTTGTGGATATCGGGCATGTTACTTCTGAAGATAACCGAAGGCGATAATATAACATGGCTGCAGGCGGCGTTTCAGAGCGTATGCGCAAGAACGGCGGGGTTTGCAACGATGGATATGACAAAGCTTTCCAATGGAGGGGTGTTGGTTATAATAGTACTGATGTTTTTTGGTGCTGCGCCGTGTTCGACGGGCGGCGGGGTAAAGGTGACAGCGGTGTACGCGATATTCAAGGCGATAGTATCGTACGCTAAGGGCGGCACCAGACCGATGGTAAGAGGCAGGATGATAAGTCCGCGCACAGTATACAAGGCATTTGTACTTGTAGCGCTTGCGGTAGGGGTGATAGTATTCAGTGTATTTCTGATGTCGCTGATAGAGCCTGAGGTAACAATGGACAGATTGATGCTTGAAGTAACTTCAGCGTTCGGTACGGTAGGGTTTTCTATGGGACTTACTCCGAATCTTCATCCTTTGGGAAAGCTTGTGCTGGTTCCGGTCATGTTTGTCGGGAGATTAGGGCCGCTGACCATGATCGCGTTGCTGAACAGAAGGAAATACAGTGCGAGCAAGATCGGATATGTTGAAGAGAATCTGATCATAGGTTAGAAGAGGGAAGACAAAAAAAGGACTATAGCGAAAGAGTCGGAGAATGAGGGCAAAGATATGAAAAGCATGAAAAAGAATATAGCGGTGCTTGGCTTGGGACGTGTGGGTTTGAGTCTTGTAGAGGAACTGAGCAAACTTGATTGTCAGGTGCTTGCGATAGATAAAGATCCCGTAAAGGTAGCCAGGGCGGCGGAATTTGTTCAGAATGCCGTTATATGCGACGTAACGGATCAGGAAGCGCTTGAGGAAGCCGGGATGAAAGAGATAGATCATGCGGTGATTGCGTTTGGCAGCAGTACGCATGATATGGTATTATCGACAGTGATACTCAAGGAGATAGGAGTGAAGGAGCTGACGGTAAGAGTCGACGATGAATATTTCAATAAGATAGTGCTTCGGCTCGGAGCGACGAGCGTAGTATCACCGCAGAGTATAGCGGGCAGATCGCTTGCAATGAGGATAGCGAGTATAAGGATAGAAGACTATTACAAGATGGTCGGAGATTACGGAATAGCGACCATAAATGTGATCAAAGGACTGGATAAAACCATACAGGAATTTGACATAAGGGGAAGATTCGGACTCAACGTATTGCTTATAAGTCGGAACGGGAAGAATATAGTAGCACGTCCGAGTGATTATCTGATGTCGGGAGACAAGGTCACGGTATTCGGGACGGGGAAATCGATAACCCGATTTGAAGAGGCGATAAATCATTGAGTCAGGGGTCAGAGGAGGAAGAGAACAGAAGAAAGCCCGGGTTTGGGACCCGGGCTTTTAAATTGCACAAATTATCTGTTATCCGGCGGTGTGACGGAAACGGTGAGTTCGTTATCTTTAACGTCGACGGAGATCAGAGAAGAGGGAAGGATGTTTTCACTGATAATGACCTGTGCGATTTTGGTTTCGAGATTGCTTTGGATATATCTTTTAAGGGGACGTGCGCCGTAAACGGGGTCGTAAGCCTTATCGATGATATAATTTTTGGCATTGTCGGAAACGCTTATAAGAAGTTCCTGATCGTTGAGTCTTTCTGCGAGGCGTTTGAGCTGGATATCGATAATACCGCGCATATTGTCTTTAGTGAGGGGTTTATAGAAAATTATTTCATCGAGTCTGTTGAGGAACTCGGGACGGAAAGACTGTTTGAGCAGGGCGTTGATTTCGTCTTTTGCGAACTGTGAAATATTGCCGTCCGGGTCGATACCTTCGAGCAGGTAAGAAGAGCCGAGATTGGAGGTCAGGATGAGGACAGTATTTTTGAAGTCGATCGTTCTGCCCTGAGAATCGGTTATTCTGCCGTCGTCGAGGACCTGAAGGAGTACGTTGAATACATCGGGATGAGCCTTTTCTATTTCATCGAAGAGCACGACGCTGTAAGGTTTGCGTCTGACGGCTTCGGAAAGCTGACCGCCTTCTTCGTATCCGACGTATCCCGGAGGCGCGCCGATTAATCTTGAAACGGAGTATTTTTCCATATATTCCGACATATCTATTCTGATAAGATTATGTTCGTCGTCGAACAGGCATTCGGCAAGAGATTTGGCAAGTTCGGTTTTGCCCACGCCGGTAGGGCCGAGGAAAAGGAAGGAGCCGATAGGTCTGTTCGGGTCGGCTATGCCTGCACGGGAACGGAGTATGGCCTGACTTACCTTGTCAACGGCTTCATCCTGACCGATAACACGCTGATGGAGGATATCCGAAAGGTGCAAAAGTTTTTCTCTTTCACCTTCGAGCAGCTTTGAGAGCGGGATACCGGTCCAACGAGAAACGATCTGAGAGATTTCTTCTTCGGTCACCGTATCTCTGAGGAGAGAAGGTTTGTCGTCCGAGGCTTTAGCTTGAGCTGCTTCGAGTTTTTTAGTGAGGTCGGGGAGGGTGGAATAGCGCAGTTTTGCGGCGGTTTCAAAGTCGCCTTTACGTTGAGCCGTTTCGATGTCGGCGTTAGTTTTTTCGATGGAGGCTTTAAGATCGGAAACGGCGTTGATACCGGCTTTTTCGTTTTCCCAGCGAAGTTTCATGGCGTTGAATTTATCTCTTTCGTCAGCGAGTTCTTTTTGGAGATCGGCGAGTCTTTTGACGGAGAGGGCGTCGGTTTCTTTTCTGAGGGCGGTTTCTTCAATTTCCAACTGCATGATGTGACGGGAGATATCGTCCATTTCCGAAGGCATGGAGTCTATTTCGGTACGCACCATAGCGCAGGCTTCGTCCACAAGGTCGATAGCCTTATCTGGAAGGAATCTGTCGGAGATATATCTGGAAGAGAGGGTGGCGGCAGCTATGAGGGCGCGGTCGTGGATACGCACTCCGTGGAAAACCTCATATCTTTCTTTCAGACCTCTCAGGATGGCGATAGTATCTTCGACCGAAGGTTCGTTTACCATGACGGGTTGAAAACGTCTTTCGAGAGCGGCGTCTTTTTCGATATATTTACGGTATTCGTCGAGAGTAGTAGCGCCGATGCAATGTAACTCGCCGCGTGCGAGCATAGGTTTAAGCAGGTTGCCGGCGTCCATAGAGCCTTCTGTTTTACCGGCGCCGACGATGGTATGCAGTTCGTCGATAAAGAGGATGATTTTGCCTTCGCTTTTTTTGATTTCAGACAAAACCGCTTTAAGGCGTTCTTCGAATTCACCGCGGAATTTAGCGCCGGCGATGAGGGAGCCCATGTCGAGGGAGAAGATGGTTTTGTCTTTAAGTCCCTCGGGGACGTCTCCGTGAACGATTCTCTGAGCGAGTCCTTCGGCGATGGCGGTTTTGCCCACGCCGGGTTCGCCGATGAGGACGGGGTTATTTTTGGTTTTTCTTGAAAGGATGCGTATAACGTTTCTGATTTCCGAATCTCTGCCTATGACGGGGTCGAGTTTTTGAGAACGGGCTCTTTCGGTAAGGTCGGTACCGTATTTATTGAGTGCGTCGTAGGTATTTTCGGGGTTGTCGTCGGTAATTCTGCCGGTTTTGACTTTTTTCAGCTGATCGAGGAAGTCTTTTTTCTCGATGCCGTAAGTGCGGAAAATATCCTTGATATCTTTTTCGGCGTAGTCGAAGATAGATAGCATGATGTGTTCGACGGAAACATAATCGTCTTTCATGCTGTCGGCGAGTTTTTCTGAAGCGGTGAGGATCCTGTCGCAAAGCGGAGAGATGTAAACGGTATCGGGCTGTCTTCCGGACCCGGTGACGGCAGGAATTTTTGATATAAGTTTATCGATATCGGAAAGCAGGGCATCCACGTCTTTTCCCATTTTTTTGAATAACTGAGGAATAAGTCCGCCGTCCTGATCGAGCAGCGCATAGAGCAGATGTTCCGGCATGATCTGTATATTCTGATTTTCGATGGCGATATTCTGAGCCGATTGTATCGCCTCAAGTGATTTTTGAGTAAGTTTGCGAGCGTTCATAAAAAATCCTCCTTTTATGGTAAAGGCAATGTCTGATCAAATCAAGGGCATGCCTGAATTGCAATAATTGAGATAATCGTTTTCGAGAGCTGTTTCATCGTGATAATTTCCCGAGAGCCATTTTTTCATCATGGTATCGAAACGAAGGATGTAATCACAGATGGCAGTAGCAGTCTGACGCGTGGAATAAACCTCATCATTCGGAAAAGCCAAAGAACGCGTGAATCTTCCGGGTTCGACTTTATATTCGATTTTACCGCCGGGAAAAATACGGAAAATATATAACTGTTCGAGCTTCATCCAGTTTCTGAAGAATTCCGCAAGTGCGGCAGTCAGTTCCGGGGCGGTAGTTCTGTAGTACAGTCTGATATAACCGTAACTATTTTCATTGCCGCCTCTGGACAATTCCACTTCGTATCTCATTGTGGGCCGGTACCTGAAAGCCAGAGGACTTTTGATCGAAAGCGTTCTGTCAAACTGATTGTAAAAGACAGTATAATCTGATCCTCCGCCGATAATATCGGAAATATCTCCGAAGATATCGCAGTTACGCTTTTCGGGGGTAGTTACCGAAGCGTAATCGGCAAGTATATGGTTTATCAGAAGCGACCTGTTGGTATTCATGCTTCGTGCGATTTTATCTATTTCAGACACAACATCGTCTGAAAGTATCAGACTGTAAGTGCTTTTTTTCATTTTTCTGACCTCCGTGACGCTTTGCCGCGCCGGCTGCATGACATCGACAATATTATGCGTAAATGTCCGATAACAAAAACGCGATATAAATTGTGCGTGTTTTTATGGATATTATAACACATAAAAAAAGTATGTCAAGTAAATTGGTGGCAAAATTATATAAAAATGCAAACAAAATTAAGTTTCGCAAAAACAGCTAAGAAAAAAGGGGATAAAAAAAACAGAGTACCTGACCGGTAATCTGTTTCAAGCGAAAAAATGAGATTATTTTGAGAGGGGATTTTTCCGTCTTTTTTTCTCGCTGCTGTAAACGAAATTCATACTTGTTTTTTTAGCGGACGGAGGGGGCGTTTGAGAAACGTCGTCGTTATCCGCGGAGGGGCGGGTTTCGCTGAATTGAGAAGGTTGGTATTTCTGAGCGGGTTGATCGTGTTTGTTATCTTTTTTATCTTTGAAGGAATTTTTCTGATAGGGTTTAGAAGATCTTGATTTTTCGGGTGCCGGATTTCTCGGGACGATAGTGACATACCGGTTGGGGCTGACGCCTTCGCTTACCGTAGTGACGATAGTACTGTCCTGAAGGGCGGAATGGATGATACGTCTTTCGTAGGGGTTCATAGGTTCGAGTTTTACTGTTCTGCCGGTACGTTTGACTTTATTTTCGAGGTTTTTGGCGAGGTTTCTGAGAGTTTCGGCTCTTTTTTCGCGGTAATTTTCTGTATCGACTGTAAGACGTTTATATGAGTCCTTGTTTTTGTTGCAAACGAGGCTTGTGAGGTACTGGATGGAGTCGAGGACCTCGCCTCTGTAGCCTATGATACTTGCGCTGTCGGTTCCGACGAGGTTTATATTTACGGCATCTTCGGTTTCTTCAGTTTCGACGATGAAGTCAAAGCCCATACCTTGAAGAAGTTTTTCTACGAACTCGGAAGCGATTTCGCCTTCCGAAGGTTTTTTCCAGACGAGGACTTTAAATTTATTGAAAAGGAAACCGTTATCCTTGAGCACTTTGAATTCGATCTCGCTGCGAGACGAAAGCCCGAGGTCGCTGATTCCTTTTTCGATAGCGGCGTCCAAAGTTTTGCCGCTGGCTTCTACGCTTTTTAACATTTATTTCTCCTTTTTATTTCTTGAATAGGAAGGTTCGCGCGAGATGAAGTCGGCGTCGACCTTTTTTTGTGCGGATTTATTGATGATGGGGGTCATGGCTATGCTTGAAAGTATCGAAAGGAAAGAGTTGCTCACCATGTAGACCGCAAAAGCGGCGGTGTAGGTGAATACGAAGAAAGCAAGCATGATCGGCATCATGAACATCATCATTCTGTTACTTTTTTGAGTTTGTTCGTCAACGACATCGTCTTTTGTACGGTTAAGACGCTGAGAAATGATCGTTGAAAGGAAAGACAAGCCGATGGAAAGCAATGGAAGGATCAGAAGACCGTTCCAATGGGAGTCGAAATAGCCTTTGCCGGTTTCGGAATATTCCATGACCGCGTTGTAAATAAGATTGTAGTCGGACTCGGTAAAGCTGACTTTCTGAGCTTCGGAAAGCTGTTGACTCATTTCGGAGTAGGTAGGCCATACAGACTGCCAAGAGTCAGCGCGATAGATATTTTTGATCCACAAGAAAGGTTCGTGTATGTTGTCGAAAGCCAGTCCGACTTGTTGAGCCGCGTACTCGCTTGCTTGTTTTTCTCGTCGGTTTTTCTCATCGAAGATATCTTTTCTTTGAATAGTTTTGATTTCCAAAGATAGCGAAAGTTCGTCTATTTCGTCCTGGATTAAAGGTTTTTCTGCTTCTGGAGCGGTTTTGAGCTGAGCTTCAAGCAGAGCGATGTCATTATTGAGCTGAGCGATCTCGGCATCGAAAGCATTAAGCTGAGCGATAAATTCGTTTCTTTCCTCTTCGGGCAGACTTATAGTGTATGCTGTATTAAATGTATTGACTAGATTGTTGTATATCAGCGTGTTGGAGTAATTGGAATAAACGCGGAACCCGTCAAACATAAAAAGGAAAATTGCCATCATGATTATCATGGGCAAACAGCCTGCAGACAAGGAATAGCCGTATTTTTTATAAAGGGCTTGTTTTTCCGAGGCGGCAATACGCTGATTTTCCTGATATTTGCTGTCCGAAGGATCGACGGCATATTTACGGTCAATCTGATCTGTAAAGGGTTTAAGTTTTTTCTGAAGGAGCATGTTTTTTCTCATACTGTAACGTTGCCAGTAATCCATGGGCAACGTAATGATTTTCAGAAAAACAGTGAAAAGGATAACCGCCAATCCGTAAGAGGGGACCAGAGAGTGTATCCATTGCACGAGCTGACCGATAATATGATTCAATTCAGGCGCGATCTGACTTATAATGTCCATTTGATGTCTCCTTTGAAATTGTAGGGCAGAGGATCGAAACCGCCCTTGCCCCATGGGGTACATGTCAGAAGTCTGCGTAACGTCAAAAAGCTCCCTTTAAAAAAGCCGAAAGTTTCGTAAGCCTCCATGGCGTAAACGGAACATGTCGGATAATAGATACAGGTGCTGTAAGGTTTTAAGGGAGAAAGTACTTTTTTATAGAATTTGAGCAACGCTATACAGACGCGTTTCATTTTCCGTCTCCTTTCAACGCGCCGCATTTATACAGCAACGCCGATAAAGAATTACTTAAATCTTCATAAGAAGCCGGGTCTGCCGCCGGCTTCGGTGTGATTATATAATTGAAATTCTTGTCCACCTCAGGTAAAATTAAAGAAAAAGCGTGCTTCAACCTTCTTTTGACGAGATTGCGCCTTACCGCTTTTCCGAACTTTTTGGGAATAGAAAACCCTATTTTCAGCTTACCGTTACCGTTTGAAGCATAGTGGACCGTCATGAGCGAATTGCCGACAGCCTTTCCTTTACGGTAAATATAATTGAACTGATAGTTTTTTTTCAGCCTGTAGATTCGCTTCATGCTTAAGCGGAAAGCTCATGTCTGCCTTTGTTGCGGCGTCTTTTGATTACGTTTCTCCCGCCGGTGGTCTTCATGCGCGCACGGAATCCGTGGACCTTACTTCTTTGTCTTTTCTTGGGTTGATAAGTGCGTTTCATTTATTTTGCTCCTTTTATAGTTACTCGCCCGGAAGGGCGGCGTCTGTCATTTTACGTGTATAACACAATGATACATTATACATTATTTTTTTTCGGGTGTCAAGAATAAAAAAAGCCGTTTCAGAATTTCACTCCGAACATACCGGTCAAATTATGTAATGGAGGCGGAAATGAAGCATGTTTGAGGTTGACATCGGAGGCGTAAGCCGACATATAATTATTAGGTCGGTATCAGGCTGATTTTCAGTCCGGGGATAAACGGAACGCGCAAAGCCGAAAGATTAAAGATTCGATCTCTCGGGAGGGAATGAAAACTTAATGAGAGGAGCTTGAGATACACGCCGAAAAGTGAGTTTGTAAAAAAGACAATACTCTGAAGGGGAGGATTTTGCGAGGTGCGATTCAGTGCGTTACTGTATCACAGCGGAAAAAAGTTGCAGAAATACGTTTAAGGTATTGTAATTTGAAGGATAGTATGGTATAATGCACAATGTAGCGGTGTGGATATCGAGCCGGCAGGCGTCGGCGGAAGGAGGAGAGATGAAGAGGTCGTCCGGAATATTGTTGCATATAACGAGTTTGCCTTCGGAGTACGGGATAGGCTCCGTAGGGAAGGAAGCTGTCAGGTTTCTTGACTGGATGCAGAGGGGCAGACAGAGCGTATGGCAGATTCTGCCGCTCACTCAGCCGGACTGTGTCAATTCTCCGTATGCATCGTCGTCGGCTTTTGCAGGCAACGAGATGCTTATAGACATAGAAGGGTTAGCTGAAGCCGGGTATATTGAAACCGCCGAACTGCCCGAGACCTGCGGAGAAACCGATAAAACAGATTACGTAAAAGCGAGGGCGATAAAGGAACCGTTGTTCAGGAAGGCGTACGAAGCGTTTTTATCCGGCGGCGGGGAGGCGGAAGTCGAGGCGTTTTATGCCGAAAACAGCTACTGGCTGGAGGATTTTGCGCTTTATACGGTACTTAAGGAGGATTATTCGGCTCCGTGGTACGAATGGCCGAAAGAGTACAAACGCAGGCACAAGCAGGCGTTGTCCGGATACGTGAAGGAGAACGAGCGGCGTATAGGATACGTTAAATTTCTGCAATATGTATTTTATTCTCAGTGGCGGAAACTCAGAGAGGAAGCCGTGCGCAGGGGAATAAGCATCATGGGGGACATCCCGATGTATGTAAGTTATGATTCGGCTGACGTATGGGCTCATCCGACGGCTTTTTTGCTCACGGGCGAAATGAAGCCGAAGAAGGTAGCGGGTGTGCCGCCCGATTATTTTTCGGAGGACGGACAGTTATGGGGCAACCCGATATATAACTGGAAGAATCTTCGTAAAAACGGATACGAATGGTGGATGGAGAGGATACGTCATTGCGGAAGGATATACGATTATCTCAGGATAGACCATTTCAGGGCTTTTGAGGCTTACTGGCAGGTGGATGCGAAAGAAGAGACGGCGAAGCACGGGGAGTGGATAAAGGGTGAAGGTATAGAATTTATAGAGAAGTTGAAGAAGGCTGTTCCCGAGATGGCGATAATTGCCGAGGATCTCGGCGAAAGGACGGAAGGGTTGACGGAGCTTATGGAAAAGAGCGGGTTACCGGGCATGAAGGTACTGGAGTTCGCATTTGACGGAAATCCCGACAACGCATATTTACCGCACAACTATGAAAGGAATTGTGTGGCGTATATAGGCACGCACGACAATGACACATTAGTCGGCTGGTGGAGCGGGCTGAGTGAAGGTGAGCGTGACATGGTGCATAATTATACCGGAATAGAGAATGAATATGAAATAAACAGGAAGGTAATGAAACTTCTTTCCCGTTCTGTTGCAGACGTAGTGATATTTACGATGCAGGACGTTTTAGGGATGAAGGATGGCAGGATGAACACACCCGGTATCGGAGGCGGAAGCAACTGGTTGTTCAGCATAAGGAGTGAGGATCTGCGGGAAGATGATGCGAAATTTCTTGCGGATTTATCGCGGTTATACAGCAGATAAGGAGAGGAAAGATGAGAAAGGAATTATCGTTGCCGGTATATTTGTATCATCAGGGCACCAATTATAAGGCATATGAACTTATGGGGTGTCACTCGGGTAAGAGGAGCAATAAAAAGGGGTACTATTTCAGGGTATGGGCGCCATCGGCGCAAGCGGTGTCGCTAGTCGGAGATTTTAACGGCTGGGATGCAACGGCTGATCCCATGAAAAAAATCAACGATGAAGGAATATGGGAGATATTCACGGACAAAGCTGCGGAAGGTGACAAGTATAAATACAGGATCACGGGCTGTTACGGGCAGGAGCTTATGAAAGCGGATCCTTATGCAAGATTCAGTGAAAACAGGAAAGCAACTGCTTCGATAGTATATACGGAGAAGAAGTTCAAGTGGACGGACGGCGAGTGGATGAAAAAGAGAAAGAGTGCTCAGCCGGAAAAGGAAGCCGTAAACATATATGAGGTACATGCCGGAAGCTGGAAGAAACATTATGACGGAAGGGAGTATAATTATGAAGAGCTTGCGGATTCGTTAGCAGGGTATCTGGAGGAGATGAATTATACTCATGTGGAGTTTATGCCGCTTACAGAGTATCCGTATGACGGAAGCTGGGGATATCAGGTGACGGGGTATTTTTCTCCGACCAGCAGATACGGCAGACCGGAGCAGCTGAAGTATTTGGTGAATAAGCTGCACGAGAAGGGGATAGGCGTATTTCTGGACTGGGTGCCTTCGCATTTTTGCAAAGACGCGCACGGACTTATGGAGTTTGACGGGAAGCCGCTTTACGAAAATCCGATAAAAGACAGGATGGAGCATAAGGCTTGGGGAACGAGGATATTTGATTATGCGAGGAACGAGGTAAGTGCGTTTCTGATAAGCAGCGCGATATATTGGCTGAACGAATTTCATTTTGACGGGCTGAGGGTGGACGCGGTAGCGAGCATGCTGTATCATGACTATGACAGGCGGCCGGGCGAGTGGACGCCCAATATATACGGCGGGAAAGAGAATCTCGAGTCGATAGCGTTTTTAAAGAAGCTTTCCGAAGCGGTAAAGAGGTATACGGAAGGAGGCTTGCTCATAGCGGAGGAAAGCACGGCTTTTCCCGGCGTGACCAAGCCGGCTTCAGAAGGACTGGGCTTTGATTTCAAGTGGAACATGGGATGGATGAATGATGTTCTCGAATATATGAAGACGGATCCGTATTTCAGGAGTTACAAGCATGACAAAATGACATTCGGTATGATGTATGCATATTCAGAGAAATATATATTGTCATTTTCTCATGACGAAGTAGTACATTTGAAGAAATCCATACTTGATAAGATGCCGGGGAATTACGAGAGCAAATTTGCCGGAGTCAGGACGCTGATGGGGTTCATGATGGCTCATCCCGGCAAGAAGATGAACTTTATGGGCTATGAAATAGGTCAGTTCTGCGAGTGGAATTTTGAAAGGGAACTGGATTGGTTTTTGCTTGACTACGATATGCATGCAAAGCTGCAGAAGTACATGAAGGATCTGAACAGGTTTTACCGTGAGCATCCGCAGATGTATGAGCGTGACACGGATTGGACGGGTTTTGAGTGGCTTTGCGTTGACGATAATTACAATAACGTGCTTATATTCGAAAGGAAAAACGGCGGAAACGAGAGCGTGATCGCGGTATGCAATTTTGCAAACGTCACACATTTGAATTACTGTGTAGCGGTAGACAAAGGAGAATTCACTCTTGCATTCGGGAGCGACGATATAATGTACGGAGGAAGCGGTGTGGAGGTCGTCAGGAAGCCCAAGGCGGAGGATGTGCCTTTCAAGAACAAGCCGGCTACATTGATCCTTACGATACCGGCGAATTCCGTGACCTATTATTTGAGGAAAGCAGAGGATAAATGAAGAAGATATTGTATGTAAGCGCGGAATGCAGACCGTTCAGCGGGAAGAGTTCTCTTGCGGAGGTGACGCAGTCATTGCCCAGGGTGTTGTCGCGTGATTTTGACATCAGGGTAGTGACGCCGCTTTATGCAGGAGTCGGACTTGACTATTATTCGCAGATGGAATATATCGGGAAGATAAATGTATCCTTGTCCTGGAGGGTGCACGAATGCAAGGTGTATTCGTTGACGAAGGACGGAGTGATTTATTATTTTCTGAAAAACGATTATTATTTCGGGAGAGCAAATCTGTACGGCTATTATGACGATGAAGAGCGATTTGCTTTTTTTGCGCGCGCCGTGATAGAGAGCATGAAGGTGACGGGCTTTGACCCGGATATAATACATACCAACGATTGGCAGTCCGCATTGGTCCCGGTGTATATGAAGCTTGCGAATCACGAATCGGAAAAGCCCGTGCAGTTGTTCACGATCCAGCACATTGCAAGACAGGGGAAATGCGACGAAGATATGATAGAAGATCTACTCGGTATCCACAAGGGGCAGCTGTGTATACTTGAAAACAGCGGAAAGATCAATTTCATGAAGGGCGCAATAGTGGTATGTGACAGATTCAATACCGTGAGCAGGAATTACGCTACGGAGCTTAAGAGTTCGGCGTTTGCGGTCGGACTGGAGAGCATAATAAGTCACAATGAAGGAAAGTTTTCCGGGGTGCTGCACGGAATAGATTACGAGGTGTATAATCCCGAAAAAGACAAATATTTATTCTACAGATACGGCGCGGAAAACAGCGGATTAAAATTGAAGAACAAGTTAGCCGTACAGAAGGAATTATGTCTGAAGGTAAGCGAAGAGATCCCGTTGATAGTGGTTATATCCAAATTGGTGACGAACAAAGGGATGGATATACTGAAGGAAGCTGTATTTGAGATACTCAAAAACGAAGTACAGTTTGTAATGATAGGGGAAGGAGAAGAGAGGTACGAGAATTTTTTCAGTAATCTGCAGAAAATATATCCCACGAAAATGCGATGCATGGTGATGCACAGCGAAGCGGGAGCACACAGACTGTTTGCGGCGGGGGACTATATGGTGCTGCCGAGTCAGGTGGAGCCTTGCGGACGTTCGCAGATGATAGCGCTCAGATACGGGGCAAGTCCGATAGTGAGAAGGATAGGAGGACTTGCCGACAGCGTTACGGATGTATCTGCAGGCGGAAACGGATATGTTTTTGAAGAATATTCGTCTGCGGCGTTGCTGAATGCGATGCAGAGGGCTGTAAAAGACTACAGTGATAAATCTGCCCGTGCGGAACTGGTGAAGAAATCCATGACGGCGGATTTTTCATGGGAGAGCGCTGCCGAAGGCTATAAAAAAATATACGAAGAAATGACATAGGAGAGAATATGCTGAATAACGGAGATATCATAAGCAGGAAGGAAATACATGAGGCAATACAAAGCAACGTATCGAGGGCGTTCGGAAAGACATTGGCAGAGGCAACGGTGCAGGAATGGTATGATGCGGTAGCGGCGTGTGTAAGGGACATATTGCTTGAGAAGAGGAAGAATTTCAACAGAAGGTTCAAATCGGAGAACAAAAAGAGGGTATATTACCTGAGCATGGAGTTTCTTATAGGCAGGAGCCTCAAGAATAATATATATAATCTCGGAATAGAGAAGGATATCAGGGCGGTGCTCAAAAAGAGCAACTTCACATTGGAGGATCTTTACGATCAGGAGCCTGACGCGGGACTCGGAAACGGAGGACTCGGAAGACTTGCGGCGTGTTATATGGACGCATTGGCGACATTGGGATATCCGGCGATGGGGCACTGTCTGAGGTATGAATACGGGTTATTCAGGCAAAAGCTTGTAGACGGATGGCAGACGGAGCTGCCGGACAATTGGCTGCCGGGTGGAGAGGTATGGTTGATGCCCAGGAGCGACAAAGCCGTAAATGTCAGATTCGGCGGATATGTGAAGGAAGAGTGGGAAAAGGATAAGATGGTCATAAAGTATTATGACTGTCAGGAAGTTGAAGCCATGCCCTATGATCTCATGATATCCGGATATAAAAGCGAGGCTGTGGCGGTGCTGAGGCTGTGGAGAGCGCGGAGCAAACAGACTTTCGATATGCAGAGTTTTTCGCAGGGCGACTATGCGCGCGCGGTAGCCAGAGATACTCAGGCTGAAATGATAACGAAGGTACTGTACCCTAACGACAATCATGCGGAAGGGAAATCTTTGAGGCTGAAACAGCAGTACCTGCTGGTGTCGGCGGCAATGCAGAATATCATACGTGACCATATAGCCAATTATAAGGATCTCAATACTTTGCCCGAACACGCTGCGATCCATATAAACGATACACATCCCGCATTATGTATACCCGAACTCATGCGTTTGCTGATGGATGAACATGGATTTTCATGGGAGAGGGCCATGGAGATCGTGATGGGGTGCTGTGCGTACACGAATCATACGGTAATGAGCGAAGCGCTTGAAACCTGGCCTGAGGATCTCATACAGCGTACTCTGCCGAGGCTTTATTCGATAATTCACGAAATAAACGAACGTTTCTGCACAGACGCATACGGGCGTGTCAAGGATATGGATAAAGTGACGAGAATGGCGATAGTTGCGTACAGTCAGATAAGGATGGCAAACCTTGCCGTAGTGGGGAGCCATTACGTAAACGGAGTAAGTGCGCTTCACAGCAATATATTGAGAAAATCCATATTCAGTGATTTTTATTCGATTGATCCGGAAAAATTCGGAAGCGTTACGAACGGGATAGCTCATAGAAGATGGTTGTGTCAGTCTAATCCGCAGTTGACGGCTTTGATAACCGATCTTATAGGAGACGGGTTTGTGACCGACGGAAAGCAGCTTGAAGGATTGATGAAGTTCACGGAAGACAAAAGGGTCCTTGACGAACTTGAAAAGATCAAGAAGGAGAAGAAGAGGGAATTTGCCGAATTTGCACTGAAGTATAAAAATATAAAGATAGATCCCGAAACCAGGTTTGACGTACAGGTAAAAAGATTGCATGAGTATAAGCGTCAGCTTCTGAATGCGCTGAGGATAATATCGATGTATAATGACCTGAGGATGAATCCCGATATGGATATGGCGCCTCAGACATTTATATTCGGAGCGAAAGCTGCTCCGGGGTATTATACGGCCAAGGATGTGATAAAGCTGATATATATGCTCGGGCAGGAAATAGACAAACAGCCTAAGATAAGTGAAAAGCTGAAAGTGGTATTTCTTGAAAACTATTGCGTGACAACGGCAGAGAAACTGATACCTGCCGCAGAGATCAGTCAGCAGATAAGTCTTGCGGGGAAAGAAGCCAGCGGGACGGGGAATATGAAGTTCATGATAAACGGCGCACTTACGGTAGGTACAATGGACGGAAGCAACGTAGAGATGTATGAAAGCGTAGGAGCCGAGAATATATTCATATTCGGACTGAGAGAGGACGAAGTATCGCGATTATGGCAGTCGGGATATAACTCCACGCAGTACTACCTGAACAGTCAGAAGCTGCGCGGGGTAGTGGACGCGCTGAACGTGGGATTCAACGGAGTGGCGTTCAGTAATATAGCGAATTATTTATTAAGGGGCGGAAGCGTGGCAGATCCTTACATGTGTTTTGCCGACTTCAAGGATTATATGAGGGTGAGCGAACTTGCAGACAAGAAATACAGGGATCAGACCGAATGGAACAGGATGGCGCTGGTAAACATAGCGAAATCGGGCAGATTCGCTGCCGACAGAGCTATTAAGGAATACGCTGACAATATCTGGCATATGACAGCCATAAAAAAGGAAAAATAATATATGGATAAAACAAGGATAAAGTTTGATCCGTTAAAAGAAGAGTATAAGACGGTGCGGGGAGCGGTAGAGCTTTCCCGCACCGTTACGTTCAATATAGAAATAGCCTGTGATTTTTTGGAAAGCGGGTTATCCATCAGGATATTCGATTATTCGACGCACGTATGCAGGCAGCATGTAAAAATGCTGAAGACAGAAGGCTCAGAAGAAGGATACAACAGGTATACCGCGGATATAGCATTCAACGAAACAGGGGTATACTACTATTTATTTCAGCTTGAGGGAGTAAGATACGAAAGCTGGATAGGCGTCACGGAGGAAAGGACGCCGGGATTATATTACGATAATCCCATAGGATGGCAGCAGTCGGTGTACAAAAGGGAGTATAAGGTTCCCGAGTGGACATACGGCGGAGTAATGTATCACATATTTGTAGACAGGTTTTATAATGTCGGAGGATTTCTGAGCCACAGGGAAGGCGCGGTGCTTCGTCCCGACTGGGGAAACCAGCCTGAGTACCGGCCGGATCCGGTGACGGGGGAAATACTCAATAACGATTTTTTCGGCGGAAACTTACAAGGGGTTATAGCCAAACTCGAGTATCTGAGCACGCTGAACGTAAGCATGATAATACTGAGTCCGATTTTCGAGGCATACTCTAATCACAAGTATGATACCGGCGACTATATGAAGATCGATGAGATGTTCGGCAGCGAAGAGGACTATATCGAGTTGTGCAGGGAGGCAGGCAAGCACGGGATCAGGATAATACTTGACGGAGTATTCAATCATACCGGTGCCGACAGTATATATTTTGACAGATACAACAGGTATAAGAGCGGAGGAGCATACGTAAAGAAAGATTCGAAGTATGCGCATTGGTATAATTTCACACATTGGAACGAACGGTATTCATGCTGGTGGGATTTCAAAAATCTGCCCGTGCTGAACGGAGACAATGAAGAAGTGCGTGAATTTTTCTGCGGAGAGAAAGGGGTAGTAAGGAAATGGCTCGGGTTAGGAGCGAGCGGATGGCGGCTGGACGTTGTGGACGAACTTAACAAAGGCATGCTTGAGCGAGTGGTACGGGCTGCTAAGGAAGAGAAGGAAGACTCGATTATAATCGGAGAGGTGTGGGAAGACGCGTCCAATAAATATGCATACGGGAAACTGCGGGAGTATTTTCAGGGTAAAGAACTGGACAGCGTAATGAATTATCCCTTAAGAAAAGCGATAATAACTTTTATAAGGGAAGGAGATGCTTCAAGACTGCACAAAGTGAATTTTGATCTTCAGAACAATTATCCGCAGCATGTGGTGAATGCACTTATGAATATACTTGGGACTCACGACACGGCAAGGATAATAACCGAGCTGGGCGGTGATCCCATGAGCGGAGCGAGCAGGGAAGCAAAAAGTCGGGCGAGGCTCAGTTTTGAGGAGTACCAGACGGGTAAGAAGAGGGTGAAGCTTGCTGCGGTGTTGCAGTACACACTCAGCGGGTTTCCTTGTTTATATTACGGCGACGAGGCAGGCGTACAAGGCTGCAACGATCCTTTTAACAGAACATGTTTCCCTTGGAACAGTGCGGACATGGAAATGACGGATTTTTACAGGCTTTTGGGAGAGATAAGGCGGGAAGGCGTGTTTAAGGAGGGTATATTCAGAGAGATAGAGTATAAAGAGGGATTTTATTGTTTCAGCAGGGAAAGCGATGAAGAAAAAATAATAGTTGCGGTAAACAGAAGCGAAAAAGAAAAAAAGGTGGATTTCAGGGGCAATTATGCTGTGGACCTGTTGAGCGGAGAAAAATGGAGAGATCAGGCGGCAGTACAGAAGGATCAGGCGGTAATACTGAAGCTGGAGAAGGCGGAATGAAAGCCGAGCTGTAACAGAGCCGTAAAGCTGAAAAGGCAGTGGGCGAGACAGTTCAGAAAACGAACGCGAACGAGAAGTTTCGGAAGCGGAATGAAAAGCTAAGCTGTAATAGGACCGTAAAGCTGACATAGGTTTGCGGATAGTTTGAAGTCAGGGAGACTGAGCCCGGAAGACGGCGACAAGGCGGTTATTACGGCAGCAATAGAAAGCGGAGCTGAAGGATTGCAGGTCAAGTATAGAAATGTAAAATTTATCGGACAAGGGAGAGGTGCAAGCTGAAAAAAGAAGAGCATTTAAAGACAAAGAGGGTAAAAACAGTTGCAAATACAAAGTATTTATGGTAGAATAACAAAGCTGGCCGAAGTGATGGAATGGCAGACGTGACGGACTCAAAATCCGTTGGTAGCGATACCGTGCGGGTTCAAGTCCCGCCTTCGGCACCAACAGTCTTAAACTCATTCAAAGATAAAATTGAGTGGGTTTAAGACTTTTTTATGTCAAAAAATGGCGATTAGAGCGGATTATAGAAGAAAATTCGATAAAATAGGGGAGAAGTAAACGCGTTTCAAATCTAACGCTTGTTGAAACATCAGAATATGTATGTTTAATTTTTTTTAAACGTAAGAATATGTGAGTTATATTGACAATTTAAGGATATTTTGATAAAATGAATTAAAAGTATTATAGGTGTAATTATGGGGTTAGAAAAATTTGATGATGCTATTGCAGAATATTTGGAAACAAAGTGTAAGCATACCAGAGAAGCTCTCAAGTTAGCAAATTTATCTGATAGTGATATTGAAAAATATTGTGCTGATATAGAAAAGGAAATCCTTGGTTTTGTAAAATGTAACGAGCCTTATGCGCAATTACTCATGGACTTAGAACACATCTTTTCTAAAACATTCAATATGTATTCGCTTACAGAGATTGCAAAAAAGAAAAACCCAGATAACCCTAGTTATGTTATTCAAAGTTGGCTTAGAGATATAAATACTTTACAGTTTCTATATTTGTGGGAAAAAGATAACAATCAATATTTTATCGAAGAAGCAGCAAAAGAATTGATAGAAAAAACAAAACAACCTTCATTTACAATGACTGCAAAATTATGGATAAAGAATACTCGGGCAACAGGAATCAGATCGAAACAAGGGCATGGAGGGGGAACTCTTGCCCGGCAAGAGATTGCAATCGACTTTATTACATGGACATTTCCGGAAAAGAGATATGAATTGTCGAAACTTATTGTTACCAAGATTATGCAGTTAAGTGAGTAGGTTTTAGAAAAAAGTAGATATTTAGAGTTAATGGTGCATTATGGGAAGGATGAATATTGAAATAACTACGTAATTTTTATATGGAGTTTAAAATGAAATTATATCATTATACTAGTTTGGCTGCATTAAAAAATATAATTGAAAAACATGGATTTTGGTTAACAGATTTGCATTATTCTAACGATCCAAATGAGTTTTCCTTAACTTATGAGGAGTTTACGAATTATATTAAGAAGACTGGGTTAGAATATCCGTTCAAACAATATCTTTTTTCTGAAAGTTCTATACCGTTATTTTATGGGATTGGTTTTACATGTGCACAAGACAGTTTAAGTCATTGGGAAAGATATGCAGATAATAAAAAAGGCGTCTGCATTGAAATTGATTCAGTAAAAATGTTAAAGACCTTTGGGCATTGTAAGCCAGCAAATTTAATACTAGAAAATACACTGTATTCTGAACAACAGAAAACAAAATACATAAAAAAAATGGTAAATGAATCAATAGAAAGATTAAAGAATTATCATTTTAAATATAATATGATGTATCATGTATTTGAAGCACTTGAAATTATTGATTTATTTACTTTATCAAAAATAAAGTTTAAGGCTAACAGCTATAGAGATGAACAAGAATATCGTCTTATGTTTGTAGACGATGATAACGATAGGGTGTTAAAAAATTTAGTTCTACCGCTTGCAATTACACAAGAGGCGAAAAATGAAATTTTAAATCTTCTTAAACCAAAGGAAGATTTTACATATAAATATAAGCTTACAAAAGAAGATAAAAAATTCTATATCTCTTCATTAGGTTTAAATTCCTATTATGAGTTAACATTTGGTGATTCAGCTCATTCCCTAAATAAATTTATAAATAGAATAATACTAGGTCCTATGTGTTTACAAAACATCTCCGCATTAAGAGATTTCCTTGATTTCTATGGATTAACCTCTGTTCTAATTGAAAAATCAAATATACAAGTTAGTAGATAGGTTTAAAACGTAAATAGCGATGCGGATCCTAGTGGTTGACCGCCAATGTATTTCAGGTTCTTGTCGATAAAACCTCAGGGGGCGAATATTTAATGTATTGTTAAAGGTAGCATTTTTATCCACTAAACCCAGACTCTTGCATGTGTGATAGATCCGCAGGCAAGAGTTTTTTGTTATAAGACGTGTGATGCAAAAAGATGAGGTGACAGGCGCACAAAAAAGCAAGGCGAATGATTGCGGCATATAAGTCTGTGACAGGGGACTTGATATCCATGACAGGACCGTCGATGTCGTGATTTTTAAAAGGTCGCGGCGAAGGGAAAAATCAAGGATGATATGCCTGCCGGAAGACAGAATTCCGACGTGACTCAGACGAAACAAAAAAGCGCGGACATTGAAAGCGATGGATACTGTGATAAATACAGATGAAAATCGGAATTTTGTAAGGGCGAAAAAGATTAAAGTATATTTTAAGTTTCCGTGATATTTTATAATCGAAATATAATCGAAGCAGGTGATGGATATGAGGTTATTGCTGGCAGAGGACGAAAAAAGTTTATCCAAGGCGTTGGTGACGATATTGGTATACAATCATTTTTCCGTTGATGCGGTGTATGACGGAGAAGAGGCGCTGAATTATCTTATTAACGGTAATTATGACGGGGCAATACTTGATATAATGATGCCAAGATGGACGGGATAACCGTACTGAAAGAGTTCAGGAAGAAAAACAAGACGCTTCCGGTCCTTCTTCTGACGGCAAGAAACGAAGTCGAGGACAAGGTACTCGGATTGGACAGCGGAGCAGACGATTATCTCGGAAAACCCTTTTCCACAAAAGAACTGCTTGCGCGGATACGGGCAATGTTGCGGCGCAGCGGTGAAATGACTGATAATATAATCGGAGTTTCCGATCTTACTCTGAATCGTATGACTTTTGAACTTTCGTCACCCAAGGGTGTGGTGCGTTTAGGGAACAAGGAATTTCAGATGCTTGAAATGCTGATGTCAGCCCGGGGCAGAGTAATTTCCACAGAACAGTTCATGGAGAAGATATGGGGTTACGACAGCGATGCGGAGATAAATGTCGTATGGACTTATCTTTCATTTTTAAGAAAGAAGATTTCGGCACTTTCGGATCATGTAAGTATAAAAGCGATACGCAATTCGGGATATGTTTTGGAGTACGGCGATGTTTGTAAAGATACGTAAGAAATTTATTTGTGTGTCCATTTTTTCGGTTTTTCTTGTATTGCTTATAATACTCGGAACCATCAATATTATAAACTATACAAGGATAGTAAACGATGCCGATATGATAGTATATGTTCTTAAAGAGAACAACGGGGAATTCGGAAATGATCATGGACTGAATATACCTGCTGAGATACCTTTTTCCACGAGGTATTTTACCGTTACGCTGACTGAAAATGGAGATGTACGAGTGATCGATCTCACTAGAATCGTATCGGTAACATCCAAAGAGGCGGTTGCTTATGCGCGGGAGCTGTTTGAAGAGGGTAAGAGCAGCGGTTTTTATAAGAACTTCAGGTACGGGGTATCGGAGCTTCCGAACGGAGAGAAGATGTATATATTTGTCGATCGCACGGTGGAGCTTGAAAATTTTCATGGATTTTTGCTTTCAAGCATATTTATCGGGCTGGCGGGGACGGCTGTCGTATTCATATTGATATTTATTTTTTCCGACAGAATCATGCAACCGGTTGCAGAGAGTTACCGAAAGCAAAAACAGTTTATCACTGATGCCGGACACGAGCTCAAAACTCCCTTGACTATCATAGGCGCGAATACCGAGGTCATAGAAATGCAGGGCGGAGAATCCGAATGGACGAAGGGTATCAAGGAGCAAATATCCCGTCTTACTTCTCTGACGGAGAAACTGATTTTTCTGGCAAAAATGGAAGAGCAAAACGATCTTCCGATGTTTGAATTCAGTTTGTCCGACGTAATTGAGGAAAGCATACAGGAATTTTCGGCAATGGCGGCGTCAAAAGGGATAGAACTTGTTTTTGATATACAGAAAGGGGTGTTTTATACCGGCAATGAAGAAATGATCCGACGGATGATTAGTTTGCTTGCCGACAACGCAATAAAATATACGGACGGCAATGTCGTAACGTTTTCATTGAGGACGGAGGGCAATAAAAAGGTCATAGAAGTGAAGAATCCTGCGTCATACATTGCTGAAGGGGACATGAGCGGATTGTTTGAACGATTTGCGCGCGGGGATATTTCCCGTAATTCGGGTACGGGAGGGCACGGGATCGGGCTTTCCGTGGTGCGGGTGATCGCGGAGGCGCATAACGGCAGACTCAAAGGCGAATGCAGGAACGGAATTGCAGTTATCACGGCAATTTTATGATTTTTAAAAAACACATCGGATTTCGGTGTGTTTTTATAGTATGTTTAAGGTTTCCGCGTTAAAATAATGACAAAAAAACGACGGAGGCTTACAATGAAAAATATTACGGAAGAATATTTATATTTTTAATGGTCGCATTGCTTTCATGTGCCTTGTTTCTTTGCAGCTGCAGTGCAACGACGACTGAACAGGTTTATATTGTGTCTATCGGGCAAACCGGTTCTAACGGACTTGAAGATATTTATACGATCACATATTCAGACGGGACGACCGACACTTTTACCGTAACCAACGGGCGGGACGGTTCGGACGGCGAAGACTGTACTGATGGGACGGCTATCACGATTCTGGATGTTTATGAACAATATAAGCAATACGTCGGGTCGGATGAACTTACGTTGGAGGAATTTTTATCCGAATATCTTTCTTTTTCCGACGAAACGACAGCTTTGGCGATCCAGAAGAATCTGCTTTCGGTAATGAAGATTTATTCCGAATTTGTAGTATCCGAAACATATCCGATAAGGCCGGGACAAAGCTACAAGATCGCGGACACAATGTTGTGTTCGGGATCGGCGGTCATTTATGATATGGACGTTTCGGATGACGGGTATACATATGTAGTGACTAACTATCATGTCGTATATCTTGACGAAGCCGACGCGGATTATAACGACGGCACAAAGATTGCCAGAAAGATATACGGTTATCTTTACGGCAGTGAAGGAACGCCATCCGTATCCGTAGATGAAAACACGAATGTTGTAAACAAGGATCCGGACGGTTGTACGGTTTATGATTACGGAGATTACGTAATAGGGTTGGAATATATAGGCGGTTCGATTTTTTCCGATATAGCGGTACTCAGGGTGAAGACCGACGAAATTCTGGAAATAAATCCGTATGCAAAGGAAGTAAGTGTGGCGGAATCGTATTATGTGGGAGAAACTGCCGTGGCTATCGGCAATCCGGAATCTCTCGGCATCAGTGTGACGCAGGGGATAATAAGTGTTGAAAACGATTATATTTCTCTTGATATTGACGGGACTGTTCGATCGTACCGTTCCATTCGCATAGACACTCCGCTTTATTCAGGCAATTCCGGAGGAGGTTTATTCAATGCGGAGGGCGAACTAATCGGCATAACGAATGCGGGAAACACGTCTGATGAAAATATAAATTATGCCGTGCCGATCGAGATTGTATGCGGGACAGCCGACAATATAATTTATTATTTTGAAAAGGGGTATGATACCCGGTGTGCATATAAAATAACTTTAGGCATTACTGTACAGTCGCAGAATTCAAAATTTGTTTACGATTCTCTGACGGGATACGGCAAAATATGTGAAGAAGTTGTGCTGAGCGCAGTTTCAGAAGGTTCCATAGCGGAGAAGATGGGCTTGGAGGCGGGCGATATTCTTTCCGCCATCATAGTCAACGATACCGAATATACGATTACTCGTACTTTTAATATTTCCGATCTGATATTGACGTTGAGGGAAGGAGATACGATCCGGTGTGAGGTCGAACGCGGCGACATGACCGTAAAAACAAGTATTTATACGCTCAGTGAAACTGATTTTGCCGTATTGGAATAAAAGCCGACGATCGAATAAAACAGAGGTAAAGGATATGAAATATAAAAGTGTTGTTTTGTTTTTAATAATCACGGTATATTTGGTCACTTTGCTGAGCGGGTGTGATAAGTCATTTGAAAATCCCGGCGACTATTTAGGGGGAGGAGGAACGGTTCTGACCGTTCCCGAGGAAAGCAAGTCCGGGAATACCGAGGCTGCTTTATCGGCAGTAGAGAGCATAGAGGCTGACGGTGACGTGACCGAGGTGCCCGAAGGCGCAACGGAGATTTCTGAGGAGAAGGATAATCTGAGTATTACGCAGCCCGGCAGCTATTGTCTGAGGGGAGAGATCAACGATAAAGTAGAAATAACCGCTGAAAACGTGACGCTTTATTTATGCGGCGCGACTTTGAAGAACGGGAAAAAGGTTATAGAGAGCACGTGTTCTCTTACCGTCACGCTCATCAGAGAAAACTATATATGTAACACCAATACGGAGGAGGCCAAAAACGCTATAGACGTAGAAGGAGATCTGATAATAAACGGAAGAGGTTCAATGGAGATCGAATCGGTAAAAAACGGCATAAAGGCGAATTCGATAAGTATTTTCGGGGCGAAGCTCACGATAAGATCGACCGGTGACGGACTGCATGCAGAAGCGGGTGTTTACGATGATGCGGCAGTACAGCCGGACCCGAGTTATGATGACGGCGGGTATGTTTATCTGTTCGGAGCCGATCTGACCGTGACTAGCGGTGATGACGGTATTCAGGCGGATACCTTTATATATATTGCCGGAAACAGTAAGGTCGATATATCGGCAGGAGGAGGCGCTCCTGCCGGCATTACCGAAGTTTCATCCGACAATGCGTCCGGGAAAGGTATCAAAGCCGGGGAAATCGATTGGGGTGCGGCAGAGGAAGACCTGGAATGGGAAGGGTACCTGGTATGGATCGAAAGCGGCGCTGTAACGGTGGATGCAAACGATGACGCGCTGCATTCCAACGGAGAGTTGCGGATAGAAGGCGGAACGATTTCCATATCGTCGGGGGACGATGCGATCCATTCGGATGACCTGCTGCAGATAACCGACGGGACCGTAACAATAGATAAATGCTATGAAGGGATCGAATCGGCAAAGGTCGAGATCTCAGGCGGAACGATAGAAATACAGTCATACGAGGACGGTATAAACGCCGCCGACGGAACGCAAAACATGTTCAACGGATCAAACGGAAATTGTCATATCATAATTTCCGGAGGATACATATCCGTAAACTGTATCGGCAGGGAAGGAGACGGCATAGATTCCAACGGGACGATCCTCATATCAGGAGGTGAGCTGTACATTGCCGGTTCATCCGGTTCTGCCGACGCAGCTCTTGATGCGGACGGAGGTATCCTGATAGACGGAGGGTATGTGTTTGCGACAGGTTCTCTCGGGATGGTGGAGACGCCGGCATCCAATTCTTCTCAGTATTGTGTTTCTTTTGCGGCAAGTCAGAGTCTTTCATCAGGTACGACGCTTTATCTGTGCGACGGCAACGGTGATGTGATCATGTATTTTATGGTACCGATGGATTGTCAGTCTGTGATTATATCATGCCCTGAATTTGAAAACGGAAGATCATACAGTATTTACGGAGGAGACAGTCTGCTTACTTCATTTACGATATCGTCGACAATAACTGTGATCGGATCAGAAGCGCCGGTCAGGGATCCCGGCGGGATGCCCGGAGGGAATCGTCCGGGGCCCGATACTCCGGGTTTTGGCGGAAGGTAATAATGTATAAGACTGACGGAATTAGGGAATAACGCATTGCGTAATAAGCTCATTGGATGTACATGAAACAAGACAAAAGAGACAGAAAAGAAAGGCAGTGAAAATATGAGGTCTTTACAGTACTCCGGTCCGGAGGATGGAAAAAGCAGTGGTTTATGATTCAAATGTCTGTTCGGGAATTTTCCGCGGTTTCGTAGTGTGGAGAAAGACGATGTTTCGGGTACAAGTGATAAAACTACCAAAAGGAAAAAAGAGAATTGCGGTATATGGTCCGTAAGGATCCGGATCTGCAGACAAATGATTTTTCGGAAAGGCCGAAAAGCGAAAGGTCGGAGGAAGTCAGCTGAAATCCCTGAAAAGGAAGGGCTTTTAAAGAGAATGACACGTGAAAGACGACGGATCCGCGGTTTGTTGCTGATATCGGAATACTGAAATCAGATCAAGCCCGACGTGAGTCGGGCTTTTGATTTATGAAGGTATAAAGCTGAGGGGAGTTCATGCTGAGAAAAGAAGAAGATGTTAGTAAAGGAAGGTTATTTTTCGTTGTTTTTGCGGCAGGTTTCTATAGCTTCGCGAGCCAGCCGGTCGCAGCGGTTATTGAATTCGTTGTCGGCGTGTCCCTGAACGTGAATAAAGCTGATCTTATGCTTGTGAGTTTCGTATAACAAAGCCCTCCAGAGGTCCTGATTTTTGACCTCTTTTTTACTTGCGGTGCGCCAGTTGTTTTTTTGCCATGCAGCGATCCAAGCTTTATTGAAGGCGTCTGAAACGTAGGAGGAGTCGGTGTAGAGGTTGACGATACAAGATTCCTTAAGAGCTCTCAGGCCTTGGATCACGGCAAAGATTTCCATTCTGTTATTGGTAGTGTCCTTATCGTAACCGCTGATTTCTTTTTTGTGGCCGTTATATATGAGCAGGGCAGCCCATCCTCCTATTCCGGGGTTACCGGAGCAGGCTCCGTCGGTATAGATGTCGATAGTTTTCATTTTACTCCGAAACGCAATGGCGTGTATAATAAGATATATTTCCGATATTTCCCGGGAGGGGGAAAGGCCGAGCATTGAGCGGAAGCGGCAATGGTGCAAGGATTTACAGGCAAGATTTCTCGGCTGCAGAGTGACGGGATAAAAGGAGCGAGCGTGAAAGCGGATCAAAAGAGGGGATAAAAAGGGCTTGCGGAGGGGTTCCCGGACAGTCTGCCGACCGAAATGCCGCAGGTTAAAGAGGCATATTCAGCTTTTCGGCGATGGAGCCGAAAGCCTGACCTATCGGAAGGGATATTGCTTCCGAGGCGGCTATATCGGCTGATGTATTGGTTTTATTGAAGAGGAGGATATTTTTGTGGCGGACGAAGTTTATCAGAAGAGCGGCGGGATAAACGCTCAGAGAGGTGCCTCCGACAATAAGGAGGTCGCAATTGCAGACGGAATCTGCCGCTTTTGTGAAAACGCCTTCGGGTAGGGGTTCTCCGTATAGCACGACGTCCGGTTTTACTATACCGCCGCAAGCCGGGCACAAAGGTATTCCCGAGGAAGCGGTGATAAGGGAAAGCGGATAATTTTTACCGCATCTGAGACAGTGGTTCGAATGCACGGAGCCGTGGAGCTCGAAAACATTTCTGCTTCCGGCACGCTGATGAAGACCGTCGATATTTTGTGTGATCACGGCGGAAAGCTTGCCGATATTTTCAAGACGGGCAAGAAAAATATGAGCTGGATTAGGCTGAGCGTCGGGATAGATCATATGTTTGCGGTAAAAGCTGAAGAAATCCTTGGTATGTTTTTTAAAGAAGTCTGCAGAAAGGATTTCTTCGGGCGCAAATCTGCCGAAATTTTGCAGGTAAAGTCCGTCCGCACTTCTGAAGTCGGGGATGCCGCTTTCGGTGGAAACTCCCGCGCCTCCGAAAAATACGATTTTTTTGCTGTTTTTAATAAGCTCAGCGGCTCTGAGAAGTTGATCCAAAACGTGCCTCCCGATACGGGCGCAATTGACAAACTTCGCGCCGGATATCTTTTTTCAGTTTAACATATTCCGTAATGATTTTCAAGCGTTAAAGGGCTGAAAATAAAAATGGACGGGGAAGGAAAGAGGAAAAAAGACAAAATCTGATTTTTTCACAAATGTTTTTTAATGACTTGCAATGTGAAAAAAAATATGCTAAAATAGATAGGATATTTGTGTAGAGGTGAAGAAGTGACTGAAATCGGAGAATTTTCCGAAGAGAATTTGAAGAAAGCAGCTGCGCTCATAAAAAAAGGCGAAGTGGTCGCTTTTCCGACCGAAACTGTATACGGACTGGGCGCAAATGCGCTTAGCGAACAGGCTGTCCTGAAAATTTTCAGAGCGAAGAACCGTCCTGCCGACAACCCTTTGATAGTGCATGTATCGGATATAACACAAGTTGAAAAAGTCGCATATGTCAGTGACATGGCTGCGAGCGTCATGACTGCTTTTTTTCCGGGCAGTCTGACGGTGGTACTGCCTAAGAAAGAATGTGTTCCGTCAGTGGTCACGGCAGGCCTAAATACAGTTGGGGTCAGGAATCCCGTATCACCGGAAGCGAGGAGATTTTTAGCCGCATGCGGAGTTCCGGTAGCGGCGCCGAGTGCGAACAGCAGTACAAGGCCGAGTCCCACATGTGCTGAAGATGTATACGAGGATATGAACGGGCGAATACCTTTTATACTTAAGGGAGCGGTCTGTTCCGTCGGGATAGAATCTACCGTGCTTGATTTGACGTCTGAAAAAGCACTTATACTGAGACCGGGAATAGTCACCGCTTCTGAGATAAAGGAAAAAACCGGTATACCGGTAGAATATTATCATGTAAAGAATGGGGAAAAAGTGAGGTCGCCGGGGATAAAGTATCGACATTATGCTCCGAAGTGTGAAATGGTTCTGTGTCTTGACGATGATCCGGCGAAAGCTGTCGCTTATGCGGAAGCAACTTCGGGGAAAACCGGGGTATTATGCGAGGACAAATACGCGTTGTATTTTGAGAAGCCTTATTTATTAGGAAAAACAGCGGAGGAAGCATCGGAGAGGTTATTTTCGCTGTTAAGGAAGGCTGAGAAGGAATGTGATAATCTGCTGTGTTTTTATACTTTGAAGGATGAGGGGTCTGTCGGGGTGATAAACAGGATGACTAAAGCTTCCGGCGGAAAGATCATATAGAAGATGTACAGGATCGCAAATAAGAGAGAAAGAGTCAAAGACATAATTTTATTTGTCTGTGACGGAAATACATGCCGTTCACCTATGGCAGAAACGATCTTCAACAGATTGGTCAGAGGTTCCGTGTTGTCGCGGTACAGAGCGATGTCTGCCGGGCTTTCCGCCGAGGAGGGAACAGGCATGAGCGAAAAAGCTCAGGGAGCGCTCGAGGTTCTGGGTTATACTGCGGACGCGGGATTTTTGAGCCGCAGGGTCACTCCGGAATTACTTCAGAAAGCGTATATAATAATATGTATGACGGAGTATCAGCGTGAGCAGCTGTTCGGGTACGAAAACGCGGAGTTGTTTTCTGACGGGGAGGTACCTGATCCGTACGGAGGGAGCGACGAGGACTATCTGAGGACAGCCATTATGTTGCAAAGAGGGATTTTAGAACTTACAGACAGGCTCCGGGCGTCACGGATTATCTGAAATAACGTTATAACGCTATTATGCGGAAAGGGATTTCAGAACATGAAGACAGTTTCCGGGTGTCGCGTACGGAAATAAAGCAGCATAAGCCGTAAGAAGGACGGAGTGCGGAAGAAAAAATCGGAAAGCAAGAATACTATGTTTAAGATAGTATTATTGATAATAAACTAAAGAGGTGACCAGGTCAGATATGGTTATAGCATTTGCGAGTGATCATGGCGGATATGAGCTGAAGAAGAGTCTGATGGAGTATGCTGAAGGGATCGGGCATACCGTAGTGGATTACGGGACGCACGACAAGGAGTCATGCGATTATCCTGATTTCGGATACATGGCAGCCAAGAGTGTTGCAGACGGAGTGAGTGATGCGGGGGTAGTTGTATGCACCACCGGGATAGGTATGAGTATAGTTGCGAACAAGGTGAAGGGTGTCAGGTGTGCGTTGTGCAGGGACGAGAAGGACGCCGAGATGACGCGCAGGCATAACAATTCCAATGTACTGGCGCTCGGACAGGCTGCAACGGGTGAGGAAGAAGCGAAGCGGATAATGAGCAGGTTTCTCGGCACGGAGTTTGAAGGCGGCAGGCATGAGCGCAGGGTAGACAAGATAAGCGATATTGAGAGGAAAGAGAGGTAGGTATGCTGGAGAAAGTCATAGACTCTATAGTTGAGGCGGAGAAAGCCGGGGAAGAGAAGGTAGCGGAGGCGCAGAGGCGTTCGGAGACGATACTTAGTGAAAGCGAGAGGAATGTAGCCGGGATAAGAGAGCGAGCGGCTGCCGAGAGGAAGGAAAGGCTCAAGGAGATGTATGCCGGTGCGGAAAAGACGGCGGATGAGAAGGCGCGGGAGGTCAGGGAGAAAGGCTTTGCCGAATCCGACGCGCTGAAGGCCGGTTATATGGAAAAGACGGAAAAAGCGGTTGATATGTTGTTAAGGAGAGTTTTATAATGTCAGTCGTTCCGATGAAGAAGTTGACTCTTTTGGGAATGAAGAGCGATGAAGACGCGATATTGAGTTGTTTTGCAAAGCTGGGGTGTGTGCATCTGGATGAAATGGAAGTCGGGGAGCACAATTTTCGGGTGCCGTCCACGGAGAAGAAGGCGGAGCTTGAAGGAAAGATGCAGCTTATAGAGAAAGCGCTCGGTATAATAAAAGAAGAGACAATGGCTTTTATAAAGGACAAGGACGAGGAACACGACCGTGCCGAGGATACGGAGAAGATGCGGGAGATCAAGTCGGGATGGAAGCCGATAGAGCTCAGCTTTGAGGATTTTTCGGACGCCGAACGGGATGAGTTCAAGTTGTTTGGCGGAGTGATCGATAAGGTGATCGGTATCAAAGACAGGATGGAAAGTCTTAAGGACGAGATACTTAAAAATACCGCATTGATCAATCAGTTGGATGTGTATTCGTCGGTAGACGTACCTTTTTCCGAAATAGCCGATACCGAGCATGTTTCGTTAATTCTCGGGACGGTGCAGATGCTCAACAAAACGGAAGTTGAGAAATTGCAAGAGAAGTTTTCCCGGGCGGAGATCGTGGTTTTTGAGACAGCAAAGGACAAGTCGGTTGTATTTGCGGCGTGTTTGAAGGAGGAGATGACTGAACTGCTGGAGGCATTGAACAGGTATTCGTTTGTAAAGTGCACTTTTGGATACGGAATGAATGCGGGGGCGAAATGCAAGGAGCTCAGGGAAACCAACGAGCAAATGCAAGGGGAGATCCGGCAGCTGAAGAAAGAGATTTACGAATTGACTTCTTATATACCGCAACTGAAAGTGTTGTATGATTTTTATTTATTTACGCTTCAGAAGGCCGGGGCAAACGACGAACTCACTGTTACGGGTGAGACATTTCAGGCGAAGGCGTGGATCCCTGAGTATGAGGAGAAGCGCGTAAGCGAAGCGCTTGACGCTTTGACTCCGTTTTTATACTATTACACGGAAAAACCGGTAAGGGAAGAACTGCCACCGACGCTGATAAAGACTGACGCATTCGTAACTCCTTATCAGATGATTACCAATATGTATTCGGTAACGAATTATTGGGAAAGAGATAATAACCGGTGGGTGGCGATATTTTATTTTTTGTTTTTCGGGTTTATGCTCGGAGACGTGGGATACGGATTTTTGCTGGCTTTGGGATCTTTTCTGATGATCAGAATTTTGAAGCCCAAAAAAGGTACGGAACAGCTTCTTAAGATATTGATGTGGGGCGGAGTTAGTACTATGTTCTGGGGCGTGATATTCGGCGGATGGTTTTCTATCCAGGAAGGAGTTCCGGAAGCGATAATAAGCCCGTTAACCGATCCTCTTACCATGATGGTACTTTCAATAGGACTTGGCATTGTTCATGTGACGGTAGGTCTTATATTAGGTGGTATCGGAGAAATAAAAAACGGAAGTGTGGTGAATGCTGTATGTGACAAGTTTTCCTGGGCAGCGTTTTTTATCGGAGCGATGATGTATGCCGGCGGATCGATAGAGGCTTCGTTGAGTTTTCTCGGTATGCCGGGGCTCGTGCTGATAGGAGCCGGCTTGCTAACTGTGTTGTTTACCGCCGGAAGGAACAAGAAAGGTATAGGAAAGATCATAGGCGGTTTAGGCGGTCTATACGGGATAATAAATTATCTGAGCGATATACTGAGCTATTTGCGTCTTTTCGGGCTTGGCTTGGCTACCGGGATAATAGGGATGGTGTTCAATCAGCTTGGCGGACTGCTGCTGGGCGGAGCAGGTTTTCTGATAGGTGTATTGGTACTTGTGGCGGGTCATTCACTTAATCTTGCCATAAATGTTCTCGGGACATTTGTGCACGATATGAGGCTGCAGCATATAGAATTTTTCAGTAAATTTTTTGTCGGAGAGGGTATAGCTTTCACTCCGTTTGCGGGAGAGACGCGTTATATCAGCATAGTGAAGAAGAAAGAGGACAAGGTCGTCAAAGTATAACAAAGAAAAAACGGAAAACATCCGCAGCAAGCGGAGAAATATAAGAAACAGATAATATTTGGAGGAATTTAAGCATGTCAACAGGTCACATCTTAGCGTTTGTAGCAGTATTTGTTGCCTATCTTGGAGGCGGCATAGGTAGTGCTTACGCCGTAGGTAAGGCGGGGAAATCGGTTGCGGGTGTTGTAACCGAACAGCCTCAGTTATTTTCAAAGTGTCTGCCTTTGCAGCTGCTTCCGGCAACTCAGGGTATATACGGATTTATTATATCCTTCCTTATTTTGCTCAAAATGGGAGTGTTCTCGGGGACGCTTGCTGAATTAACCGACGCTCAGGGCTGGGCATTTCTGATAGCGGCATTACCGGTATCGGTGGTTGGGTTTGCAAGTGCGATATATCAGGGGAATATAGCATGTTCGGCTATAATAATGTTAGGAAAGGTACCGACAAATATGGGTAAAGCTATATCCATGGTAGCGGTAGTTGAAACATACGCGATATTCGGATTGCTTGTATCCTTCCTTGCAGCATGGTTCGGAGTTAATATATAAACGGGTGTTACTGACGTTTCTGAGGCGCTGTAAACACGGATACGCGAAATACTGTGATGCCGTAAGCGGCGGGCGTACGAAACAGAGGAAGCCGGTCGGAACAGGCGACTGAGAGGAATAAGTATCAGAAGTATTGGGAGAAGCTTATGAGCGGAAAGGACGCTATAATAGAGAAAATAATTTCAGATGCCGACAACCGTGCCTCGGCAATCATATCCGAGGCTGAGGAAAAGGCGCGCAATAACGAAAAAGAAGCGCTGAAAGAAGCCGAAGAAGCCATGAAGAAGGCGGAAGAGTCCTATTCTTCGATTGTCAGCGAGGCAGTGGAGAAGAAAAAGGCAATAGCTGAAGCGGACGTAAAAAAATACAGACTTGCTTTGAAGCAGGAGGTATTGGGAGAGGTATATTCACGAGCGGAAAGAAAACTGAAAGAACTCGGAGATGAAAAATATCTGGCATTTATAAAGAAGCTTTTCGAAGAGTATGCCGAGGGGGGAGAAGAGGTGGTGATCGCGTCTTCTGACGAAAAACGCGTAACACAGAGTTTTCTGGACAAGGAATTACCTCAGCTGAAACTGAAGATCACGGGGAAGGGAGATTTTGAAGGCGGATTTGTGCTCACATGCGATAAATACGATAAAACCGTAACGTTCGGAAATCTTATGAGGCAGTACAGAGAGGAAACAGAAGCGGAGATAGCCGCATATCTTTTCGGTGAAGCATTATGAAACAAGGCGTCAGCATTATGTATGGAAACAGTCTTGCCGGCATGAAGTCCAGGAGTCTGTTGAAAAGGGAAGCATTTGACAGGATGATAGAAGCTCCGTCGCTCGACGAAGCCGTTAAAGTGTTGTATGAAAACGATTACGGCGGCGGGATGACGTTGGAGAATGCATATGTTTTTGACGAGATTTTAAAAGCGGAAGAGAATATTCTGTTGGAATTTTTCAGGGATATGTGCGCCGTTGAGGCTTGTACGGAATGTTTTTTGTTGCCTTATGATTACAGGAACGCAAAGTCTGCGATGAAAAGCAAGTATATGCGGATCATGCCGACAGTGCAGGATGCGTTGAGCGGAATATTTGATGCAGGCAGACTGATGACGGATATTCAGACCGAGAAATATGAGGAGTATACCGCATGCATGATCCGAGGACTTGAAGAGACAGACAGACTTTTTGCCGAAGGGAAAAGAACTCCGGAGATAATAGACAATATACTTGATGTTTCAATGTATAATGATATCATGCAGCGGGTAAAGAAAGTCAGGTCGTCGTTATTGGAGGAATATTTCAAGAAGGAGATAGACTGTCTGAATATTTTGAGCGGTTTCAGAGCGGAGTATGCGGGGGTGAAAGATGATCCGTATGTGCCCGGAGGCTACGTAAGTGAAGAAGTATTAAAGGGATTGCACGGAGAGGAAATCGGGAAGCCGGCAGAAGAGAGTATAGCTCAGTTCGGATACGAAAAGCTTTTGACAGAATGCAGGGAAGGAGTCGGAACTGGTGCTTTTTACAAGGCGGAAGCCGAGATATACAGAATAAAGAGAGAAGTTATTATTCGCGGGAAGGACGACTTGGACACAATTGTTCCATTGGCGGCGTACTTTCTGACGAAGAAGAATGAGATAGCCAATCTGAGGCTGATACTTGTATGCAAGAAGTGCGGGATCGATAATGCCGTAATAAGAGAAAGGTTAAAGGAAGGATATGTATAATAAAGTCGGAGTGATAGGAGATAAAGACGTAGTTCTGGCTTTCAAGTCCGTGGGTTTTGAAGTATTTCCCGCCAAGGACAAGGAAGAAGCCGCGGAGTGCATAAAAGAACTGAGCAAAAAGGACTTTGCCGTATTGTATATAACCGAAGAGCTGGCGGCGGATATACCTGAAGTACTCGAAAAGGCCAAGAAAAAAGAATACCCTATAATAACGCCTATTCCGACAGGGAACAAGAATCTCGGGCTTGGGATGGCAGGCATAAAAAAAGACGTCGAGAAAGCTATCGGCGTGGACATATTATTCAATGACAAATAGGAGAAGGTATGCAAGGCAGAATAGTTAAAGTCAGCGGGCCGCTCATCGTGGCGGAAAACTTAGCTGATGTAAAAATGTACGACGTTGTCAAGGTGGGCGACATGAAGCTCATCGGAGAGGTGATAGAGTTAAGGGGCGACAAGGCTTCCGTGCAGGTATACGAAGAAACCAACGGGCTCGGAGTGGGAGCGCCGGTATACCCGACGGGGTTGCCTCTTTCCGTAGAACTCGGGCCCGGGCTTATAGAGGGGATTTTTGACGGGATACAGCGGCCGTTGGATAAGCTCAGCAAGGCATCCGGGGACAGGATAGGAAGAGGGCTGGAAGTTAAGGCTCTTGATCACGAGAAGCTTTGGGAGTTTAAGGTGACCGCTAAAGAAGGAGACGAAGTGGTCGCAGGCGACGAACTCGGTACCGTACAGGAAACAGTCGTAGTATTGCATAAAATAATGGTACCTAACGGAATTGAAGGGAAAATAATAAAGATAGTATCCGACGGCAAGTATAATATAGACGCTGTGATAGCCGAGATAAAGACATCGCACGGGGTAGAGAAGGTAACGATGGTACAGAACTGGGCGGTAAGGAAGGGGCGTCCTTATAAGCACAAACTGAATCCCGCGATGCCTATGGTGACGGGGCAGAGAGTAATAGACACGTTTTTCCCTATAGCGAAGGGCGGAGTGGCTGCGGTACCCGGTCCGTTCGGGAGCGGGAAGACGGTGGTGCAGCATCAGCTTGCAAAGTGGGCGGATGCGGACATAATAGTATATGTAGGATGCGGGGAGCGCGGAAACGAGATGACCGACGTTCTGAACGAATTTCCCGAGCTGACCGACCCTAAAACCGGCGAACCGCTCATGAAAAGGACGGTGCTGATTGCCAATACTTCGGACATGCCCGTTGCTGCAAGAGAAGCGTCGATATATACGGGGATAACCATAGCCGAATATTTCAGGGACATGGGGTACACCGTGGCGATAATGGCAGACAGCACATCGAGATGGGCGGAGTCGCTGAGAGAGATGAGCGGGAGATTGGAAGAAATGCCGGGCGAAGAAGGATACCCTGCATACCTGTCGGGCAGACTTGCCGAGTTTTATGAGCGGGCAGGGATAGTTTCGGTAAACGGAAGCAAGGAAGTGGTAGGGGCAGTTACGGCGATAGGAGCCGTGTCGCCTCCCGGCGGAGACCTGTCCGAACCGGTAAGTCAGGCGACGCTGAGAATAGTCAAAGTATTTTGGGGGCTTTCGGCTTCACTGGCTTATAAAAGGCATTTCCCCGCTATAGACTGGCTGACGAGTTATTCGCTTTATGCCGATAAGCTTGACGATTGGTTCAATGAAAACGTAGCGGAAGACTTTACTCAGAATACTACCGAAGCCATGAGGATACTGCAGGAAGAAAGCGAACTTGACGAGATAGTAAGATTAGTCGGTATGGACGCTCTTTCCCCGAAAGACAGACTGACAATGGAAGCGGCAAAGTCATTACGCGAGGATTACCTGCATCAGAACGCGTTTCATGAGACGGATACCTTTACTTCGCTTAAAAAGCAGTATGAGATGCTGAAGCTGATACTTGAGTGTTACCATGAAGGTTTGGATGCGCTCAATTGCGATGCGGAACTGCAGGATATACTGAAACTTCCGGTAAGGGAACAGATAGGAAGAGCGAAATATGTCGAGGAAAAGGATCTCGGAAAGCTCAGCGATATAAGGGCGGAGCTTAAGAAGGAAATGAATGAGCTCAAAGGAGTACGTCAATGAACAGAGAGTATAAAACCATAAGGGAAGTTGTAGGGCCCTTGATGCTTGTTGAAGGAGTGAAAGGCGTAACATACAATGAGCTTGTAGCAATAAAGCAGGAAGACGGTCAGATCAGGAGCGGAAAGGTTCTTGAGGTTTACGATGACAAAGCATTGGTTCAGTTGTTTGAAGGCAGTCAGGGGCTTAAGATAAGCACGGCGAAAGCGGAATTTCTCGGCCACAGTATGATGCTCGGAGTATCGGAAGACATGCTGGGCAGGGTATTTGACGGAATGGGAAGGCCGAAGGACAATGGTCCCGAAATAATACCCGAAAAGAAGTACGATATCAACGGGCAGCCCATAAATCCTTATTCACGCGACTATCCCAATGAATTCATACAGACGGGAGTCTCGGCTATAGACGGACTGAATACGCTTGTAAGAGGACAGAAGCTTCCCGTATTTTCCGCGAGCGGTTTGCCGCACGCGCAACTTGCGGCGCAGATAGCAAGACAGGCAAAGGTACTCAAAAAGGACGACAATTTTGCCGTAGTATTTGCGGCGATGGGCATAACATACGAAGAGGCGCAGTTTTTTATAGATGATTTTTCAAAAACCGGGGCAATCGAAAGAGCGGTTCTGTTCATGAATCTTGCGAACGATCCTGCAATCGAAAGGATATCGACTCCCAGGATGGCGCTCACAGCGGCGGAATACCTTGCATTTGAAAAGGATATGCAGGTTTTGGTTATCATGACTGACATTACAAACTATGCCGAGGCGTTGAGAGAAACGTCTGCAGCCAGGAAGGAGGTCCCCGGAAGAAGAGGGTATCCCGGATATTTGTATACTGACCTGGCGAGCATGTATGAGCGTGCGGGAAGGATAAAAGGAAAGAAGGGGAGCATAACTCAGATACCCATTCTTACAATGCCGGAGGACGATAAAACTCATCCTATACCTGACCTTACGGGGTATATAACGGAGGGACAGATAATACTTTCGAGGGAGCTTTATAAAAAGGGATATAATCCGCCGATAGACGTATTGCCGAGTCTGTCGAGGCTCAAGGACAAGGGTATCGGAGAAGGTAAAACGAGAGAAGACCATGCGAGCACAATGAATCAGTTGTTTGCGTGTTATGCAACGGGGAAGGAGGCAAAAGAACTTGCTTCCATACTCGGCGAAAGTGCGCTGACCGATATAGATAAGCTATATGCACGTTTTGCGGCGGAGTTCGAGAAGTATTACATTGCTCAGGGATACAATACCAACAGGAGCATTCAGGAGACTCTGGATCTCGGCTGGACGCTTTTGGGGCTTTTGCCGCGTTCGGAATTGAAGAGGATATCCGATAAAATGCTGGACAAATATTATAAACCGAGGAATATCTGATGGTAGCGGAAAAACTCAATGTCAATCCTACGAGGATGGAGCTTAAGCGACTGAAAGGCAGGCTGAAGACCGCGCAAAGAGGACATAAGCTTCTCAAGGATAAGACAGACGAAATGGTCAGAAAATTTATAGTGTTTGCACGCGAAAATAAACGGCTGAGAGAAGAGGTGGAAGAGAGATTGGCATCTGCACTGGCCGGGTTCATGCTTGCGCGCGCGACAGACACGCCGCAGGCGGTGGAAGAAGCGATAATGATGCCTTCACGCAGCGTAGAGCTTGAATGCGGGAAAAAAAGCATGATGGGGATAGCCGTTCCTTCGGTGACGGTGAAGGAAAACAGTACGGGCGGACTGTTTCCTTACGGATTCAAGACTGTCACGGCAGAGCTTGACAAATCTATCGGAAATCTGAATAATCTGATGACCGATCTTATCAGACTCAGCGAAGCGGAAAAGATATGCAATATGCTTGCAGACGAGATCGAAAAAAACAAAAGACGCGTAAACGCTCTCGAAAACGTGATGATACCTCAATTGGAGGCGACGATAAAGTATATAACGATGAAACTTGATGAAAACGAAAGGAGTTCACTTGTGCGTCTGATGAAAGTCAAGTCCATGATAGAGGGCAGATAGGAGAAAGATAATGAAGACAAAAAGCCGTCATTCCCGGCAAAGCGAAAGCATCGGGCATGAACGGCTTTAATCGTAAAAAAGAGGAAGGATACCGACTTTTATTAAGGTGCATATATTTTTATGACGGTAAATATAGATTTGACCGGCGTTGTTCTGGATACCGAAAGACTTATCCTCCGGACATGGAGAGAAGATGATCTGAATGACTTTTATGAATATGCTTCGGTTGAAGGTGTTGGTGAAATGGCGGGATGGCTTCATCATGCATGTTTGGAAAACACAAGAGCAATATTGGACTGTTTTATAGCAGAGAAAAATGTATTTGCAATCCAACTGAAGGAGAGCGATAAGGTAATAGGGTCTCTTGGGTTTCATAAATCCTGGACAGAGGGAAAAAAGAAATATGCACACCTCAAAGCTGTAGAGATAGGCTATGTATTGTCCGAGGATTATTGGGGAAAAGGACTTATGACGGAAGCTGTGAAAAGGGCGATAAAATATTTATTTGAAGAAACTTCTTCAGAAGCCGTAACAGTTGCGCATTTTATCGGAAATTATCGATCTGAAGGAGTGATCAGAAAGTGCGGATTCAAGTTTGCGGAAGAAAGCGAATATTATTCGATACAAATGAAAAGGAGTTTTTGCAGCAGAAATTACATACTTATAAAGCCGGCAAAGTACGAAAGCCCGAAAACCGGAGAGTCCGAAGCTGTATGAAGGAATAAATTTGCCTTTATTTTAAATGTTTGTAATGTTTCCGGGGATAAATATATTTATACAGGATATTTGACGAAGTACAAGAAATTTAATTATTTTTAACAGGAAGTAAACGAAGATAAATTCTTGCATTGTTTTTTCCGTGCAGTCTGAAAAACAATAAAAAAGAAAAGACTTGATGTTTATTCCGGATAGCGGAAAAGAAGTTTCTCACATGGGACGAACGGGCAGTTGTTTAAAAATGAGATTACTGATCCGATATTGAGAACGGCAAAAGCCCGATACAAAGGATAAAATCCGGCAAATAATAAACATATAAGACCCGGCGGAAGTACAAGACGGAAAGCAAGGATCGGAAAATGGTAAAAAAAGACGTCGGAAGTCCGAAAGAGAAAAACAAATACCGACGGAAGTGCAAAAAAATACGAAAGCAAAAGCAAAATGATCATATAAAACAAATATCCCGCCTTGCCGTCGCGGACAACCCTCAACCTGCAGCTAACAGGGTGGGTAACTAGCCGACGTTCGTTGTCTTCCACTGTGGATATGATCCGATTTGCTTCATCACAGCAAGAGGCCTGACATTGATTGCCGGACATCGTTCCCTTTAAGGTAATGTGGTTGACGCATACAATCCGCTAACGAACAAGGCAGGAAGATGTTTGTTTATATATAGTATATATGTAAAAGCCGGATTTGTAAACCTAAATTACTAAAAAAATTAAGAAAAAACACCGTAAAAATTACTTGATTTATTTAAGCTTCTTTGGTATAATATGAAAGCTGTTGCAAAACGCTGTAAGCCTCCATAGTCTAGCGGTTAGGACGCCGCCCTCTCACGGCGGAATCAGGGGTTCGAGTCCCCTTGGGGGTACCAATTCGTTGCGGTCATGTTGATGCCGCAACGTTTTTTTTTTTGCAATAAGATATTGTTTTAAAAGAAAAATGTTTTTTAGTTTGAAATATCGCGGAGAAGTATCAAATGCGAATAAAAGTCCGTAAAAGCAAAGCATTTTTGTTTTTTTAATTTCAGAAGGGCGAAAAATATCGGATATATGTAAGTTCGGGGATATCACAGACTTTCAGAGCGGAAGGATCGCCTCGGTACAGGTTTCTGATAAACTGAGAGATGCCGCTTTTTCAACGATCATGCTTTTCCGGACATGAGTCATTCCGGAGCGGAGATAAAGGATGTTTCAAGCTTTATCGGATTTGAAGATTTTACCGGATTGATCAGAATTGTTTTTTATCGAACATATGAATTAAAAAAAAGGAGTATCAGTCTGTTTTTCAGAATGACACAGTGACAGGGGCGGGTAAAATATTCGACAATAATAGACAAAATGAAACAAATATGGTAAAATATGGAAAAGCAATCAGAGAGTCAGAAGATGAAAATCATGGCGTTTGTGATCATTTTGATATTGATGGTCGGAATGTTCGTATGTATCGGCAGCATACGGACGGGCATAAGCGCTGAAGAAAAAGATTTTTCATACATACCCGTTATCGACGGAAGTGCGCTGATCTATACGAATGAAGAACTGGAATATCTTTTTATAAGTTATTCTTCCGGATACGATATATTTCTTTTCGACGCAGAAGAATACAAGCCAAAGATTTTTGATCCGAGAAAACTGAATTATAAACTCATGGACGATATAGATTTGTCAGGCAAAACTATAGATGCGTTAGGAAGTGAAACTTATCCTTTTAGCGGGATGTTTGACGGGAACGGGCATACGTTATACATGAAAGGAGGCTTGATCGACTATGGAGACGGATGCAGTGTAACGGAACTCAGTCTTGAGGGAGAGATATCATATATAGTTAAATATATTGTAAACGCCGAAAAGGGGAGGTTTAAAGACATATACCTTTCGGGAAGCCTGACCGGTTCGCCAGTGTTAAAAGCGGATGGGAAAATCGTTCTTGAAAACGTGAATGTAACCGGAACGATGACGGCTTCGGGCAAGCAAGGCGGATTAATCGGAGAATGCGGCGAGGCTGAGATATACGACTGCAGCGTGACGCTATCTGCGCAAGCGGACATATTCGGCGGGGCGGTATACAGAGCCGAAAGGTTAAAGTGTGAAAATCTTACGGTAAAAGCGGAGATAAGAGCGGCTGAATGTGCCGGGATAGCGGTGGAATGCGGATACGCGGAGATCAATCTCGGGAAAGCGTTTGGCGTAAGGCTTTACGGAGAAGGAGGAAGTTTTATCAACAAGGCGGAAGAGGTCATACTGCACGATTTTACGCTCGATTCGCCGCTGACAGCGCCCGGAGTGATCCGGACGAATTCCGTTACCGCTTCCTCGGTGGAAGTCGGTATGGATTGCAAAGGATATGAACAAAGCGCCGCATTTGCCGTGGAGTCGGAAGAAGCAGTATTTTACGGATGTGTCGTGAAGGGGGAAGCCGAAGGCGGAAATGTCGGCGGGTTTGTAGTCAATACGGGAAGTTTTCAGGCATACGGATGTGAATCTTATGCAAAATTGTCTGCAGAAGGTTATTCCGGCGGATTTGCGGCTTCAGCTAACAGTGTATTGGTTGAGAAGTGTGCAGTATACGGTAGCGTATCGGGCAGGATTTCAGGCGGTATCTGCGGCAGTGCCGTAGAGGTTACGGTAAAAAGCTGTTTTGCGGAAAACGAAGGAAGTTATCCCGCGTTGTGCGGTGCACTGACGCGCGGCGAAATAACTGATACTGTCGTTAAAGGCGGGAAATATATTTTGGGGAACAGTGTCATAAGCGGGTCATTGTATTTAGAAGATGTAACGTCATATTGTTCGTTATGCGACGAGGTATATCTCAGAAAAGACAGCGAAATTATAATAAAGAATTCCGATTTTTTTATGCAGAAACCTCTTTTCGGAAAGATATCGTCTGACGAAGGAACTGTATCTGTAAGCGATACGTACTTTAACTTCGATATAGAGGAAGAAGAGGAAGGCGTGTCACCGCTGGCGGGGCAGTTTAACGGAGAAAACTGCACTTTTTCCGTAACGGATAATATTTTTGAAGGAAAGCTCAGCGCATTTGAGACAGCTTCGGTGCTGAGGGCAGGCGACGGAGCAGACGGTCGTATCGAAAACAATCTGATATGTGTATTTGCAGAGTCGGAGACAGCGTATCCTTTCACTTTGAAAGACGACAGTTTTATCATAGAGGAAAATCTTTATTGTTCTCCAGAATACGGCGATATCCCCGAAGGCAATGCGACGGGTGTATATATAATGTCTTTATCCGCAGTATATGACGGGACTCCCAGATTTCCCGACATATTTTCTTCCGGGGAGCTGGAGGTAAGCTATACACTTGACGGTAAGGAGGTCATACCCGTTGACGCAGGAACGTATCTTGTCACCCTCACTACCGGACAGCGCAGTTTTTCGTTTTATTTTACGATTGAAAAGGCGACGACAAAGGTCAATGAAGATTTTACGCGTAAATATACGGGGAAAGCGATATCGTTGCCTATGGAAGACGCGCTTTTTATGTCGGACGGTAAGATAGTGACGCCTGTTGAAGCCGGAGTATACGAATATACGTGCACCGTGGAAAGCAAAAACGTTCGTTACATGTATGAAGGGACCCTGACTGTGGAAAAGGTCCCTCTTCCGGAACTGTATAAGCCGAGATTCGAATTTGCGATCACCTCCAAGGAGTACGACGGTCTGCCTTTTGAGCTTAAGGTAATAAACGAATGTCCCGGGATAGGGTATGAAATAAGGTACATGTCCGGTTCGTCTTATACGGATCATGTTCCCGTACTTCCCGGCATTTACAGGGCCATCCTCATAATGGATATATCCGACAGCTATACCGGAGCGCCTTATTCGGATACAGCAGACGAGCTGGTACTGGAAATAAGAAGTATCGGAGTTAAAATAACCGCGGGTGACGCAGAGTATTATTTTGACGAAACGCCGCCGGCATTCACTTATACCGTAAGCGGAATATCGAAAAAAGAGTATGCTGCCGTCAGAAATTACAATTCAGTTAATATAAGTCATAAAGGTGTGTATCCGGGCGAGTACGAGCTGTCGGTGACGGGTTACGCGGATTCTCTGATATACGAATTTGAATACCTGAGCGGAAAAGTGACGCTTTTAAAAGGGAACCGTATGCCGCCGGAAGCGGACAGCGTTACTGTCGGAACCGAAAACAATACCATAATAATACAGACCTATGATCCTTATCTTGAATTTTCGCTTGACGGTGTAAATTATGAGCAGACAGAATATTTTCGCAGGCTTGAAGCGGGGAAATATCAGCTGTACGTGAGATATGCGGAAACGAAATATTATAATCCGTCTGAACCTCTGATAATCGAAGTGGAGGTATATTACAGATTTTATGAAAGTCCGTGGTTCGTGATAGTGACGGGCACAGTGATGACGGGAGTTGTGGCGGCGATCTGTCTGTTCAGATCGAAGAAGAATAAGAGAGTTGAAAGGAAGACGTGGAGAAGAGGGTGAAAAGTGGTATAAAAACGGGATAAAACGAAGAGGAATGCCTGAAGCAAATTGACAAAAACAAAGCGATAATGTATAATGTTAGAAACAGGCACGGGAAGACTTTCGATGATGACAAATAAACCGAAAAAATGCGGGGAATGCGGAGGTTACAATGAGAAATTATAAAGCCATTTATGATATCTGGTGCAAGAAAGTAAGTGACGAAGCGCTGCTCGGGGAATTAAAGGGAATGAGCGAAAAGGAGATATCCGATTGTTTTTATAAAGATCTTGAATTTGGGACAGGCGGATTAAGAGGAGAACTGGGCGCCGGGACTAATAATCTGAATATTTATACAATCAGAAAGGTAAGTGAAGGCGTTGCGAGGTATGAAGCGGAAAATAACGGAAAGAGTGTGGCGATAGCCTATGACAGCCGTATAAAATCCGATCTTTTTGCGAAGGAAAGCGCATGTGTATTTGCCGCGCACGGACTCAAGGTATATATGACGCCTGCTCTTATGCCCACTCCGTTTTTGTCTTTTATGACAAGGTATTATCATTGTGACGCCGGAGTCATGATAACCGCGAGTCATAATCCCAAGCAGTATAACGGTTACAAGGTGTACGGCGCGGACGGATGTCAGGTCACGGACAACGTAGCGAACAAGATTACGGAAAAGATAAATGCGGTTGATTGTTTTGAAGTGGAGCCGCTGGATTTTGAAGAAGCGGTAGCTCAGGGGAAGATAGTTTACACCGATGAAAAGATAAAAGAGGATTATCTGAAGAACGTTTATGCGAGCGGGACAGCCGAGAATGCAAAAGGGCTTAAGGTCACATATTCCGCTCTCAACGGAACGGGGATAATGTTAGTGCCCGAGGCTCTCAGGCACATAGGAGTCGAAGTCAAGGAAGTAGCCGAGCAGTGTGTGCCAGACGGGAATTTTCCGACATGTCCCTATCCGAATCCCGAGAAGCCGGAAGCGCTTTCATTGGGAATGGCATATGCGGAAAAAAACGGATCTGATCTTCTGATCGCCACCGATCCGGATGCGGACAGGATAGGCGTAGTTGTAAAGACGAAGGAAGGGAATGTGCGTCTTACGGGAAACGAAACGGGAATACTTCTCTGTGATTTTATTTTGTCTGGGTGGAAGAAGAAGGTCAGGCCCGTAGTCATAAAGACCATAGTGACCACTAAGCTGATCGGCAAGATATGTAAAAAGTTCGGCGCCGATATGATAAACGTATATACGGGATTCAAATATATAGGCGAACAGATAGGGCTTCTTGAAAAGAAGGGAGAAGAAGAAAGGTTTGCGTTGGGGTTTGAAGAGAGTTACGGATACTTAACAGGTACTTATGTAAGAGATAAGGATGCCGTGGTAGCGGCGGTGGCGGTATGCGAGATGGCGGCAGAGCTTTTGAAGCATGGCAAGACGCTGGCAGACAGGCTTGAAGAGATTTATAAAGAATACGGGTACGTAGAGCATCAGACATTATCATACAGGTTTGAAGGGAGCGAAGGGAGCATAGCTAAGGCAAAGGTGCTCAACGGAGTCAGAGAAGGACGTCCGGAAACAATAGGCGGACTCAAAGTTGAGAAAATGATCGATTACCTTCATGATGAGACCGGGCTTCAGAAATCGGACGTAATGAGGTTTGATCTGGAGAAAGAAGCGGAGCTGATACTGAGACCATCCGGGACCGAGCCTTTGATAAAGGCTTATATAACCGCGTGCGGAGATAAAGAATCAAACAAAGAAATATTTAACGAAATCACGGAATATCTTAACTCGATTATGAACTGAAACGGTTGAAAAAAAATCATAAATATGATATACTGCCGTGCGGTTGAAGATTGCGGATAAGCAGAATCGTACGGCTTTTATTTATAAGGAGAGTTCGATAATGAAAATCACGAAAAAGCAGGAAGGAACCGTTCTTGAAATCAAACTTGAAGGCAGACTCGATACCATGACTTCACCGCAATTTGAAGCCGAAGTAGTAAAATCCATTTCCGGAGTCACAGAGCTTGTGCTCGATTTTTCCGGTCTTGAATATCTTTCGAGTGCCGGGCTGAGGGTTTTGCTCGGTGCTCAGAAGACAATGAATAAGCAAGGAAAGATGGTGGTGAAGCACGTTAACGACACGATCATGGAAGTGTTTGATATCACCGGATTTTCCGATATACTGACTATTGAAAAGTGATATGAAACATGACAACAGTTTTATTCGAGGGATATTTTTAAAATATGCCGGATTATCCTCCTTTGCGTTGCTTTGCAGTACGCTCGGACAATTGGGTAATTCTGTTGTTGTGGGGAATATGCTGGGGAGCGAAGCGTTATCTTTCGTGACTCTGATAAACCCGTTATATTGTATATTTACTATAGGGGGATATTTACTGAGCATAGGCGGACTTGCCGTATGCTCTTTTCTTATAGGTGAAGATAAATTTTCGCAATGCGGGAAGGCGTATACGGTAACATATATCCTGACGGTGATGACAGGTGTGATCGTCAGCGGGCTAATGTTGCTGTTTCTGCCCGGTATACTGAAGCTGTCCGGAGTGAGCGGGGAGATATACGGTGAAGTGTATGATTATGCCGTGATGACCGTAGTGACCGGAGTGTTTACTATGGCGATGTATCCCGCATTCAATTTTCTTCGTCTGGACGGGAAAATGAAGGCGGCAGTAGCCGTATTTTTTCTTCAGGGGGCGGTTACTGTCGTTGCTGACGTGCTGTTGATAGAAAGCGGAGCGGGTATAACCGGAGTCGGAATAGCGACGCTGTGCGGTACGGCGTTGAGCGGGATCGGCGGATTTCTGATAATAGCCGTAAAAGGTAAGATCCTGAAGCCGGAGAAAGTGACGCTGAAGGAATTTATCCGGTTATCGGGGAAGATCATTCGGACCGGCAGTCCCGGCGCTGTGGAAAATGCCTGTATAGCCGTCAGATCGGTCGTGCTCAACAACCTTTTGATGAGCACATTCGGGACTTATGCGGTGACCGCTATAGGCGTTGTCAATTCTGTCAACTCAGTTGCGCTGATAATCATATCTGCGTTCAGCGGCGCCGTTATACCCTTTATAGGAGTATTTTCGGCCGACAGAGATACCTCCGGAATAAGGAGGATACTTTCCGAAGCTCTGAAGTGGGGAGGTAGCCTTACTTCGGTACTGGCTTTGTTTCTTATTTTGTTTCCGACAGCCGCGGTTCTGGCTTTCGGAGTTTCCGAAGGAGAAGCCTATGATGTCACGGTAACGGCAGTAAGACTTTTTTCGGTCAGTCTGCCCGGAAGTATGCTGGGCAATCTGCTCATTTCGATGCATCTGGCCAATAAAAGAGTATGGCTGGCAAATATTATAACTTTTTTAAGACATTTCGGTTTTTTGATATTATTTTTCTTTGCTTTGGTCTCTTCAGAGGACGGGAAAGCCGTCTGGAACGCTTACTGGATGACCGAAGCAGCAACGCTTGCGGTAACGGGTATCATGCATCTTGCGGTATCCCGTAAAAAAGCCTATGTAAACAAACTGACCCTTTTCGACGAGGAAACCGAAAAAGCAGGGAAGTCTTTTTCATATACCGTTCAGAATAATGTCGAGTCGGTGATAGGGTGTGTCGAAGAGGTAGGGCGGTTTGCCGGGAAGAATGAGCTTTCGTCGAAAAAGAGTATGTTGCTGTCGCTTTCGCTGGAGGAAATGTTATCATCGGTAAGAGAGCATGCACTCAAAGGAAAAAGCGGCCTGACGATAGAAGTCAGGATCGTGATAATAAACGATGATCTCATCATCAGAATAAGAAACGGAGGAGCTCAGTTCAATCCGATAAGTTATTATGAAAAGATGTCGCGGTCGGCGGAAGGGGGCGGTATTGACGATATGCTGGCTCTTGAAGACAGCCTTGGCATCAAAATGATACTGGACGCCACTCGCGTCGTAGATTACAGACGCACTTTCGGAGTGAACAATTTAACGGTTGTAGTATGAATTTCAGCTGGAATGAGTGTATTGAATTTGCAATGAAGGAAGGAGTCGTCAGAGTAAGACAGATAAGAGAAGAGGATATAGAAGCTGTAATACCTTTATACAATGAAACTCTGATAGATATCGGCAATTACAGAGAACGTCTCGATGCGGAAAGCTCGGAATCCTTCGGTAAGATCGGAGGTATGTTCTCGATATACGGTTCAAGGGAGGTAAAGGAGATCACTGAAGATAAGACTGAAGGATTTATGCTCGGAGCGTTTGAAGGCGATCGTCCGGTGGGATTGGTGTGGAGCGCGCTGAGCGACGATCATTTTGATGATTTTTCGGAGAAGTACCGTGAAAGAGAAGGGTTTCCCGATTTTTGCCGTGAGTACGAGAAGATGCTTGCGGAAAACTCTTTGCTATACGGAAGGGAAATAATTGTAACTCCTTCGGCGAAGAACAAAGGGATAGCGGCCTGTCTTATTTACGCGCTGGTCTATTGCGGAAACAAATTCGGTTTCAGTCATACCACCGGAGAAGTTTACAATGTAAGAGGTTATGATGTCGGGAGAGGCTTTGTTCCGGTAAATCTTTTTAACAGCCGTTCTTTTCATGTGCTTAAGGAACAGACAGGGGGAGAAAATGTTTGCGGATTCGGTCTTGTTGTCAGAAAGCTCAACGGCTTCATCGTTTACTATGAATCTGAGGTGATAGTCTGGACATGGGAAAAAATGAAAGCGGCATGCGAGATGCATTTTAAAAGCAAAAATATTGAGTTTGATATAAAGCCGATATAGATCAATGTAAATCTTACATACAGTTGAAAAGAGTCGGATATGTATGCAGCTTGATAAGTAAAGGCAAAATACTGAGGTATAAAAAGGAAGTCGGCGGAGGTGGATATGGGAAGAAACAGTATAAAAGCGAAATTATTGAAATCTTTTTTATTTATAATAATTGCGGTGCTTCTGATCTCTGCAGTGTTGTTGGAAGCCGGAGTTATAATAATCAGAGGAATATCTTCTGCCGCAAGTGACGAAGCCGGAAACAAGGCGGGAGAAAGCAGTGAAGAACTGCTGAGGGAACAGATAATCAGTTCTTCGGCAGAGTTGATAGGAGTAAAGACGGATAATATCGATTCACAGTTTCAGGAGATAATACATGTTGTATCTTCGACGGCGGATTACATAACTTATATGTATAATAACAAGGAGCTTTTCTCTCAGACAGAGGATGTTATAACGGTGTTTGAATATCAGGAGGCGCTTGAAGCGGAAGGAAGATGGGAAGAGTTTCAAGAGGAGCCGTATCTGACAATGCATTGGTTGTGGAACAAACAGAGCGTTTACGAGGCAAATATGGAAGCCGTGGACAGTGAGCTGAGACTTGTCAAGAATCTGGAAGGACTTTTTCTTTCGATAATGACGACGTACGATGATATGATATCGACCGTATATCTGACGAGCACCGCAATAGGCGAAGCGGATGGGGGAGACTATTATAATGTAGGGTATGATAAGGCACTGGCGATAAAATACGCCGGACTTTCATCTATGGACGAACCCGGCATGGATATGGAAAACAGTATTTTTTTGCGTGACTGGTATAACATTCCGCTGCAAAGCGGAGAGATATATATATCCACTTCGCCGGACAATGACATGTTCGGCAGGGGTAAGGTAGTAACGATATGCAAGGCATATTATGAAGGAGAAGGGGCTTCGAGGGTAGCTAAAGGCGTATTCAGTGTAGACATGTACACAACCGGAATAAGTGACAGTATTCTTGATACCGTAATAGGGTCAGGAGGGTATGCGTTATTGTGTTCGGTAGATGAATCGAGCGGCGAACTTAGTATTATAGCGTCACAGACGGGTGACGAAGACGCTCAAACCATACTTGGAAATAATTACGGAGAAATATCTGCAGGAATTGTCTCTGAAACTTTGCCTGAAAGTGGTTACTATACCACGACTGCAGGTGGTAAAGAATATTATGTGACTTTTGATAACGTGGAAAACGTCGGATGGGTAATAGTGGCTTTGATGTCGGCGGATGAGATAGCCGAAAAAGCGGCTGCATCGTCGCAGGCAATACTTTCCATAATGACTGAAAGCGTGACCCGTATGGACAGCGGTATACTTATACTCAATGCGGTGCTGATAGGGGTATTTGTATTGATCATAGTTGCCGTTATATTTATCGTAAACGGATTATGCAAACGTATAACAGCGCCTATAGTGAAGCTTGAAGGAAATGTCAGGACTATCGGACAAGGCAACCTGGATTATAAGTCGGATATACATACAGCAGACGAAGTGGAGAGTTTATCCGTGACATTTGAAAGGATGACCAAGAGCTTGAAAAATTATATAGAGAATCTCAATAAGGTGACTGCAGATAAAGAGAGGATAGCCACCGAGCTTAACGTTGCGACCCATATACAGGCCAGTATGTTGCCTTGTATATTCCCGCCTTTTCCTGAAAACAAAGAATTTGATATATTTGCGAGCATGCAGCCGGCGAAAGAGGTCGGGGGGGATTTTTATGACTTTTTCCTTGTGGACAAAACACATCTTGGATTTGTGATAGCCGATGTTTCGGGGAAGGGAGTACCTGCGGCGTTGTTTATGGTCATAGCGAAAACGCTCATCAAGAACCACGCTCAGGCGGGGCTTTCACCGGCGGAAGTGTTCAACGCGGTAAATTCACAGCTTTGCGAAAACAACGAAGCGGGGATGTTTGTGACGGGCTGGATGGGACTTATGGAGATACAAACTGGAAAAGTAAAATTCGTGAATGCCGGACATAATCCTCCGTTGATATGCAGGAAAGGGGGAGAGTTCGAATATCTCAGAAGCAAGGCGGGGTTTGTGCTTGCCGGGATGGAAGGATTCACTTATAAAGAGTATGAAATGGAACTGAGCGAAGGAGATATGCTGTTTCTTTATACCGACGGTGTGACCGAAGCCACCGATCCAGAAGGACAGCTTTTCGGGGAAAAGCGTCTGAAAGATGTTTTGGACAGGGGAAAAGACAAGGCGTTGTATGAGCTGCTGCCGATGGTAAAAAACGATATCGACATTTTTGTAAAGGGCGCGGATCAGTTTGACGACATAACCATGCTTTCAGTGCGTTATTACGGCGCGGACAAAGAAAAAACGGAGTAAAAAATGAAAAAGGAATTGACGGTTAAGGCAAGCAGGGGGAATTATACTGCTGTAGAACAATTCATTATCGAGGCGCTTGAAGAAACAGAAGCCTCGCCCAAAGAAGCAGCGCGGATATCAATAGCCGTAGACGAAGTTTTCACGAATATAGTCAGTTATGCATACGGCAGAAATGATGACGGAGAGGTTACCGTATCGGTAGACGCCGAGTCAAACAGGATAGTTTTGGTATTTACCGATTCCGGGATTCCTTTTAATCCTTTGCAAAAAAGCGATCCGGATATCACTTTGCCTGCCGAATCACGGAGCATAGGCGGATTGGGTATATATGTCGTGAAAAAGACCATGGACGACGTGAGCTACGAGTATAAAAACGGTAAAAACATACTTACTATAGTGAAAAATATCAATCGATAAAGAGTGTAAAACGAAAAAATGTACAGCAAACAGAAATTCGGGTTCAAAAAAAGCATAGGTCAAATTGATATGCACCCCAAAAGTTGGACAGACTTTTGGAGGTGCATATTTTTATGTCAAGAAAAAAGAAGTTTAACACAAAGTACTCGCCAGAATTCAAGATAGCTGTTATAATGGATATGCGCGAAAACCACCTGAGCTATCGTGAAACCGCACGAAAATATAACATAGGCTTAAATGAGTCGCAAGGCAAAGACAGACTTCGTGGATGGGAACGCATATACTTGGAAGAAGGAGCGGCAGGACTCATGGCAGAACGTTGCGGGAGGAAAAGCACGGGCAGACCGAGGAAACAACCTTTGAATAAGTCTACGGAAGAAGATTTGATAGCCGAGAACCAAAGGCTGAAAGAAAGGATAGAATATCTTGAAGCGGAGAACGAG
>UMHQ01071409.1_pt1 | contig 106455 bp, 138 predicted proteins | sample 1965531 | NCBI WGS metagenome assembly UMHQ01 (sample SAMEA4836098, study PRJEB28245) | human gut metagenome | biome: gut microbiome; material: fecal sample | place: Denmark | collected 2008 | reverse complement strand
TTTTATATTGTCCTTTTTCTCTCTATAGTTGTCAAACATATGTATTATCACATAACAAATTTTCTTATAATACTGGGGCAAATAATCGAAAGACTGCTTCTTTTATCTTCGTTCGAATAGATCTAGAGCGATATTTAGGATATGAAATTCTCTCAGATACTGCAACATCCTTTTTAAACTGTTTCTCAAATTCCCTAACAACATCTTTTTCATAAATGTTGACATTGATTTCAAAATTTTGATAAAAACTACGATAATCTACATTACAACTTCCCATACTTACTACTTCTCCATCTACCATAATAACTTTACAATGCAAGAAACCTTTTTGATATTCTAAAATCTCTGCTCCCAATTCTAATAACTCTCCAACAAAATAGTGATTAACAGGATGGATAATAAAATGATCTGATTTGGCAGGAATCATAATTTTAACCTTCACACCAGATAGACAAGCAATTTTTAAAGCATCTAATATAATATCATCCGGAACAAAATAAGGAGTTTGAATATAAATATGAGATTTTGCACCTTGAATTAAATTCAGATAATTATCTCGCAAAGTATGAAATGCAAAATTTGGACCGGAAGTAGCAACCTGCATATATCCAGTATTTCTACCTTTTCTTCTTTTAATTTCTTGCATAACCTCTTGCATATAGGGATATACTTTTTCTCCCAATTCTCTCTTCTCTCTTGAAGCAATATTCCAAGTAAAATAGAACTCTTTCTCTAGTTCTACCACAATTTCTCCCGCCACCCGAATAGCTGTATCTCTCCAATAGCCTATCTTTCCATTCCCAATATATTCATCTCCGATATTAAATCCCCCTAAATAAGAAATTTTTCGATCTATAATACATAATTTTTTATGATTACGATAATTTGCATTTAAACTAATATTAAGATATGGCAAAGGAGAAGGAAAAAAAATCCGATATCGAATTCCTGCTTCTTTTAAAAATTTTCGCATAGAATAAGAAGGGGGATTGACTCCATCTAATAACAAAAAAATTTCCACCCCTATGTTTGCTCTCTCTTTTAAAACCTCTAAAATTTTTTTACCTAGAAAATCATTCCGGAATAGATACATCTCTATTTTAATTTCTCGTTTTGCCTCCTTCAAATCTTGTAGCAAAGCTCTAAAATATTTTTCTCCTTCAAAATAAGGTGTCATCGTATTTTGCCAAGTTAAGCGGTTTTTAGATGTCATCTCCAAATAATGAATCAATCTTTCCCAATTTTGCAAATCTGCCCTTTGAGAAAATTCTATCATATCTTTACTTTCTAAACGTGCTAATTCATAAATTTTATTTGCCTTTCTTCGCTTTCGAAAACTAATACCAAAGAATAAATAAGCAATAAAACCTATATACGGAGCTAAACTTAAGATAATAGCCCATAAAAGAGTATACAGAGGATTTTTTCTTTCTAAGAACACAAGAATAAGAATAAAACTAATATTCATAATCCAAATATATTCCAATAAAATAGAAGTTATTTTCATAAGGTTTTCTAACATAACATCCTCCTCTCCTCTTTTATTCTTATCATAACATTTTTTTCCAATTTTTTCCATTTTTAGTCTTGTTTCTTCGAATCTTTTACGTTATAATTATAGTATAATACTATATAATAAGCGAGGTGTTAGTATAATATGGATAAATTTTGGAATTATTTTCCTTCAGAACAGAAATTTAATGTTTTTTTAGGAGAAGAATACTGTAATTACGACCAAAGTCCTTCTAGAAAAGAATTAGCCGCTTTTCTTTTGGACAAAATTCCAGAAGCTTTAAGACATCGAGTCCATAATAAAGAATCTCTATCAGAAATTAGCCAAGATCTTTTAGATTTAGCTATTTTCTCTAGAAATAATTTAATAAAAACCGTAGAAGAATTTGGAAAAAATATATCATTAAATTTTTCTTGTTATACTCCAATTTTAGAAAATAAACGTTTTCAAGCGATTATCAATATGAATATGTTTCTTCCATTAGAAAGGGAATTTCATGAAAAATTACATCCTATCTTCCCTTTTTCAGAACCAACAGAAGAAAAAACAAATAAATTACCATTTTATAGAATTTTAGGTTGTATCAATCAATCAGATAAAGTATTCCTAACTGCACAGGATACTAAAAAGCTAAAATTATTATCTTTTTATCAAAACTTCTGGACACAACTTCGAAAAGAATTGATGGAACGTCCTACCATTTTATTAGGAATGGATCTAGAAAATAAAGATGTCCAAGAAATTCTTGGTTTTTTATTGGAAGAAATTCACTATGAAAAACAAAACATTTATCTAGTGACATCTTCCTCTATTTTAAGTACCAATGTTACTAATTTTATCAATAAATACGATATAAAGTTACTTATGAAAGATACCGATTCTTTTCAAAAAAGTCTAGATGAGAAAGTTGTTGATGTCCAAAAACAGTTAGTGTGGTAGAAGAAGAAACTTCTTCTTCTACACAGGACACAATGATTGAAATAACAGAAGAAAAGAAAACACACATTCTTCCTCTTAGCAAAGAAATGAAACTCGAAGAAAATTTAGAAATTCAATTTTCTTCTTTACAATTAAAGCATTTTCCAATTTCGTACCGAAATTTTTCTTCCATGGAAAAATTCTTAGAAATTATCCCTTTGGGGACTACGGACGTTCAAGTGGGAGAACAAATTTTACATAATGTTACTCTACGGGCTTTTGTTTATAAAAATTTTAGGCTGTTAGAATTAAAAACTAGAGAATTTCGTTTTGCTTTCAGTGCAGAGTTATTTGACAATGTATTTTTCAGTCGTGAAGCTTTTTTACAATATGAAATCTCCCCTGATTTAAATAATCCACGTTTAGAAAATATTTTTACTCTCTTCCAAAATATTTTCCATGGTGCAAAAATCGTATTTCAATACAATGATGCTCAGAGTGAATTATCTATTAGCAATGAAATTGAAGCTTTTAAATTCTCTTTATTGAGTTCTTCTTTAGAAAAATACCAAAATCAAATAGCATCGATTCTTTCTAAAAAAGAAAAGAATTTCTCTTCTCTTAAAAATTCCTTTTATGAATTAGAAATTCTATACTACTATTTAAGTGGAAAAACATTTTACGATGGATGGGTCAATGCTAAATTCCCAAAAGGAGATATTCATTCCGGAGATTCTGTTCAGTTTGTTCGGACTATCTCCTATCCTTTCCAAAGACTTTCCTATGATATACGACAAACCATTACTCTACGTCAAGATTTAGGAAATATAGGAAATGGAGATACCATTCAATTGAATAGAAAAAGTGCTTCCATTTTATTAGAGGCTATTGAAAAATAAATAGATTAGGAGAATAAAAATGTCAACAAAATTAGATCAAAGTACCTTCTTCGAAGAATTCACAATTGATAAAGAATATTTTGATTCCACAGGTTTGGAATGGGAAGAATTGGTTCGTATTTATGAAGATTATGTACAGTTAATTCCAAGTTTAGAAAAAGAAGCAGAATATATTGTATCAAAATTGATTGATGCTCCCAATGTCCATTCTGTTAGAAGAAGAGTCAAAAAAGCAAAACATCTTATCGAAAAAATCATCCGAAAAGGAAAAAAGTATAAAGATAGAAATATCTCTGTGGAAAACTATCGTGAAATTGTTACTGATTTGATTGGGATTCGTGTCCTTCATCTCTTCAAAGATGATTGGAAAGGAATTCACCACAATATTTTAAATCTTTGGGAATTAAGTGAAACTCCACAAGTCAATATCCGAAGAGGAGATTATAACTTACAACAATTCCGAGAAAGTATTTCTGATTTAAATTGTGAAATCATCGTAAGAGAACACGGATATCGTTCAGTACACTATCTCGTAAAAATTCCAATCACGATTTCCTTAAACGTCTTAGTGGAAATCCAAGTTCGTACTGTATTTGAAGAAGCTTGGAGTGAAATCGACCATATCATGCGTTACCCTTATGATACCGATAATCCTGTTATTACAGAATACTTGGCAATTTTCAACCGTATGGTTGGCTGTGCTGACGAAATGGGAACCTTTTTAAAGAAGGTCAAAAAAGATTTTTCTTTAGAAAAAGAATTCGCTGAACATTGTATTCCACGAGATTTAGATTTAAAATTTAAATAATAATAAAAATACCTCCTAACAAGGAGGTATTTTTTGAAAGGATTTGTTTTATGAGTTTAGAATACCAACTTACCCGAAAAAAAATAAAACGAATTATCCTACGAGTATTAGAAGATGGAAGTCTACAAGTCAATGCTCCTTTTTTTGTATCTCAAAATGAAATAGAAACGTTTCTCGCCTCCCAAAGTTCTTGGATAGAAAAAACAAGAAAAAAACTACTAAGTCAAAAAAAGAATAAAAATCCTCTCCAAGATCATTACTCTTCCGGAGATACTTTTTCTATTTTTGGAAAAGAAATTACTTTACAATTAAGAGTTTCTAAAGCATCTTCTATCTATTTGGGAAAACAATTTCTTTATGTCTTTTACCAACCAGAAGAGAAAGAACAAATCACACAAATCATCCAAAATTACTTATTACAGTTATTAAAAGAAGCCTTAGAATTTTATTTAAAAAACTACTCTTCTCGTTTACAGCTCTACCCTAATCAATTTCAGATTAAAACGATGAAATCTGCCTGGGGAATCTATCACTCTAAAGGGAATGATATTAGTTTTAATTCGCTTCTTTTATCTCAAACGAAGGAATTCATTGAGTATGTTGTTGTTCATGAGCTATGTCATATTCGTTACTTAAATCATCAAAAAGAATTTTGGAATTTAGTCGCTACTCAAATTCCTAATTATCGTGAAATTCGAAAAAGTTCTCAAACATAAACCGACACTCATACCGACATTCAAACCGACATTTTAAAATCATTCTATCGAGTTATGATTGATAGAAAAAAGATAGTAAATTCAAATATAAATTGACTATCTTTCTCTTTATATCTCTATTTTACTTTTTTAATGACATCAATGATACTTCCGTCTCTGTATTCTACTACAGCAACAACTTCATCACTAAATTCTGCTTTCTTTGGTTCTCCAGCTAAGAATTTTGCTCTTTCAATTAAAGTATCCATTTCAATCAATTCAATTCCTGCTTTTTCAAAGTTTGCTTTCAAGTCTTGTCTCAATGGATTTACTGTAATTCCTAATTCTGTTACTAACACGTCTACTGTTTCCCCAGGAGTAACTACTGTTGTTACTCTATCAATGACGATAGGTAGTCTTCCTCTTAATAATGGTGCTACAATGATTGACATTTTTGCACAAGCTGCTGCATCGGAGTGTCCTCCGGAAGCCGCTCGAATCACTCCGTTTGAACCTGAAATTACGTTAACGTTAAAGTCTCTATCGATTTCCAAAGCACTTAATACTACGAAGTCTAATTTATTTACAGCTGCTGATTTGTTAAATGGACTTGCATAGAAATCTGCACTAATTTCTTGATGTAAAGCATTTTTTGTAATAGAAGCAACTCCTCCTAAATCAAAGTCTTGTACGTCAAAGATTTCTTTTACTAAACCTTCTTCTAATAAAGAAGCAAAAGCTGCGGTAATTCCACCTAAAGCATAGCTACATTTAATATCTCTTTTCAACATTTCTTCTTTCATGAATCGAGTTACTGCAAGGGCTGCTCCTCCCGATCCTGTTTGCATAGAGAAACCATCTACGAAATATCCTGATGCAATCATAGCTTTTACTACATTTTTTGCAATCAATAATTCTTTTGGATTTTTCGTAAATCGAGTTGCACCAGACATGATTCCATTTGGATCTCCAATTTCTTCTACTTCCACTACAAAATCAACTTGTGTTTGAGGGATACTAATTGGGTGATTTGGATAAGCAACTAAAGTATCTGTAATCAATACCACTTTCTTTGCATATTGTGCATCCACCATAGCATATCCTAAAGATCCGCAAACAGATTTTCCAAGCACACCATTTGCATTTCCCATACAGTCAGAAGATGGTACTCCTAAAAAGGCCACGTCAATTTTCAAATCTCCTTCCACAATGGCTCTTGCTCTTCCTCCGTGAGAACGAATGACTGCAGGAGATGCTAAAACTCCATTGGAAACAGCTTGTGCTAATTTTCCTCTTAAACCACTGGATTCAATTCTATTTACAACACCCTTTTCGATGTATTCTACCATACATTCATGAGCCCCTGTAAAAGAACTTGCTGCCACACGTAAATCTTTAAATCCCATATTTGCAATAATTTCCATTACCATAGGAAGAACCTTGTCTCCATCTCGGAAATGGTGGTGGAAGGAAATTGTCATTCCATCTTTTAATCCTGATTTTTTAATGGCTTCTTCTAAAGATGCTACTACTTTTGTTCTTCTTACTTGTCCTTTTAAATCAGCTGCTTCTTGCATCGTTCCTTCAGGTTGGAAAGCAAAAGGAGACACATAAGCTTTTCTATTTTCATATCCTTTGATAGAAGCTAATAATGCTTCATCTACTCTTAATTCTTTCATCTTATACATCCTCCTCTTCCCATCTTAATCCTGCTGCTTTTGCTAAGTTTAATACATGTTGTGCTCTTTCGATAATAGGCTTATCAATCATTTTTCCATCAACTGTAAAAACTCCTTTTCCTTCTTTTAAAGCTTGTTCTGTTGCCTTCATAATTTTTATAGATTTCTTTAATGATTTTTCATCAGGAGTGTATACTTTATGGATTAACTCGATTTGAGTAGGATGAATTAGTGATTTTCCATCAAATCCCATTTGTTTAATCATAGTTGCTTCTTTGATAAATCCTTCATGATTGTCAATATCAGAATACACAGAGTCTAAAGCTGCAATCCCTGCTGATCTTGCTGCCATAACTACCATCGCTCTTCCCATCAACATTTCTATTCCTTCCGGAGATCTTGTTGTTTTTAAGTTTGTTACATAGTCTTCTCCACCAATTGCCATTCCAATCAATCTTGGAGATGATTTTGCAATTTCCAAAGCATTCAATGCTCCCAATGGACTTTCAATCGCTACCATCATTTTTGTAGTTCCTACCGGAATTCCTGCTTCTTTTTCAATTCTTTCAATATGGGCTTCTACTTCTCTTACATCTTCTGGAGTATCTGTTTTTGGAATTCTTACTACTTCAATTCCTGCTCTTACAACAGCTTCCAAATCTTCTACTCCAAACTCTGTGTCCAAAGCATTGATTCTTACCACTGTTTCAATTCCCATTTCTTTATAGAATGGTCCAAACTTTTTCAACATATTAAATAATAAAATTCTTGCAGAATCTTTTTCTGTGATTGCTACAGAATCTTCTAAGTCAAACATCACTGAATCTGGCTTATACACATAAGCATCTCTCATTGTTCCTGGTTTTGTTGCCGGAACGAATAACATCGATCTTCTTAGTTTCATTCTTTCCTCCCTACTTCCAAATGTATTTTGTACTTTGAGCACTTCTCATGACTGCTGTTTGTACTCTACTCATAATGACAACTTCCACAGCTCCATTGTCTTCTGCCTCAATTTTTGCAGAGGAAATTCCCATATCTTTTAATGTATTTTCAATCGTTTCTCGAATGTTATCTCCAAATTGTTCCATTACTTTACTTTTTAATGAAATTTCAATTCCTTGACTTGACGGTTCAATCGAAATGAAAATATCATTTTTGTCTGTAGTTCCTGCTACTGCAGCTACTTTCAATTCCATAACTATGCCTCCTCTATTTAAATACTGCTAACAATACTCCTGCTGCTACTGCAGAACCAATAACTCCTGCCACATTGGGTCCCATTGCATGCATCAGTAAAAAATTACTTGGGTTTTCTTCTTGTCCTACTTTTTGTACTACTCTAGCTGCCATAGGTACAGCACTTACTCCTGCTGCCCCTATCATAGGATTGATTTTTCCTCCACTTAGCTTACACATAATTTTTCCAAAAATAACTCCTCCCGCAGTTCCAAATCCAAAAGCAAACAATCCTAACAATACAATTTTAATCGTTGTTAAAGTTAAAAAAGTTTCTGCATTCGTTGTCGCTCCTACCGTAGTTCCTAAACAAATAGTAATTACATACATCATCGCTCCCTTAGCATGTTCTACTAAGTTTGGAACCAATCCTGATTCTTTCATCAAATTCCCTAACATCAACATTCCTACCAAAGGAGCGGAGGAAGGAATTAGTAAAATAACAATGATAGTAACTAAAATTGGGAATATAATTTTTTCTCGTTTTGTTACCTGTCGCAGTTGAACCATTTTGATTTCTCGTTCTTTTTTTGTTGTTAACAATCGAATAATTGGTGGTTGAATTACCGGAACTAAAGCCATATAAGAATAGGCTGCTACGGCAATAGGTCCCAACATATCCGGTGCTAACTTAGAAGTTAAATAAATGGCAGTAGGACCATCTGCTCCTCCAATAATTCCTATAGAAGCTGCTACTTTTCCAGAAAGTCCCAGTAAAATAGAACCAATAAAGGCAGCAAAAATTCCTAGTTGAGCTGCTGCTCCTAACAATAAGCTTTTAGGATTTGCAATCAAAGGTCCAAAATCAGTACTTGCTCCAATGGCTAAGAAAATCATAGGAGGGTAAATTCCTAATTTGACTCCCTTGTATAACCAATATAGTAAACCATCTTCATCCATCAATCCTTCATTTGGCACTCCAGGTAAATTGACTAGTAACATTCCAAAAGAAATAGGTAATAGTAAGTATGGTTCATATCCTTTTTTTATCGCTAAGTATAATAAACATAGAGCAACCAAAATCATAATCGATTTATTGACTGTCAACATAGATAGACCCGTTGTCTGATATAAAGTATAAAGTAATTCCATGACACTCTCCTTTCTATGCTAAAGTAATCAATACTTTTCCGTTGTCTACACTTTCTCCTTTAGACACATAGATATTTGCTACTCTTCCTGCCACCGGTGCTACAATTGCATTTTCCATTTTCATCGCTTCTAAAACAACTAATTCATCTCCTGCTGCTACTTGATCTCCTACTGATACCACAACATCTACAATAACACCTTGCATAGGTGCTTCTACTGAAGTTCCTTCCGTTGCAGTTGTTTCTACTTTCTTTTGACTAGGTGTCGTTTCCGCAATTGTTCCCTCTTTTTCTGTGATAGATTCTAACTCTACCTCATATACTTTTTCTCCAATTTTTAATTTATAAACTTTAATCATCTTTCCTCCTATACAATTTCTTTAATGGAACGAATTTTTATATAAGCATTTTCATCTTCCGCTGCAGCTTCCATAGAAGCTACCATCAATGCTAGACGTATATTTTCATCTTCATAATTGATTTCTTGTTTTTCCTCTTTCATTGTCTGAGGAACTACTTTTGTTGTTTCCCTTTTCTTTGTAGAAATTTTTTCTACCACTTTTTCTTGTGGAATATATTTCATACAAGATACAAAGAAACAAATCAATACCAAAGCAAAAAATACAATCGACATACTCACTACTGTAATGTATAAAGAGTCTGAAAAGCTGACAAATCGATCTCCAAAGATAATACTATTCATTTATCCTCCTAAAATACAATATGGATATATTGTTCTTTTCTTTCTTCTTGTTTTGCAGAATGATACTTTTTCTCTAAATAAGTTTGAGCGACTTGTGGGAACATTGCATACATCAAAACATCTTCTTCTGACTTTGTAAATTCCTTAGACTCTTCTTTTAATTTCTCATATTCCGCTTCCAATAAATCCGCTGGTCTTCCTGTAAAAACTTTTTCATTTCCAATAATTTTTTCTTTAATTTCTTCAGAAACTGCTACAGGAGATTTTCCATATAATCCCTTTACATAATCTTTAATTTCTTTCGGAACCATTTTATAACGTTGCCCTGAAATAACGTTGAAAACTGCTTGTGTTCCAACCATTTGGCTCAAAGGAGTTACCAAAGGAGGGTAACCTAAATCTTCCCTTACTCGTGGTATTTCTCTTAAAACTTCTTCATAACGATGTTCCGCTTTCTGTGCTTTTAGTTGAGAAAGCATATTCGAAAGCATTCCACCAGGTAATTGATATTCTACAATACTTGGCTCTGTCATCAAAGCTTGTGGATTTAAAATTCCCTCTGCTACATATTTATTTCGAATTGGCTTAAAATATTCTGCCACTTCTTTTAAAATATCTAAATTTAATTCTGTTTCTCTTTCTGCTCCGGCCAAAGCTCTTACTAAGCTTTCTGTTGCTGGTTGAGAAGTTCCCCCTGAAAATGGAGAAATTGCTGTATCCACAATGTCAACACCTGCTTCTATGGCTTTTACATAAGTCATACTTGCTAAACCAGCTGTTGCATGTGTATGAAGTTCCAATGGAACTTTCAATACAGACTTTAATTCTTTTACTAACTCATAGGCTACTTCAGGAAGTAAAATTCCTGACATATCTTTAATAGCAATGGAATCTGCTCCCATCGCTTCCATTTCTTGAGCTAGATTTTTATAATATTCTACTGTATGAACCGGACTAATCGTATAGGACATTGCTAACTGTGCATGACCACCATATTTTTTAGTAGATTCACAAGCCTGCTTTAAATTTCTAATATCATTCAAGGCATCAAAAATTCTTATTACATCAATTCCATTTCCAATTGCCTTTTCAATAAATTTATCCACAACATCATCAGCATAATGACGATATCCTAATAAATTTTGTCCTCTCAATAACATTTGCAACTTTGTATTTTTAGCTCGCTTCTTAATTTCTCGGAGTCTTTCCCAAGGGTCTTCATTTAAAAAACGAATTGCTGCATCAAAAGTTGCTCCTCCCCACATCTCCATAGAATAATATCCAGCTTTATCCATAGTTTCAATGATAGGTAACATTTCTTCTGTTTTCAAACGAGTGGCCATCAAAGATTGATGACCATCTCGTAAACAGGTTTCCATAATTTTTACTTTTTTCACAAGGACCTCCTATCTTTGTTCTCATTTCTAAGCAAAGATTCCAAAAATAATAGAACCTAAAATCAACATCATTGCTCCTCCAATACGAGAAGAAATTTGTGCAAACGACATCAATTCCATTCTATCTGCAGCTCCTAATACCGCGACGTCTCCTGCTCCACCTCTATTTGCCATACAAAGCCCTGCTGTAATGGCAGCTTCTACTGGGTAGAACTTCATTTTTTTCGATAATAGCATAATGAAAACAACAGCTCCGATTACAATGGCAAAAGCAATAACAAGATTTGCTAATGACAAAGCATTGATAATTTCATTGACATCTGTTGTAAATCCTACTGCTGCCATCAGAATCCAAATTGTATGCTTTGAAAAGAAAGTTTGCATTCTCTTTGCTCCTGCCTTCAATCTATCTGGAACAACCCCTGCAATATTCAAAACCATTGTTAAAATAATTAAGAAAGCTAATCTATGAATTTCAAAAGGAAATCCTAAAGTTTCCCAAACTTCTCCTAAAATATGAGCAGCCGTAAACAAAATTCCTGTCATCATAAAAGCTGCTGCAGTATCTACCAACTCTGCTTTTACTTCTACTTCTTTATCTTTTACTACCTCTTTGGAATCATCAATAACTAAGTCTCCATTTCCTGTTAAAGATGGATTATTTTCTCCTAATTTTTTCAAGAAAGCTCCAGCCAAGATAGCGATAATATTTGCAATCGTTAAGATGGAAATTGCAAAAGCAAACCATTCACTTGCAGGTCTACCTGTCTTTGAAGACCACATTTCTGACATAGGAATGGCTCCAGCTCCTGTTCCTCCACCCATAATTGGTAATACATAGTTCATCATAATATCAAGCGGAGCTTTTCCAAATAATAATCCTGCTGCAATCCCACAAAGACTTGCTCCTAATACTCCTACTACAATCAAAGGAATATATCCGCTCATAGACTTAATTAAAGTTCTTCTGTCCACAGTTAATACAGAACCCACAATTAAGGCCGGAATAAACATTTCTAAAAAATTTACCGGTTGTTTTCCATAAAAAATTTTAATAGCACTTACTACTGGTTCTGGTACAAATTTATAAGTTCCAAAAACGGCTGCAGAAAAAAATACTAGTACAGTTCCTCCACCAATGTATTCGTCCCAAAAAGGAATTCTATCTCCAATTTCTCCAAATAGCAAACCGAAAACTCCTAACAATGCAAAGATAGTTAAGAAGTTAGGACGCAAAAAACCTGCTTTTTCTCCTCCAAAAGGAACATAAACTACAACCATTGTTAAAGCTAACATGCATAAAAAAATAGGAAAATTCACTCCTCCCCATTTAAATTCCCGAATATCAAATAACTCTCTGAAATTCTTTTTCGCCATAATGACCTCCCCTTATTTTTAGTATACTGTATACTGTATACATCCTTTACTTCTTTAGGGTAATATAAATTCATTATTTTGTCAACTAGTTTTTTAAAAAAGAGAGTTCTTTTTTAAATTAGAGTAAATAGTCCTATTTTTAAACATTCCTTTTTGCACTTATTTTGTATCTGGCATCTTATTCAAAACTAATTCCATAGATTTGTATAGATGCTTATCATTGATTTTTAAAGCCTCTTCTAAATCTTTATTTTCTAAGGCTTCTACTAATTTGCAATGTTCTATGAAGGCTTCTTCTAAACGAATCTCATCTTTTAAACACAAAACACGAAAACGCTTTGTATATTCATTTAAATTATTGATAAGCTTTGATACTTGCTTTAATTTCGCTACTTCATATAATTCATGATTAAACTTTTGGAAAATTTTTATTAATTTTCCAGATTCCATATTTTCATCCAAAGCAAATTTTGTTTCTCTTAAGATAGAATGTAGCGGTTTCAAGCATCCCTTATCTTTTTCTATAATTTCTTTTAACACGATACTTTCTAAAGCTACTCGAATTTTATAAATTTCTTCAATATCTTCTTTCGAAATATAATTAACAGTAACTCCGCCTTTTTCCGCACTACTAACCAATCCTTCTAATTCTAACATTCTAAGAGCTTCTCGAAGCGGAGTTCGGCTTACTCCAAATTTTTCTGCATACTCTAACTCTATAATTTTCTCCCCCGATTCTATCTCTCCATTTACAATGGCTTCTTTCAAGCTCTCATACACTTGTTCTCGAATGGATTTTTGCTTAATGATCATATCTACATCTCCTTATACTTCTTTTGCTCTATTGTACTATATTTTATTCTTTTGTGTACAACATTTATTTCTAAACTATATTTTATATCTCCTACTTTCTTAATCAAAAGCCTATAAATAGGCACAATTTCAAATAAAATATTTTTTTAATTTTTCTTCACAAGAAAAAATGATATCAACTGAGTACTCTCTCAGTCAATATCATTTTATAACTTTTCTTATTTCAATTTCTAGCGAGAAGCTTCTTTGACTCCGCTATGCTTCCAAATATGAACTTCCACTTTTACATCTTTTGGAACATAGATAACAACTGGTAATTTTGAGTTGTAAGGCAATATTCTTGTGGCACTTGGGTAATAAACCCTTTTTAGCTTTTTGCCTTCTTGACACAACATTAAAGTTTGTACCATATCATTGCTACCTTGAAAAATGTAATAAGGATAAGACCAACCTTCCACACTCTTTTCCTCTAAATTTCCATGTAAAAAGGAATGAACGTTACAATCCACTTTGATATCTTTACCAAATCGTAATTCTATCTTATAATCTTCTTCTTTTTCTTGTTTATCCAAGATAAAAATTTCTTGTTTCATTCCTTTTTTTGCTTTCGGATAGATATCCAATTCCATATTTTCTCCAAATGCAAACATAGAAAATGATAATGCTAAAACAAGGAATAACAATATTTTTTTCATAGATCCCTCCACAAATATAAATTTTCACGCTGTATTTGTATGATATTGTACTATGTATCCTAAATAAAGTCAAAAAATAATTTTTTACATATCTTTCGTTGCTACAACATCTACTCCTGTATCTAATACATTTGCAATGACAATGTCCCCTCGTTTTACAGGAGAATGCAGTATCACTTTCTTCAATTCCTCCATACAAGCAAAATTTAATCCTTTTGGAATGGAATCATTTGTTTTTACCGGACATCTTCTATCTTCCGCCCCTTCAATACAAACTGTCGAAGTAATCACTCTCTTAGGATTTGTTAATTCTTCTTTTCCATACTTTTCTCCTCTAGGACAAGTATTTCCAGTTACTTCTAAGGTATCTGTGTCTACACTAATATGACATCCCACAGGGCATACAATACATATCATTTCCTTTTTCATTATTTTGCACCTCCAACTGCTTCTTCTGTACAATTATCATAACTTGTGCAAGCAATAATTTGTCTTCCTTCTACTACTTCTACCACAATTTCTTTTCCTTGAGCTGCTTCCAATTTCGCTTTCGGAATCATAATTCTTTCCATTTCCCCAGGAGCCATATGATTTTTTTTCAAGGACATTAACACTTCTTCTCCTGCCTTTACTTCTAGTTTTACATCTTTAAAAATTCGGTTCACTCTCATGAAAACTTCTAAAGAATTATCCACATTTACCATTCTTACTTTTTGAGGAACGGTATAAGAAATTCCGTTTCCATTTTTTAAGAAAATATACTCTCCTTCAGAAACTTCTCCTTTGATATATTTTGCAGCTGCTTTTCCTGCTTTTCTTGCTTCTCCACTTACAAAATCTACCAAATCATGTACATGAACTACATTTCCACAAGCAAAAATTCCCGGAACACTTGTTTCCATCATTTCGTTGACAATAGGTCCATTTGTTCTTCGATCCATTTCAACTCCGGTTTTTCGAGAAATATCATTTTCAGGAATCAATCCAACAGAAAGTAACAAAGTATCACATTCATATTCAATCTCTGTTCCTGGAATTGGCTGTCTATTTTCATCTACTTTTGCCAAAATAACCTTTTGAACTCTATCTTTTCCTTGTATATCAATTACAGTATGGCTTAAATACAATGGAATGTTATAATCTTCCAAACATTGTACGATATTTCTTGTCAATCCTCCGGAGAAAGGCATCAATTCTGCGACTGCTAATACTTCTGCTCCTTCTAAAGTTAAACGTCTTGCCATAATAAGTCCAATGTCTCCAGATCCTAAAATAACAACCCGTTTTCCAACCATATACCCTTCCATATTGATATATCTTTGAGCAGCTCCTGCAGTAAAGACTCCCGCTGGTCTATCTCCTGGTATGGAAATTGCCCCTCTTGTTCTTTCTCTACATCCCATAGAAAAAACAATTGCTTTGGCTTCAATTAACATGTATCCATCTTTACTATTAATGGCATGAACTTCTTTTTTATCGGTTACATCCAACACCATAGTATCTAATTTATATTCAATATTCATTTCTAGTAATTGATCAATAAATCTTCCTGCATATTCAGGTCCTGTCAATTCTTCTTTGAATTCATGTAAACCAAAACCGTTGTGAATACATTGTTGTAAAATTCCACCTAATTCTTTTGCTCTTTCAATGACTAAAATACTTTCAATTCCATTTTTCTTTGCTTCTATGGCAGCAGCAAGCCCCCCAGGGCCTCCTCCAACTACTACTAAATCATATTTCATAATCGTCGTCCTCCCTATCTTTTTGTTTCCCCTGTTAAAATATATCCGGTTTTCTTGTCTTGTACAATTTCATCCGGTTTTACTTCTAATTCTCTTGCTAAAATTTCTAATACTCTTGGTCCACAGAATCCACCTTGGCATCTTCCTGCTCCTGGTCGACATCTTCTTTTAATACCATCTATAGTTCTTCCCCCAGCTTTTCTATGGATAGTATCTACAATTTCACCTTCCGTGATATTTTCACATCGACAAATAATTCTTCCATATCTAGAGTCTTTTGCGATAAGATCTGCTTTTTCTTCAGGACTTAAATCCATAAAATGTGGATGTTTTTTATTTTTAATATGCTCTGTTTTCTTTTCTACTTTTCCTAAATATTCTAAAATCATCTTTGATAAATCTAAAGCCATCGCAGGTGCTGAAGTTAATCCTGGCGATTTTGTCCCTGCCATGTTAAAGAATCCTTTCGCATCTTTGCTTTCTCCTAGAATAAAATCTCCAGTATCTGCTTCCGCTCGAAGTCCTGCAAAATTTCTAATATTATCTCGGTAATTAATATCTTTAATACTTTTACTTGCTGCTTTTCGGATACTTTCAAATCCACCTAAAGTATTCGAAACGTCTTCTTTATCATTGACATCTAAGGCTGTTGGTCCTACAATAATATTTCCATGTACTGTTTGAGCCACTAAAATTCCTTTTCCCATTTCATTTGGACATTGGAAAATAACGCTATTCGTTAAATTTCCTTGTACTTTATCTAAAATATAATATTCCCCTTTTCTTGGAATAATTTTAAAAGAGTCCGAACTTACCATATTGTTAATCTTATCTGCATATACTCCTGCCGCATTAACGACTGTTTTTGCTTCTACTTTTTTTCCATCTTTCGTGGTAATTCGATAATATCCATCCATTTTTTCAATTTTAGTTACTTCAGCATCTAACATCAAATCAGCACCATTTTCCATTGCGTTTTCTACTAATTTAATAGCTAATTCCCATGGTCCTGTGATTCCAGCTGTTCCTGCATATAGAGCTGCTACTACTTCTGTTGTAATATTTGGTTCTTTTGCCAATACTTCATCTCTTTCCAAAATTTTCATATCCGGAACTCCATTGGCAAGTCCTCTTTGATATAACATTTCTAGATGTTTTCTATCTGCTTCTGAAAAAGCTAACACATAAGAACCTGTTCTTTTATAAGGAGCGTCAACTTCCTTACAAAGATTTTCATACAAAGCATTTCCCCACACATTATACTTTGCCATCAAGCTTCCTTCTTTTGCATCATATCCAGCATGAACAATTGCTGAATTTGCCTTTGTCGTTCCATTGGAAACATCGTGTTCTTTATCAAGCAATAAAATACTTACTTGATATTTTGCCAATTCATAGGCTAAACTTGAACCCATGATTCCTGTTCCAATAATTGCTACATCAACCATTATATCCTCCCTTTTTGACAATAAAAAAGGGGTCAAGAAACAGAGGGAACTCTCCCTTGCTTGCTTGACCCACTTCATCTCTAGTCAGTTTATTCTATCAATATTTATACCGTATTTTTTTTGAAAAGTCAAGCGGATTTTAGTCCAGTTCTTCCCATTCTCTTGCTCTAGATACAGCTTTTTTCCATCCTCGATATTTTTTTTCTTTTTCTTCTTCTTCCATATTTGGAGTAAATTCACGATCTAAAATCCATTTTCCTTTAATCTCTTCTTTACTTTCCCAGAATCCTACTGCCAATCCTGCCAAGTAAGCTGCCCCTAAAGCAGTCGTTTCTAAGACAACAGGTCGTCTTACTTTTACCCCTAAAATATCAGATTGAAATTCCATTAAGAAGTTATTCGCTGCTGCTCCACCGTCTACTTTTAATTCTGCCAATTGAATTCCGGAATCTTCTTGCATTGCTTCTAAAACATCTCTCGTTTGATATGCTATGGATTCCAAAGTTGCTCGAATGATGTGATTTTTATTTGCTCCTCTTGTTAAACCTAAAATAGCCCCTCTTGCATACATATCCCAATAAGGCGCTCCTAAACCTACAAAAGCTGGAACGACATAAACTCCACCATTATCTTTCACTTTTCTAGCAAAGTATTCTGTATCTTTTGATTCATTAACCAATCGCAATTCATCTCGTAACCACTGTACACTAGCTCCTCCAATAAAAATACTTCCTTCTAACGCATATTGTACTTTTCCATCTAATCCAATAGCAATCGTAGTGACTAATCCATGATTACTCTTAACAAACTTTTCTCCCGTATTCATCAATAAGAAGCATCCAGTTCCATAGGTATTCTTAGATTCTCCTTCTCCAAAACAAGCTTGTCCGAATAAAGCAGATTGTTGATCCCCTGCAACTCCTGCAATCGGTACTCTGTGTCCTCCGGTTCCTCCTAAATTTGCATATCCATAATTTCCACTGGAGTCTCTTACATCTGGAAGCATTTGTTTTGGAATTCCCAATTCTTTTAATAAACGTTCATCCCATTTTAATTCCTTAATATTGTATAACATCGTTCGAGAAGCATTGGTATAATCTGTTGCATGAACTTTTCCATGTGTTAAATTCCAAATTAACCAAGTATCAACAGTTCCAAATAATAAATCACCCTTTTCTGCTTTTTCTCTTGCTCCATCAACATTATCTAGAATCCATTTAATTTTTGTTCCAGAAAAATATGCATCCAAAACTAATCCTGTGGTATCTTTGATATATTCTTCCAATCCTTCTATTTTTCTTAATTCATCACAAATTTTAGCCGTTCTTCGACATTGCCACACAATTGCATTATAAACCGGTTTTCCTGTATTTTTATCCCATACGACAGTTGTTTCTCTTTGATTTGTAATTCCAATTGCAATAATATCATGTTGTGTAATTCCGGCTCTTGCAATCACTTCTGCCAATACTCCGCTTTGGCTAGACCAAATTTCCATAGGGTCATGTTCTACCCAACCTTCTTTCGGATAATACTGTGTAAATTCTTTTTGTGCTACCCCTACAATACTTTGATTTTCATCGAATAAAATAGCTCTTGAACTTGTTGTTCCTTGATCTAATGCTACGATATACTTCATATGAATCCTCCCTTAGTTTAATATTGGACATCCTTCCGTCATTTGACATACTACTCTAAATAATAAAGTCCCCAACACTCCTCCAATCATAGGTCCGATAATAGGAACCCAAGCATACTTCCAATTAGAATCTCCTTTTCCTTTGATTGGTAAGATTGCATGAGCAATTCTTGGTCCCAAATCTCTTGCTGGGTTAATAGCAAAACCGGTAGCTCCTCCTAATCCTAATCCAATCACCATAATAAGTAATCCAACTACAACCGGTCCAATTCCTGCCGGCATTTGATTTTTTCCATATCCAATCGCTAAAATTCCAATCATTAAAACAGCTGTTCCAATCGCTTCTGTTACAACATTCCACTTTGCATCATCAATCGAAGGTCCTGTTGAAAAAACTCCTAACTTTGTCCCAACATCCGGTTCTTCATCCATTTGTCGTTTATAAGCTAGATATGCCAAAGTTGCTCCTAATATTCCTCCTAACACTTGAGCAATAATGTATCCCGGTAATAAAGTCCATTCCAAACTTCCTGCTACGGCTAAAGCTAAACTTACTGCTGGGTTTAAATGTGCTCCACTAATCCATCCTACGAAATAAGCAGCGATTGTAACAGAAACACCCCATCCAAAGCAGGTACACATCCATCCTCCACCTTTTCCATAGCTATGTTTCAAACTAAGAGTCATGTTTACTCCATTTCCTAATAGTAACAACAAAGCCGTTCCAATAAATTCAGCAAAATACATTGTCATTGGTTCCATAGTTTTCTCCTTTCATTTCTTTCTTAAAATCTGTGTATAAAAAAAGTCATAATATTGTGTTTCCACTCTTATCATGACTCTCCTTATCTCTCGCCAGATTCTTTACTAGCTATATACTTTATTTTTTTGAAAAAATCAATAGCCTATTCATTTATTTTTGAAAAATTTTTAAATTCCTTTAACTCCGATATAATATCTGTCAAACTAGCTTTTGCATCATTGATAGCAACTGCTGCAATTAGCCCTTCTACTAAAGGAGCATCTGCAATTTTAATATGATCCAAGTTAAATATCGAATCATCTAAAAAATCAATAGCAATTTGTGTATTTAGAACTGAACTTCCAAGGTCTACAAATACAAGTACCCCCTCTTCTGTATATGCTTTTTCAATAGCTTCTTTAATCATAAGAGGATTACTTCCAAAATAATCTCCATCTGTTCCACTCCCATTGATAAGCGGGAATTCACTATGCTTCATCTCCATTGCTAATGTAATTGCTTCTTTTGCTAAAGCTTTACTGTGTGACACTACTACAATTCCTACCATATTTCCTCCTATTTGATTTCCTCACAAATTACTTTTATCATCATATAGGAAGATGCTGCTCCCGGATCAATATGTCCTAAGCTTCTTTCTCCTACATAAGAAGCTCTCCCTTTTGTTGCAATAATATCTTTCGTTGATTCCATTCCTTGTTTTGCAACAGTTTTAATTTCTTCTGTATTTGATAAAATATCTTCTCCTTGTTCTAATCGATGTTGTAATAAATCATATACTGGTAAGACAGTATCTAATAATGTTTTTTCACCTAAACTTGCTTTTCCTCTTTTTTTAATACCTTCAATCATAGCCTTAAAAATAGCTACAATATCTTCTTTTTCTAATTCTGTTTTTCCTTTACAATACATTCCGGCACTCATGAAAGCTGTTCCATAAATAGCTCCTGAAGCACCTCCAACTTTTGTTAATAAGGTCATACCCATTTTTTGAAAAATATCAGAATAAGCTAAAGAACTGTATGAAGATATCTGTGCTTTGATTTCTTCAAAACCTCTTGCCAAATTAACTCCGTGATCTCCATCTCCAATCACTCTATCCAATTCTGTTAGATATTCCTTATTTTCTATAATTTCATCTGCAATTTTTTCAACAATTTTTACTAACATATTCGTCTCCTTAAAATGCTATGGTATCTTGTTCTGCTAACAACAGTTTTCTCATTTCTTCATCTAACTTCACAATACTAATAGAAAATCCACCCATATCTAAAGAAGTCATATAATTTCCAACAAAAGTTTTCACAACAGTCACTTCTTTTGCTTGTAATAAATCTTGTAAATGATTGTTGATAATAAATAATTCAATTAAAGTTGTTTCCCCTAAGCCATTGACTAAGACAGCAATTTTTTCTCCTTTTTGTAGTTGAGTTTCTCTATCTATTTGAGCAAATAATTTTTCTGTAAACTCATCAGCAGTTGCCATTTTTTCTCGATGTGTTCCGGGTTCTCCATGAATTCCTAAACCAATTTCGACCTCGTCATCTCCAATCTCAAAACTTTGTTTTCCTGTGGAAAAAACCATACAAGACTTCAAAGACATTCCCATTGTTTTAATATTGTTGACAAGTCGATTCCCTAAATCTACTAATTCATCCAAAGAATATCCTGCTTCTGCAGCAGCTCCTAAGATTTTATGTACAAAAACAGTTCCTGCGATTCCTCTTCTCCCTACTGTATAAGTACTGTTTTCTACTGCAATATCATCATCTACAACAACTTGTTTCACCGTAATTCCATCCATAGCTGCCATTTCTGCAGCCATTTCAAAATTCATAATATCGCCACTATAATTTTTAATGATTAAAAGAACTCCTGCTCCGGAATCAACTTCTTGAATTGCCCTGTACACTTTATCCGCTCCCGGAGAAGTAAAAATTTCGCCACAAACAGCAGCATCTAACATTCCATAACCAACATATCCTGCATGAGCCGGCTCATGACCACTTCCTCCACCACTAATCAAAGCAACTTTTCCAACTTTTTTCTCTTTTCGTAAAATGATTGGCTCTCCTTCTACTCGACTAAGCTTCTCTGGATAAGCCTTTATCATTCCTTGAACGACTTCTTCGACAATATTTTCCCTTTGGTTTACTAATTTTTTCATAAAATTCCTCCTTTTATGATAGAATCCCTTTTCTTTTTTCTACTCTATTTTTTTAGAAAAGTCAATTAAATGTTCCAAAGTTTTGTATCTGTTGTTGAAACTGCACAAGCTCCTGCTGATAAAGCACTAACAATATCTTCTTTACTAGAAATCAATCCTCCTGTAATTAAAGGTCTATCTATTTTACTTGCTAAAGAATGTAAAATTTTAGGCATTAAACCAGGTAAAACTTCTACTGCCATTGGTTTATTCTCTTGAATATGTGATAAAGTTTTTTCAAAAGAAAAAGAATCTAAAATAAAAAAACGCTGAATTACTGGAATCTTCATTTTTAATGCGAAAGATACAATATTATGTTTTGTTGTAATAATCCCAAATGGCTGTATTTTTTCAACAATATATTCAACCCCATAATTGGAACTGGAAAGTCCATCTATCATATCTACATGAATGAAGACTTTTTTCCCCGCTTCTTTTAAAGATGTGACAACTCGTTCAATATTTAATAAATTTGCCATAATAACAAAGATGATTTCAGAATCAGAAGAAATCGCCTCATCCAAAGAAACATCATTTTTAATCGCAGGAATTACTGGACTTAATGCCAACATTTCTTCTATTGTCATAACGAAATTTCCTCCATATATTGTTTTCTTCCTTCTTCGTACAAGTCTCCTCCATAAATATCATTCACTACAATCGCAGGAAAATCTTTTACTTCTAATTTACGAATTGCTTCAGCTCCTAAATCTTCATAAGCAATCAGTTCTGCCTTTTGAATAGATTTTGCAATTAAAGCTGCAGCTCCTCCAACTGCTGCAAAATATATCGCTTTTTCTTTTTGAATACTATCTCTAACTTCTTGTGAACGTCCACCTTTTCCTATCATTCCTTTTAAACCATGTTTCATTAAAATAGGAGCATAAGGATCCATACGATAGCTTGTCGTTGGTCCGGCACTTCCAATGGCATAACCAGGTTTTGCAGGTGTTGGTCCAACATAGTAAATAATTTGTCCCTCAAGAGAAAATGGCAATTCTTTTCCTTCTTCTATCAATTTTACTAATCTGGCATGAGCCGCATCTCGAGCTGTATAAATAGTTCCGGTAATTTTTACGACATCTCCTATTTTTAATGTTTCAATGACCTCTTTCGTAAGAGGAGTATTGACTGTATATTCCATCTTTCTTCCTCCTTATAAAATCACTTCTTGGTGTCGTACTGCATGACAATTTAAATTAATAGCCACCGGTAAGCAAGCAATATGACAAGGAAATACATTAACTTTTACTGCCAAAGCAGTTGTTTTTCCTCCTAATCCTAAAGGACCAATTCCTAATTTGTTGATTTTTTCTAAAAGTTCTTCTTCTAAGGAAGCAGCAATCAGATCGGAACTTCTATCATTTGTATCTCGAAGTAAAGCTTCTTTTGCTAATAAAGCGGCTTTTTCAAAACTTCCACCAATCCCGACTCCAACAGTAATCGGAGGACAGGGATTCCCTCCAGCATTGGAAATCAGTTCTAAAACTAATTTTTTCACTCCTTCAATTCCATCAGCAGGTTTCAGCATTTTCACTAAACTCATATTTTCAGAGCCTCCCCCTTTAGGAGCTAATATAATTTTTACTTGATCGGAGCCTGCTATCATTTTTGTATGAATAATTGCCGGAGTATTATCTTTTGTATTAACTCTATCTAAAGGATGTTTTACCATAGATTTTCGTAAATATCCATTAGTATATCCTCGACGAACTCCCTCTTGAATTGCTTCATAAATATCTCCTGGAATATATACCTCTGTTCCAATTTCTACAAAGATCACTGCCATCCCTGTATCTTGACACATCGGAACTTGTTCCTTTTCTGCGATTTTATCATTTTCCAAAATTTGTTCCAATACATTTTTAGCTAATGGAGATTTTTCTGTACTACAATATGCTGTTTCTATTTTTTGTAACACTTTAGGATCTACATAATAATTTGCTGCCATACACATCTTTTCTACTTCATTTGTTACCATACACAAATCAAGCTTTTTCATTCCTAACTCACCCTCTTATATTTTCTATCGTATCTTTTATTTTTTTAGCTAAGCCTTTTAGCTTTCTTTTTGGAAGACCACAAATAGCAATTCGAATCGCATCGTCAAAGATAATCGTAAAAATATTTTGTTTTTCTAATTCTGTAATGAGCTCTCTTACTTTTTCACCAATCGGAACGCTTAAGAAAAAACCACTTTTATAAGGTAATACTTCTAGCCCACATTCTTCTGCTTCTCTTAAGAAAATATCTGCTCTTTCTAATAATAGATCCCGATATTTTTGTTGCTCTTCTAAGAGTTTTCTCTTTAAATGAGGAGTTTCCATAATTTTTACAAACATTTCCATTCCTCCTCGAGAAGCATTCGACCAAGTTGCTCTACAAGAGAAAGTCGCTGAAGTATCAAACTCTTCCATCCATTCTTTTTTTGATGATACTGCCAACTGAGCCCCTGCTCTCATTCCATAAATTCCTAAAGCTTTGGATAAACTAAAAGCATAGACTACTAAAATATTTTCTGGTAAATCTGATAAAATATTTTCTTCTCGATATTCTAAAGTATCAAAATCTTGATAAGCAATATCTTTCAATAAAATGATATTGGCCTTATTGGAAGCCTTTTTCAAAATCTTCATAACAGAAAGCCATTCTTCTCGACTCAATTTAAAGCCTGTTGGATTTTGACAGGGATCATTAATAATCACAATGAGATTTTCTTGTTGTTCCGATAAAAGATTTACTTTTTCTTCAAAACTTGCTAAATGGAACTTTCCTTCCTCATCAAATAACTCATAACAATCAAAACTTCCTCCAGCTTCTTTTGCCATTGCTTTGTAGGGTCCCCACATTCGTTTTGGTAAAAGAACTTTATCTCCATAATTTAAATAGTTTTTAATGGTGTTACTTAAAGCACCTGTTCCTCCAGGAGTTCCTATGACAGAGAAATAATAATTTGGATACTCTTTTTCATAATGTTCTCCTAAAACAGATTGTTTTACACTTTCTTTATATCCCGCACTTCCTGTAAAATGTGGAGCATAGGCTGTAAATTCTGTCAAAGGAAGCTCACGAAACATTTGTCTCACCACATCAAATACCACTAAATTTTCTTCCTCATCGTATAGAGAGCCTAAAGTAGCATTAAATACTGCCTCTTTTCCATACTTGTCAATCGCTGCTTTTGCTCTTTGAGCAGTAGCAAATACCTCATCATTTAATTTTTTACCTTGATAATGTTTCGCTAGCATTCTTCCTCCTAATTCTTTTCTCTTTATCAAAAAAAGTTGCTTCCATACTTTCATGAAAACAACTTTTCCATTTTAACTTCTAGATATAATAAACTCTACTCTTCGATTTCGAGCTCTACCAGATTCTGTATCATTGGAAGCAACTGGATTTTGTTTTCCATAACCTTCAATAGAAATATTATTTTCAATCGCACCTTGAGCTACTAAATAAGATTTAATGGCTTTTGCTCGATTTACAGATAATTCCAAATTATAGCCTTCACTTCCAATAAAGTCTGTATATCCATCTATCTTAATCTTAATATCAGCATTTGCTCCTAAGGCATTCGCTAACGTTCTTAAACTAGGCTTAATCCCATTTTTAACTTCGTACTTATTAAAGTCAAATAAAATCAGCTCTGGCATAGATAAAATAAGATTATTTCCTTCCCTTCGAATTGTAACACCATCTTGGTTAAATACAATGATATCTTCTAAAGGTTTCTTTGCTGCATCTATATCTTCAATTGCAAAATTTTGATTTCCTTCTGTTGATAAATCTCGAATACTCGTATTCGAAGTTTTTCCACAAGCCACAAAAACAAAAGAAGCTAAAAGTAAAGTAATCCCTAAGTATTTTTTCATAATTCCTCCATTTCCCATATTTTAAATAACTTAAAATACGATGACCACTAAATTCTCTGATAAATTTTGTGCATTTGCACTTCTATTTGGCCTTTTTATAACCCAATCAAAAAGAAATTTTGCATGTGGCTCACTTGTTCTGATACATTTTCTTGTTCCTGAATAAGTTCCCAAAGTAAATTCCTTTTGTTTCATAAAAAATTCTCGATTGACTTCTTCTACATCATTAATCGGAGTTCCATGAATATATCCTCCACCACAAAAACGTAGAGCATACTTAGCAGCCCCTTGTTTTTGTCCATTTTCATCATTATATGGCATAACATATTTTCCCATAGCAGTACTAAAAAATCCTTTTGGAGTTTCAAATCCTAACTTACTATCCATTCCGGTCTTACTATATACATAGGAGATCACTTCCCATTCTCCACCATTTTTTTCAAAGACAATAAAATTTTGATTTTTACTATCAATGGCTACTACCTTATTAAAGTTAGCACTCGGTATATTAGCATAACTAATATTTCTATTAGAAATTGTTAAAAGTTCCGGAACAGATAAAGCTTTTACAGTTGAGGTTCCTGCTCCTGAATTATGGATAGACACCAAAGAACGATCCGGAATATAAACTGTCTCCCCTGTCGCATTCTTTCCTGCGGTATTTTGATCTGCTGAAGTTCCATATTTATCTTTATTTTTTTGTAAATCCAAATGATTTGGATTTGGTGCATAAGAATTGACTGCTGCAATTTTTCTTCCTGCAGCTTTTTCTGTTAACAAGAAATGTTCTAAACTTTTAATTTTGTCCAAAGCCATATCAAATCTAAAATTTCTCTTTTTAGAAACACTAGCTGCAATATATCCTTCATTCCCTTTTCGAGTTCTTACTTTATACCAGTAATTTCCTTTTACATAAATTTTTTCTAACAAAGGAAGTTTATCATTATAAGAATACTTTTCAATAATATTTCCTTCCATACCTGGATAATCTCGAATATTTGCTGTTCTAGAACTTACAAACACATAATCTACTGTCTCTGGATGCTCTCCTCTATATTTCAAATTCATCTTGATACTACTAGGAATTTTATTATCATATATAGAGACTTTTGTCCAATCTTCTGCCTTTACCACTGAAGTTACACTTAAAAATATTAAGAGTGCAACGAACACCAATCGTTTCATAATATTTATTTTCCTCCCCCTACTTCTATCTCCCAATTGAATATACTACCATAGTATTCTTATTATAACATAAATCTAGAAAAAAAAAAGGATAAAATAAAATACCGATATGAGATTTTCCCATACCGGTATTTCGAGAGACAATACTACGTTATTTTTTTACTTCTTCTTTGCCATTCCTCTTGCTACCATTTCTTCCAAAGCATAAGTAGCAACATCATCTGCATATTTTCCTGGTCCAAATCCTGCATCGTATCCTAATTCTTTGGCAAGATCGTTTGTAATTCTTGCTCCACCAGCAATCAAGATGACTTTATCCCGTAATCCTTCTGCTTCTAGTAATTCTACTAAGTTTGTCATATTTTGAATATGAACATCTTTTTGAGTTACTGTTTGAGAAACTAAAAGTACATCCGCTTTCAATTCGATTGCTTTTTGGATAAATTCTTCATTTGGAATTTGACTTCCTAAGTTATAAGCTTCAATCCCTTTGTATCTTTCTAGTCCATAGTGTCCTGCATACCCTTTCATATTCATGATAGCGTCAATTCCTACGGTATGGGCATCGGTACCAGTACTTGCACCTACAATAACAACATCTCGATCGAAATGTTCTTCAATATATTTTTCACATTCGTGCATATCCATAGTATTGATTTCTAAAGCTTGCACTTTAATCGCAGTATAATCTACAGTATAAGAAGTTGCTCCATACACTACATAATAAGAGAATTGTTTATCTAGAGATCCGGAAAAAGCAACAGCCGGTGCCACAAATCCCATTTGTTTTGCCAATAACAACGCTGCTTCTACTCCCTTTTCATTACATGGAACCGGTAAAGTAAAACTCATTTGTACCTTTCCATCGTTCATGGTATCTCCATAAGGTTTAATTTTTGTCAAGTCTAAGGTAGTATCAAAATCTCTTTTTTCCATTGAATATAATCCTGAACTCATTATTTGTCACCTCCAAGCATTAAAGGAATGAATGGATTAAAGTAAGTACTATCTTTTTCAAATACTCCTGCCAATCCTTTTCCTCCATCTTTCGGTCGTTTTACTCCACCGAAAATTCCTTTTTCAATTGTTGTAAAAATTCCATATCCTTCAATTTCTTTCAATAGAGATGCTGCTTTTTCAAGAACTTCTTCAGCTCTTGTATTCATAATTCCACCTTTTTTGAATTCAATATCATTTCCGAAATCTTTTAAGTTATTGAAAATATATAAAGCATTTTCAATAGACAACGCTCTATCTGCAAGGAATGGAGTATGAATTGCTTCTGTTAACATTCCTAACAAACATAACCTTTGATTTGTTGTAATTGTAATAATGTTAAATAAAGCATCTTGAATATGTCCTTTGAAAATATTTCCTGTCATGAATTTTGTAGGTGGCATATATTTCAATGGAGCTTTTGGGAAAATTTCTCGAGCCATTTCTGCTTGAGCCAATTCATATAAGAATCCGTTTTCTAGTTTTGGATCCATTTCAAAGGCATGTCCTAATCCCATTTGTTCTTCAGGAAGTCCGGCAACTAAAGCATATTGTTCGTTGATAAATTGAGAAGCCAATACCGTATGAGCTTCTTCAAAAGCATCAGCTGTTGTTAAGTAGTTATCTTCTCCAGTATTGATGATAACTCCGGCAAATCCGTTAATTACTCTTGAGAAGAATTGGTCACAAAGAGTTCTTTGCATATTGATATCTCTAAATAAAATTCCATATAAAGCATCGTTCAACATAACATCTAATCTTTCTAATGCTCCCATAGCAGCGATTTCCGGCATACATAATCCGGAGCAATAGTTACACAAACGAATGTATCTTCCTAATTCTTTTCCTACTTCGTCCAAAGCATTTCTCATAATACGGAAGTTTTCTTGTGTCGCAAAAGTTCCTCCAAATCCTTCTGAAGTTGCCCCATAAGGAACATAATCTAGTAAAGATTGACCTGTGGTACGAATAACCGCAATAATATCGGCACCTTGTCTAGCACCTGCTACTGCTTGTACTACGTCTTCATAAATATTTCCTGTTGCAACGATGATGTACAAGAAAGGTCCTGTCTTATCTCCACCATAACCGGCGATCATACTTTCTCTTGTTTCACGATTTTTTCGAATTCTTTCTACTGTTTGTACTGCAATTCGATTGATTTCTAATTGAATATCAAAATCGTCATGCCATTTCATTTTACAAATGTCTAATTCTTTTTTTGCAACTTTTTCTGCAATTTCTTGTGGGCTTAATCCTGTTTCTAACATAGCATTCCCGATATATTTTGCAATTCCAAGAGTGATATTTCCATTTTCTTTTACAAAATCTACAATAGCATTTGGTAACGGTACTCCAAAAGCATCTACATCATCAATTCCAAGTAAACGACAAATGGTTCTTTCTACCGTTACGGTGCTATGAGAATCAATGAACACTTGTGAATCAGCTACAATTTTTTTTGCAGATTCTCGAGCTTCCACTACAAGATCCCAATTCAAATCTAATTTATTATTACTCATACTGTTTTAGTCCTCCTTATGATATTCTCGCGAAATCACTTCATTAAATTTTTCGTCTAATCCGATTAGTTTAGCAATGTTCAAGGCATCTTTGGGTACTTCTTCCATACTTGCTTTTTCTAATCGAAAATCCATACATTCCTGGATTAGTTCCATAGACTTATTACTAAGTGCAATTCTATTTTTTAATAGATCGAAATCTATATTTTTTAATCCTACAACTTGATAGTGATTCATCGTTGCATCTACAACGCCATCAAAGTGAGTAGTAATTAAGGAAATTGTAGGCTTTCCATTTAGGAATTTTGCTAAGGCTCGAACAAATTTTTGTCCCTCTTTTGGATTTGTTCCTCGTGCAAATTCATCAAACACGACAAATCCTTTCCCTAATTCTAAAAATATATTGACTTCTCTTAATTTCATTATTTCAGCTCCAAAAGTACTCAATCCTTTTGAAATATCTTGCATGTCATCTGAGATAAAGAATACAAAATCAACCAATGGAAGACTAGCTTCTTCTGCAATTACGAAAAATCCCATATGAAACAATAGTAAATTTTCTGTAATTGTCTTTAAAGCAACACTCTTCCCTCCCATGTTAGCTCCTGTAATAATAGTGACTCCTGCTCCTATTTCAATATCAATCGGAGTATATTGCTTCCCTTTGGATTCTAACATTTCTTTCAGTTCTAGATTCACTGCCTTTTGAATTTTTAAAGAGCTATCTCTAGAAATGACAGGTCTATGAGCAGAATACTTCTTTGCAAATTTCGCCTTTGCCATTAAAAAATCTAGATTCCCTATCTTTTCTATATTTTCTAAATATATTGCTGCTTCTTCTAATATAATTTGACTTAGTTTTGTACGGATACGATATTCTTCTTGTTCTTCCTCTACCAAGAAAGTTAGCCTTTCTTCTTTCAATTTCACAATAGTTTCGTAATCTCGCGTAGCATAAATCTGTTTTTCCACTTTTTTTCTTTGTTCTCGTAAGCCTGTCAACTGTCTAGAATAACTTTCATATAAATAGAAAGTAGGATTTCTATCAGATTGTGGATCCAGGGCTTCTAAAATTTTAGATAAGGGTTTCAAAGAAAAACGTTGTAATTCCTTTGGCAGCTCTTGCAAACATTCTTGAAGTTTCTCCATATAAATTGCTTGAACTTTCACTTCAAACAACTCTACTTCATCCAAAATATTTCCATTTTCCACCATCTGAATCAGTTTTTTGATATTTTTCATTCTATGAATACAAGATTCCAAAGTCAACAAAAAACTTTTCCGATCTCCTTTTTCGGAAAAATTTATAAATTGTTCTATTTCTTCAAAATTTTGTTCTAACTTTTCTTCTTCTCCGGAAATAAAATTTGTTAGTGTCTTTAATTTTTCTTCTCCATAACTGGAAAGAACTTCTACCCGTGACAAGAGTCGGTTAAAACCGATTCTTTCGAGACTTCTTTCATCGATAAATCGCATTTTTCTCCCTCCTTTACATCAATAACATGACAAAGAATTTCTTGCTGTAATTTATTTTGAAATTCCTTCTTCGGAAAATCAACTCCAAGAGGAGAGTGAGGATTACAAGAAACAAACAATAAATGTATAGTATTTATGACATAAAAAGAAATATTACATGCCAAAGCCTTTTGATATTCTTGATAGCTAATGAAAAACCGTGTCCCATCTATTGCTATTAAATTTATCTTATCAAAACTACCACGATTCTTAATAAAAACATCAAGAAAACGACTTGTAATAGCTCCTCTTACAAAAACATTTTCTAAATCTTGATTCAAATGCTCTTTGATTTCTTGTACAGAATCCATTGTTGAAATTGCTTTTAAAAAAATTACATCTCCAGTTTTTTTCTGAATCACGACTCTAGCTTTCGACATCCAAGTCTCTATTTCCTTTTTTTCAACAGGGAAATCAGGGAGATTTAATAAAATAGTTGTCTTTTTGGTCTCCTCGATTACCTTACTCATATCCAAGGAAAAAGCTGCCCCTGTCGCTAAAACTGTGGCATCTGTTACTTCTCCAATCGCGGAACTTTTTCTTCCTAAAGCTCCGTCTACAATAGATATTTCTGCTCCAAAACTTTCCATAATATTTAGAATTTCTTTTACTTGTTTATTATAGGAAGGACCTGCAATATCAACATAGCCCCCTGTAATTGCTCTGACAACTACAATATTACCCATAGGAGTTGTAAAATCTGTCGTATACAAAATCTCTTTGGTAATATCGCAGTTAGCCAGGCAATCTCTAGCGGTAGCTACTATCGTTCCGGGATACACAAATATTTTAGGTTTATGAGTACTTGTCACCACATCTACTTCTTCCCCATCTCGTCCAATGGAAGTCAAAGCCAATATCTTCTGATCTGCAATATCTAAGATTAGCTGATTCAAGAGTGTAGTTTTTCCTACGTTTTTTTCCATTCCAATAATGGATATTCTTTTGTGCTCCTTTAAGAAAGTATAGGTATTGATCATGTCCTGCTACCGCCTTTATTTTTTCTATTTATTTTTTGCTTCTTCTTCCAAACGTTTTGCATATCTGTCATGTCTTAACAATTGAGTTGGTTCCAAAGCCATTTGTTGACCACCAAGAAGCATAGATACTCCTGTTGATTCATAATCTCCTGGGAATCCTTCTTCATAATGATCAGGTTCAGTATAAGTAGTAATAACTCCTTCAAAGTTTCTTAAAATTACTTTATGTGGAGATTGAGAAATTACATATTGAGGCATTACCGGAGTTTTTCCTCCACCACCAGGTGCATCTACTACGAAAGTAGGTACTGCATATCCTGAAGTATGTCCTCTTAATCCTTCAATGATTTCGATTCCTTTAGAAACTGGAGTTCTGAAGTGTTCCAATCCCATAGATAAATCACATTGATAAATATAGTAAGGTCGAACTCTCATCATAACTAATTCGTGCATCAATTTTTTCATAACAGGAACAGAATCGTTAACTCCTCTCAACAATACTGATTGGTTTCCTAAAGGAACTCCTGCATTTGCTAACATTTCGCAAGCTTTTTTTGCTTCCGGAGTTACTTCTTTTGGATGGTTAAAGTGAGTATTTAACCAAATTGGATGATATTTCTTTAACATATTGCATAATTCTGGAGTAATTCTTTGAGGTAATACCACTGGAGTTCTTGATCCGATTCTAATAATTTCTACATGAGGAATTGCTCTTAATTTTTGAATAATAGATTCTAAGAATTCATCAGAAACTAATAAAGCATCTCCTCCTGACAATAGAACGTCTCTTACTTCTGGAGTTTTTGCAATATATTCAATACATCTGTCAATTCTTTCCATAGGCATAGAGTCATCACTTTGTCCGGCAAATCTTCTTCTAGTACAATGTCTACAATACATTGAACACATATCTGTGATTAGTAACAATACTCTATCAGGATATCGATGAGTCAATCCTGGGCATGGAGAGTCTGCATCTTCATGTAATGGATCCAACAAATCTGCTTTTGATTGGTGGATTTCTTGGATTGTCGGAATTGCTTGTTTTCTAACAGGACAATTAGGATCATCTAAATCAATCAAAGAAAAATAGTATGGAGTGATTGCCATTCTTAAAGTTTCTAAAGTTTTTACTACCCCTTCAGATTCTTCATCGCTTAAGTTTGCAAATTGTTTTAAATCATCCAAAGTTTCAATTCTGTTTCGTACTTGCCATTTCCAATCGTTCCATTGTTCGTCTGTTACATTTGGGAAAAATTTTGCTCGAGTATTTACAGTGTTCATATTCTCATCTCCTTATTTTCATTTTTACAACTCTTTTACAACCATATAATTTCTACTTTATATCTTAAAGATATAATTCATTAAAGATTTCTCTCAATACTGCACTTTCTCTTAATTCTTCTAAAGTAATTGCAGCGTGATCATGAGTATATCCATTTCCAACAATCATAGTAATATCTTTTCCTACTCCTTCTGCTCCTAATGCAGCTTTCGTAAATCCAGTTGCCATAGAGAAGAAATAAGCGATTCCATAATCTTTTACAGGTAAGATAGTAGACATTTCTGTATTTGCTACGTTTACACAGTTTACAGCGACATCAACTTCTTTTCCATCATTTGCTGCTAAAACAGCATTTAATACATCAATAGGTTTTGTAGCATCTGCAATCACAACTTTTACTTTGCTACTAACTCTTTCTAATAAAGCTTTTTCTTTTTCGTTTCTAACAACACCAATTACATTTCCTGTAGGTCCTACTCTTTTTACTGCTTCATAAGCACAAAGCATTCCTGATTTTCCGGCAGACCCTAAAATAGCTACTGATTGGCAAGGTTTTACTAATTTTGCAATTTGAGCTGGTGCTCCTGCAACGTCCAAAGCAGCCAATGCTAAATTTTCCGGCATATCTTCTGGTAACACTGCATAGATTCCACTTTCAAATAAAATAGCTTTTCCTTTGATTTCTACTCTATCAATTTCTGGATGAATTGCAGTAATTTTTTCTATTTTTAATGGAGTCAATGATAAAGATACTAGAGTAGCAATTTTATCTCCTACTTTTAATGGAGTAACTCCTACTAAATCTTCTCCAATTTTTTCAATTGTTCCAATTAACATTCCACCTGAACCTGTCACCGGATTTTGCATTTTTCCTTTTTCTCCTACGATTTCAAGGATTTTAGCTTTAATTTTTTCAACATCTCCGTGAGCTTCTTCTTCAATTTGTGTGAAAGAAGCAGAATCGATATTCAATGCGATAACATCAATTAAAATTTCATTGGAATATAATTCCATATCATTAGAAATCTTTTTTGCCGGTTGAGGTAATACTCCTAATGGTTCTATAACTCTGTGAGTTCCGTATTTACATCCTTTTTTCATTGTTTTCCTCCTATACTTTGATTATTTATTTTGTTAATCCTAAAATTCTTCTTGCTTCTGCAGGAGTGGCAATTTCTCTTCCTAATTCTTTTGCCATTCTTACAACTCTTTCTACTAATTCTCCATTGGATTTTGCTAAAACACCTTTGTCAATAAAGACATTGTCCTCAAATCCAACTCTAACATGTCCTCCCATAACAATTGCTAAAGCCGCCATTGGAAATTGGTTTCTTCCTACTCCAGCCACTGTCCAAGTAGACCCTTCCGGAATACTTTCACTAATAAACACTAAGTCTCTTGCAGTCGCTGCCATTTGTACTCCTAACACAAAGTCAAAATGCATTGGATATTTAATGTATCCTTGTTTTGCATATCGTATTGCATAGTCTACCATTCCTTTGTCAAACACTTCAATTTCAGGTTTTACTCCTCTTTCTATCATAATTTTTCCAAAGTTTTTAATGGTATTATCCGTATTTGTAAAGACTTCATCCCCCCCGAAATTACATGTCCCACAATCTAACGTCGCCATTTCTGGTCCTAATTCTGTTGGTTGCAATCTTTCTAAATCTGTCATTCCAACTGCCCCACCTGTTGATGGTTGAATTATTACATCAGGACATTTTTCTCGAATTGCATCCATACATTCTTTAAATCTTGCTTTATCTTGAGTTGGAGTTCCATCATCATATCTTACATGTAAGTGAATGATACTAGCTCCTGCTTTGTAAGCAGATTCTGCTTCTCGAACAATTTCTTCCACAGTATAAGGAACTGCTGGATTATTTTCTTTTGTTACTTCTGCACCACAAATAGCAGCAGTAATTATTAGTTTTTCCATGTCACCCTCCTCAGTTTATTTTTTATTTTTTTCTTTGCTTATCTTTTGGTGTTACACAAGTACCACTTGCTCTACAAACTACAATTGGTTCTTCCAATACATCTGCTGCAGAATCAGAAATATCAGGTCTTGGAACAATTACTTTTCTTGCTTCAAACACCATTTTTCTTGATGAATTTCCGGCACTTACAATTTCTCCTACTGCTTCAATAAAATCTCCTGCAAATACAGGTGCCATAAATTCGATATTATCATAAGCTTTGAATAATCCTTCATCTCCATCCATTTGAATTAAAAGTTCTGTTGCTACATCTCCAAATAATTGAAGCATTCTTGCTCCATCTACTAAATTTCCTCCATAGTGTGCATCGTGTGAACTCATTCTTAATCGAATAACTGATTTCATATCGTTTTCCTCCTCTACATCTATTAAATATTTTTAAATAATAATTATTATTTTATTTTTACAAAAAATAAAAACAAGAGATACTTAAAATTGCCCAGTCCAATCCTTACAAAGAATAAAAAACTATTATTCAATAGCTCTCCATACTCATAAAGAATATGACAGTGAATGTATTTTCCATACATTCCCCAAGAAGTTATGATACAAGCCTAATAACTTCTTTCGGCAATTATGCCCTTCACATAAGATTTCGGAAGCTTTTTCCTTAGCACTCTTATGCTATCCTCATATATGCACCTCTATTTCTAAAAATTATATTCAATTTTTTTAATTTAGTTTTACACTTTTCTTTCAATAATAGTATAGTTTGTTTTCTTTTTTATGTCAATTTTTATTTTTTGAAAAGAAAAAAAGAGGAAAAAATACATTTCTTTTATATATCATTTCCTCTTCTATCTCTTTTTAAAATCTCGTTTTATCGAAGTTTTATTATTTTTTTATCTTTTTTATCAATTTTTATTACTATTTATAAAATGAATGGTAATCTTTTAGAAAAAAATGATTTCTGCCTCTGCTTCATACCAAGGTCCTTCTTCATCCTCCCCCAAAATAACAAAAAATCCAATTTGACAATCCTCTAAAGTTAAAATGTAACAATTTTCTTCTTCGTCTTTTGAAAAAGTCATCTTCTTGAATTTTGTATTCTCTAACCTTTCTGCAATATCTTCTCTCTCCTCACAAAGTTCCTCTAAATCTGTTTCTAAGTCAAATCCTAACTTCTTGAATTCTTCATTGATAGTCTTTACCTTTTTCTTTAATTTTTCTGAAATCATACTATCTTCCTTTCCACCATTTCCAAAATGTCAGTAATATATGTATTTTCTTTATTTCCCACGGCATTTTTTTTAATGCTTTTTTCATCTGCTTTTCCATTTTTTCTTCCCATTTTTTTTCCATTTTATATCCACCAATCTTCGGCTTTATCTGAATGTTTCCATTTTTTACGTATTCTAAATTTATATTGAATATATTCGTAAGCTTTATCGTAAGCTTTTAATGTCAATCCTATAATCACTAAAGGGAACAATAGAATTTTCGCTAATTTCATCATTTTACCACCTGTTTATTCCTTATCAAGGCTTTTCTTAAATCTCTATTACTATTCTACACTATTTTTATTCTTTTTAAAAGAAAAAAATCAAAGAAACATTGACTTAATGTGGAATTTATGATATAAATTGTTGCATATATTAAATTTAGGAGGACGTAAGAAATGACAAAAAAAGAATTTGCAAAAGTATTATTTGATAACGGAGTTTATTCTTCTAAAGCAGAAGCTGAAAGAAATATTGAAACTATCTTTTCTTTAATGGAAGAATGTATTATTAATGATGGTTCTTTCAGTATTACAAACTGGGGAAAATTAGAAGTAGTAGAAAGAGCTCCAAGATTAGGAAGAAACCCTAAAACTGGGGAAGAAGTAAAAATTCCTTCTAGAAAATCCATCAAATTCAGACCAGGAAAAGCATTCTTGGAAAAATTGAACTAATAATATCTATATCAAAACAAAGTTCAAAGGGAGGACGTACTCCCTTTTTTATTTTTTAGGAAATTATAAATGGAAAAGGAAGGAAAAAATATTGCTATTTTTTGAAAGCAAACCTTTCTTTTATCTTGGAGAAAGAGAAAATCTATTTTTGGGCATGCGAAAAAGCCTAATAGAGTTATTAGGCTTTGGAAGAATATGAGATATAGAGTTCTTTCTTTTTCAAAGGGCAAAGTCTAGTTTTGCAAGTAATAGGGAATTTATGGGAATGCCCACAGCAAAGACATTGAAAGGAAGATTTCTTGTAACAAGGGGATCACCTTCTTTCTATAATTTTGGGTGTGGTAACTTTATTTTACTGTGTTGATTTTAGCGACTGGTGGAGTGTATTTATTTTTAAGGAATAAATATAAGAAAAATAAGCTAAAAGACTTGTATAAACAAGCAAAAAAAGATTTAAAAAAATAAAAAAAGTTCTTTATTTATGTGGCTACATATATTATTATATATTCAAGAGGGGAGGAATGTAAATGAAAAATGCATTCTTGGGAGATAATCATAATGATATGTGCCACAATAGAGTACATTATAAAAATTGCAAAGTGGCTGATCAAAGTGATTAGGAGGTTCAGAGGGCGTTAGCCCCTTTCCTCCCCTCCCTCTTGACAAACAAAAGGAGGTAAGAATATGTATGACAAGTGGTGGGAAATAGCTTTCAAGATATTTGTAGTGGTAAAAACTATAGAGTATCTCTATAAGCTTTATAAATGGATTAAAAATAAAAAAAATAAGGACTCTTAACATAATAGTTTAGAAGTCCTTATTTCAATGCATTCTTGGTAACTCTATATTATCCTGTTTTTTCAAAAAAGTCAAGGAGAAAAAATATGGAAGGAAAAAAGAGCAAAATGGGGCGACCTACAGACTCTAAAAAAAATCTAATGTTAAGAATTAGATTAGATGAAGAAACATATAAAAAACTTGAAAAACTTTCTAAAATTGAAAATGTTTCCATGTCCGAGTTTGTCAGAAACTTCATAAAAGTTCAGTATAAGAAAAAATTCAAATAAGAAGAGCCATACGGCTCTTTTTTTATTTTAGAGGAAAAAATAAAATGTTTGAGCTAATTGGGAAGGTTCTTGTGATACTGGAAGCTATGGAGTGGATTGTAAGATTCATAAAGAAGAAGGAATTCTTCTATTTTTAGAAAAATATGAAAAATAAAGAGTGAAAGGAGCAGGAATAAAATCCTGTTCTTTTTTTATTTTTCTTGTATTTTCTTCAGAAATTAGCTAAACTATGAATAAAGAAAAAAGAAAGGAGTTATCAAACTATGAATTGTGAAAATCGTCTATTTGGTAAAATTGCTTTTATTACAGGAGCTACAAGTGGGATTGGAAAGTCAACAGCTATTGCTTTCGCAAAAGAAGGAGTTAATCTTATCTTAACTGCCAGAAGAGAAAATCTTCTACTAGAATTAAAAACATTTTTAGAAAAAGAGTATCATATTCAGGTATTCACTCTTCGATTAGATGTCAGAAATGCAGAAGATGTAAAACGAAGTATAGAAATGTTACCTCTCTCTTGGAGAAATATCGAAATTTTGGTGAACAATGCCGGTCTTGCCCTTGGATTAGATAAGGAATATTTAAATAGCTCAGACGACATCGATACGGTAATCGATACCAATGTAAAAGGTATGCTCTATGTGACAAATGCTATCATTCCTCTTATGCTTAGTCATAAAAAAGCTTCCATCATTGTGAACTTAGGTTCTGTTGCCGGAGATTCTGCCTATGCAGGTGGAGCTGTTTATTGTGCAAGTAAAGCAGCTATTAAAATTTTGAGCGATGGCTTACGAATAGATTTAGTAGATACTCCCATTAAAATTACAAATATAAAACCGGGCATAGTAGAAACTAATTTCAGTAATGTTCGATTTAAAGGAGATGAGGAAAGAGCTAGAAAAGTATATACCGGAATTCAGTCTTTAACCCCGGAAGATATTGCTGATACCATTGTCTATATTTGTAACCTTCCGGATAATGTACAAATCCCTGAAATTACCATGACACCTATGCACCAAGCTGATGGTCGTTGTATTCATAAAGTCTAACTAAAAAAGGAGCCTTTGAGTGCTCCTTTTTTAGTTCTTATATTTTAATTTTTTATCCAATTCCTCCAAAAATAGCCCCGGCAATTAAAGCTATCAAAGCTAGGAAACAATACAAATATTTTCCGGCCGGAAAGAACCAAGAGCCAATTTTTTTATCTGATCCAGTATTCACAGCATCTTCTACAAAGTCTTTTCCAGCAATCCAGAAAAACATAATTCCAGCAAGTAATGCTCCTAAAGGACAAATGTAGATTGAAACAATATCCATCCAAGTAGAGACGATAGCTTGAATAGAAATAGCAACGATTAACCCTACAATATGAATGATAGCTGTTGCCATTACTCTAGGTGTTTTAAATTTCTCTTGTAAAAAAGCTACAGGAGCTTCATACAAATTGATAATAGAACTAACTCCTGCAAACAAAATACAAATATAAAAAACAACTTGAATAATTCTTCCACCTGCCATATTATTCATAACATTTACCAAATAAATAAAAATAAGTCCTGGTCCTCCAGAAGACAATTCCGCTCCTCCAATTGCCATAGCAGGAATAATAACAAATGCTGCTAACAAAGCTGCTAAAGTATCAAAAAAAGCTACATTTTTGGCAGAACCTGGAATTTCCTCCGTCTTACTTAAATAAGAACCATAAATAACAGAACCATTTCCGGCAACTGACAGAGAAAAGAAAGCTTGTCCAAAAGCAAAAATCCAAAGAACAGGATTACATAAAGCTTTTGGATTTACTGTAAATATATATTTATATCCATCAGAAGCTCCTTCTTGAAATGCAATATAAATTCCTAGAAAAATAAATAAAACGAACAAAACTGGCATCATAATTTTATTTGCCTTTTCTATTCCGCCAGCAATTCCCATAGACATAATTCCAAAACTAACAATAAGAGCTATTACAATCCAATAATTCGCTCCACCGGCAGAAGCAGTTTGTCCGAAGGTAGAACCAATAACTTCCATATTTCCTTGCATAGCAAACATAGTTCCATCAATAGATAACCAAGTATATTTAAAAATCCATCCCATTACACAGGAATATCCAATTGCAAGAGCCAAAGATCCTAAAACTGGAATAATCCCAATGGCTTCTCCTATTTTCCGATTACCCTTCATTTCCGTACACATACCAAAGGCACCTACCGGTCCAGCCCCCGCTGCACGCCCTAAAGCAAATTCTGCTATAACCCCAGTTGATCCAATCAAAATAACAAAGATAAAATAAGGAATTAAAAAAGTCATTCCTCCCCATTCAGAAACTAAAATAGGGAATCTCCAAATATTTCCCATTCCTACTGCAGACCCAATACAAGCTAAAATAAACCCTCATTTTGAATGAAATCCATCTCTTTTTTCCATTATAGTATTTTCTTGCATATTGCCCCCTTATATTATTCTGAATATGAATTCAAAAATATCCTCTCATATCGATAAAATTTAGATTTGAGAGGATACTCTTGCTTAAGCAAATTTACAGCAATTATTTTATGTTATTTTTCTTCATTTGCATATGGTTCTAAGAATGCATGGAAGTGTCTCATCGGTAAAGTATGTCCGGACACAATTCTCATATTAGGAATATTTTCTCTATCTTCATATAAAGCTTTTACAGCTGCGATAACATAGTCTAAATGTTCTTGTGAATACATACTTCTGTTAATAGCAAATCTTACTACGTTTGCTACTTCTTCTTGTTGTTCAGGAGTCTTTAAATCATATTCCATAGAATAGTCTCCTAATTCAGAAACTCGAATACCGTATCGTCGAATTAGTTCCAAACTAAATCCTTCTCCTGCGAAGGTATCATGTCCTCTTTTTCCATCAAAGAACTCATCCATGTTGATATAAACTCCATGTCCACCAGCCGGAATGACTACTCCTTTTACTCCAGCTTTATAGAAACCTTCTGCAAGATAATTACATTGTTCTACTCTTTCATGTAAATAACTGAAATTACAACATTCATAAAGTCCAGCTGCTAAGGCCATAATATCTCTTCCGGACATACTTCCATAGGAATCATTTCCATAAGAGGAAATTTGTTTTACTTTTAAAAGAATTCCTACATCTGTTTTTACGGATCCGTCCGGATTAAAATCAGAGAATTTTTTCCAGAAATATCCTCTATCTCGGAACGCTAAGATTCCTCCCATATTTGCATGTCCATCTTTCTTTAGAGAAGCAGTAAATCCATCGCAATAAGAGAACATTTCTTTTGCAATTTCAGGAATAGATTTATCAGCATATCCTTCTTCATTCATCTTAATAAAATAACAGTTTTCTGCCCATCTTGCAGCATCTAACATAAATGGAATTTCATATTTATGTGCAATTTTAGAAGTTTCTCGAATACTCTTCATAGATACTGCTTGTCCACATACTGTATTATTAGTAACTGTTGTATAAATCATAGGGATATTTTCCACACCAACAGCATCAATCAATTGTTGAAGTTTATTGATATCCATATCTCCCTTAAAAGGATTCTTCTCATATTTTCCTCCTTCAGGAACTTCATATAATAATTTTTTATTATAAAGATTTCTAGGAACAGAACCCATTTGTTTAATATTTCCTTCTGTGGTATCAAAATGTCCATTAGATGGAATTGTAAATACTTTCCCTGGTGCTCTGACTGCCAAGATTTTTTTCACAATTTCAAATAAAATAGATTCTGCAGCACGACCTTGTGGCATTAAAAAAGCATTTGGACGTTCTAATTGTGCTGCTCCTCCGTTAAACAATCCACCTTCATATTCACACAAATACATTTCATCCATCATTTTTTCAATATCTTTACAGTCTGTCCGAACTAAATTAATAATTTTCTTTTGTTGATCTCCCCGTTCAAAACAATCTCTCATAGCATCTAATAAGACATAGTATCCTTTGTTTCGTCCATAAGATTCATCTCCCAGCATCATAGCTGACCATTGTTGATCTGTCATAGCTGTAGTTCCGGAATCCGATAGCATATCCACGGTTAGCATTCCAGCAGGAAATGCAAATTCATTATAATGAGTAGCCTTCAAAGCTCTTTCCCGTTGCTCTACCGTTACTTCAGGAATATTTCTTTTTACATAAGAGAATGATTTTGGTGCCGGAACATTAAGTTCATAGTTTTTCATAAGTACATCTACCTCCTAAAAATTTAGATGATACCCCGGTCGTCAATGAAATTGCCTAGCGGACAGCATTCTTCTATAAAAATATCAGAAGAAAAAATTTTATGTTCTTTTAACAATCAATTAAAACTATTAAAATACTCTATTTTCGTTTTTCTTCTATATTGACAATATTTTATCACAATGATAAAATATTGTCAAATAAATTCTCGCCAAAATAGACTAACGAAAAAATAAGGAGACATTATGAAAAAAGAATTATTGGCTCACTATCAATCACTCGTATTATTTTTAGGGAAAACCTTAGGTCCTTCCTATGAAATTGTCTTACATGAAGTGATAGTAGAAAAGCTCAAAATGATTGCCATCGCTAACGGAGAAATCAGTAATAGAATTTTAGGAAATCCTTTGTCAGAAGAAACATTAGAACTTTTAAAAAATAAGACACGTCATGGGGAAAACAACATGATAAACCACACTGTTTTATTAAAAAATGGTAAAAAAATTCGTTCTTCAAGTATTCTCATTCGAGATTCTAAAAAAGTAATAGGAGTACTTTGTATTAACTTTGATGATAGTTGTTTTCATGAAATTCATTGTCAGTTATTAAGAACAATCCACCCAGATCTGTTTGTTCAAAATTATTTATCGGATATTTCTTACAATATTTTACTTGATGAGCTAAAGTCACAAAAGAAAGAAGAGACACAAGATAATACTATTGAAATGATGATGGAAAAAATATTTCAAGAAGTCTCTCAGGAATTACATTTTCCTTTGATTCGACCTAATAAAAAAGAAAAAGAAAAAATTGTGTATGAATTAGAAAAAAAAGGGATATTCCAACTAAAAGAAGCGATTGTATTTACAGCAAAAAAGCTATCCTGTTCTACAACAAGTATTTATCGTTATTTAAAAAAAATACAGGAAGAGTAACTTGTACTTTTCCTGTATTTTTATAGTCTTATTTTTTGAAATTTTATACCATAGTACCTAAGGGTTCTCCGCCTAACAAATGAAAATGGATGTGAAATACTGTTTGTCCTCCATATTCATTACAGTTCGAAACAACTCTATACCCTTGTTCTGCCATTCCTAATTCTTTTGCCTTCTTTGCAATAACAGAATAAATATATCCAATTAAAGTTTCATCTTCCTTTTGGATATCATTGATAGTAGGAATTTCTTTTTTTGGCACAAATAAAATATGTACTTTTGCTGCAGGTGCAATATCTCGAAAAGCAATTACTAAATCGTCTTCATAGACAATATCTGCAGGAATTTCTCGATTGATTATTTTTGTAAAAATAGATGCCATAAAAAACCTCCAGGAAATAAATTATTTTTAGAATAATTCACAAGATTCAATACTTTCTATTCTTCTACTATGTCTTCCACCTTCAAATTCAGTCGTTAAGAAAGTATCAACAATTTCTAAAGCAACAACATCTCCAATAATTCTTCCTCCTAAAGCAAGAATATTAGCATCATTGTGTTGTCTTGTTAGTTTAGCCATGGTGACATTTGTACAAAGAGCTGCACGAATTCCTGATAGTTTATTCGCTGCAATCGAAATTCCAATTCCGGTTCCACATACCAAAATTCCACAATCTACTTTTTTATCAATCACAGCATGTGCTACTAGCTTTCCATATTTTGGATAATCTACTGATTCTGTTGAGTGAGTTCCAAAATCTTCAACTTCATATCCTTTTTCTAATAAATGCTTTTTAATGACTTCTTTTAATGCAAATCCTCCATGATCTGCTCCCAATCCTATCTTCTTCAAAATAGCTCCTCCTAGTCTTCAAATCCATGAAAATGAACATGTCCATGTTCTAATTCTTTCTCTTCTGCTTCTCGAACTCCTGTTACCAATACTTCAAATGTTAAGTTTCTACCTGCAAACGGATGGTTTCCATCTGTCATAATTTTATCGCCATCTACTTCAGTGACTGTATAGATCACTTCAGAGCCGTCATCCATTTCTGCCACAAATTCCATTCCTTCATAAATGTCATCAAATTCTTCAAAATCAGCTCTTTTCATTTCTTCAATTAAATCTTCATCATAATCTCCATAAGCATCTTCCATACCTAGATCTAAGCTTCCTTTAAACCCTTTTTCTTTTCCTTCTAAGAATTCTTCTACTTTTGGTACAAAAGCTCCAATTCCTTGGATGTACATAAAAGGTCCTACATCTTGGGTATCTTCCAGTAACTCATGACTTTCTTTGTCATACACTTTAAATTCCAAGGTCACAACTCTGTTTTTTTCAATTTTCATAAAATCTCTCCTTTTTATTGTATATTTTTTAAAACCCCATAATTGCTTCTATATACTTTCGATTTTTTCGAGAGCTTAGTTCTTCTAATAAATCAAAAGCCATAGGTATTGCAGTCGATGGACCGGAAGAAGTCCATAGTTTATCATCTTTACAAATCATTGTATTTTTAAACTCTACTTGGTATTGAGAAAGTTGTTTTGAGTATCTTCCATTTTCATATAAGTATGTTGTCATTTTTTTATTAGCAAAATATCCTGTACTCGCCAATAAAATACTTCCTGTACAAATTCCTAAAATATAAAGTTCCTCTTTCTTTGCTTTTTGAATAAAGGATCGAAACTCTGTATTTTCAATCGTATCAAAATAATGATAGCTTCCAAAGCCTCCTGGAATTACAACTGCAATATAATCTCTTAATTCTATATTCCGAATTTGTTTCTCCACTTTCAAATTTAAATTCCATGAGCTAGAAACTTCTTTTTCCAAGGTACAAAGTTCTAAATGGATATCCTTACTTCCCAACATTTCATTCCAACCGAAAATATCTAAAAATGGAGAAAACTCCATACTTTCTACTCCCGGTAACAAAAGTAATAATATTTTTTTCATCGTTTTATTGATACAGAATTTGTTGATAATCTTCTGTTTCTTCTTCTCCATCCTCTATATTTGAAATATTTTCATTCAAAGCTACATTAGCTCGATGAATATCGGTAACCATTGGACTTTTTACAAATAAAGATTCCAATTCTTCAAACCCTACTTCTTGTTTATAATCTAACTCTTCCGTGTATAAAGGAACAATATTATAAAAATGAATTCTCTTTTCTTCTGTAATATCTAATTGAAAAGCCTCCATTCCATACTCGTAAGGATAAGTTATCATAAATCCTGTAAAATTACTATTCCCTAGGTAAATATCATAAGAAATACTATGCCCCGCCCCTAGCCAACTTTTATTGCTAAAAGGAAATCTGGCCATGTCTAAAAGATATTGAACAGCCCACATAGTATCTAAACCGAATTCCCAATCATCCGGTAAGCACAAAAATAGTTCATCATAGCCAAACTTATCTGGAATGAGTTCTTCCGGAGTTCCATCCATAAATCTTCCACCCATACCCAAAGTCATTAAAGTCGTATAAGGATGCTTTGTACTGGCTGGAATAATTAAGATATCTATATTGACGTGCTCAGCATCTAAATCCGGAATTCTTTTTTCAATTTTTCCAAAATATTTTTCAATATGTGCAATAACTTGCTCTTCTTCTTCTTTTGTATATTTACTGATATCAAAATTAGCTTCTGAATAATGATACTTTTTTTTCATTTGTTCGAATTCTTTTGTCATCTTCAGATCATAATAAAGCTTTGCCAAAAGTTTTGTTACTTCTTCTCCGTCCCAATTAAATTCAGTATCATATTTTTTCCAAAGAGAAACGGCTTTTTTCAAATAAGGAATTGCCTTTTTCTTTTCATTTTTTTCTACCAAAGCTTTCCCATAGAAAGAATTCCAATCGATTTCATCCATGTCAGGATGATTCTCTAAAATTTGAATCACTTCGTCCGGCTTTTTTAAAGCCTCATAACTTTCTATTAAAAAATAACAAATATCTTCTTCGTATTTTTTATCTAATTCCAAAGCTCTTTTACCGTAAAATATTACTTTTTCCCAATTTTCTAACAAGGAATAAGAATAGCATACCCTATAATTCCATATAAATGTATCCTCTTTTGCTTCTTCTTTCATTAAATACTCTAAAGCTTCTTCAGGTCTACCTATATTATTTAAAGCTCTTGCATATTCTCCGTATTCTTCTTTTCCCCATTCAGGAAGAGTATCCAATAATTCTAAAACTCCTTCAATGTTGTCTTTTTCATAAAATTTTTCGATTTTATTTTCCAATTTTTTGTCCATGGATCCTCCTCACATTTTATATTCGTTTTCATTATAACATTTTTATGTAGAAATTTTCAACGTATAAAATAAAAACATGCGATAACAAAAAATATTTAAATTATATTTTTTCAATGATGGCTTTTCGTTTTTCAAAAGAAGCTATATAAGGATAGTTAATACTTCTTAAAAAGTCTTCTACTCTTTGAAAATCCATAGCAATGTGACTCTTGATATGGGCATCAGAACCTACTGTAATAATTTCCCCTCCTAGACGTAAATATTCTTTTATAATCTCCGGTAACGGATAAAAACGTTCTTCATGGTAGCGAAAACCTGAAGTATTAATTTCTATCCCCTTACCATACTTTATTAAATGTTGTAATATTGTTTGAATGATATCCCAATTTTCTTTGAGATTTAGGCCTCTAAATTTTTCTCCTCCATAGCGAGTAATAAAGTCCATATGTCCTAACACACAGAAATCATGGTAATTTTGAATATTGTGAAGAAGAGTCTGAAAATATAATTCTTGTAATTCTTGCTTTGTTTTCCCCAGTGTAATGTTGCTTGAGGCTATGTCTAAACTATGAATAGCATGATTAGAACCAATAATAAAATCAAAAGGATAGGAATTGATATTTCTTTCAAAATACTCTTTCACTTGAACATCCATTCCAACTTCTACTCCATATCGCAAACAAATTTTCTTTCGATATTTCTCTTGTAATTCTTGAATTTTAACATTATATTGAGAATAATTTAAAATAAACGCAGGAGGCATATCTTGAATTCCGTATTCAGAATGATCTGTAATGACAATCTCTTTCAATCCAATAGAAATGCAATGTTCTATCAACTCTTCTATATTTTGATTAGAATCTCCTGAAAATTCTGAATGTATATGATAATCTTTGTATATCATTTATAAGCCTCCTTATATTTCATTTCCTTTTTGTCTCCTATTATAGCACAGTATTTCGAAAACTACTATCTTCATTAAATGAACAAGTTTGGATTTCCTTCATTAGCAGCTCCTAAATATTGAGCAACACCACCAAAATCAATACCATCTAATAATTCTTCCTTCACAATTCCCATAGCATCCATCGACATGGTACAAGCAATGATATGTACTCCATTTTCTTTTGCATTTTGAATTAAAGAATCTAAGCTTTCAATATTTTTTCGTTTCATGATAACTTGCATCATCTTTGCACCCAATCCTCCAAAATTCATCTTCGATAAAGGTAAATTTTTCCAAGATTTTGGTAAACAAACACTAAACAAGCAATCTATAAAAGATTTTTTCACCGCAATAGGATTTTCTTTTTTCAAAATAGAAAGTCCCCAAAATGTAAAAAACATCGTTACTCGTTTTCCCATTGCCAAAGCTCCATTTGCTATGACAAAAGCTGCCATTGCTTTGTCATAATCTCCACTAAATACTACAATGGTCATCCCCTCTTTCGTTTCCATTACTTTTGTATCGGAAGAATGAACTAAACCAGATTCTTTTTTAGACAAATAGGCATGGACAAAACCTTTTTCCTTCTTTACTTCATAAAGATGATTTCCACTTGCTTTTACCCAAGCTTGAACATCATTAGCAAAGGCAGGATCGGAAGCAATAATATGTAAATCTTTTCCTTCTTCCATAGACTCCATTTTTGATTTCAATTTCATCAAGGGTCCTGGGCAAGAAAGTCCTGTTACATTTAATATTTCCATTTCTTTTTTTTGATACAAAGTTTCCTCTTCCTTTTTTTCTATGTTTGAAGTTTCTTCTTTTGAGTTCTCTATTTTCCAATCTTTTGGTAAAAGCCTATATCCTCCTAGAATGTTTTTTACTCGAAAACCATGTTGCATTAAAATTCTAGTTGCAAGATATCCACGAAGTCCAACTGCACAGTAACACCAAATTTCTTTTTCTTTTGGTAATTCTTCCAAGTGATCTCGAAGCTCATCAAGAGGAATGCTTGCTTCACATTCTGCAAGAGCAACAGAGCTTTCTTCAGGATTTCGTAAATCTAATCTAAAATGTTTTTGAATATTGAAATCTTCCATTTCTTCTTTGCTCACTGTCTCCATTAAGTGATCTTCTATATTCCTTCCAATAAATCCTGCCATATTCACTGGGGATTTTGCACTTCCAAACGGCGGAGCATAGCAAAGTTCTAACTCAGACAAATCATAAATCGTTCCTTTAAAATGCATGGAAGTCGCCATCACATCAATAAACTTATCAACTCCTTCATAGCCAATACACTGTGCTCCTAGAAGAATCCCACTTTCTTTTTCAAATAATATTTTAGCATGTAATTGTGTTGCATTTGGGTAATATCCTGCATGAGAATTTGGATACAAATGGACAGTCTCATACTCTATTCCTTCTACTTTTAATTGTTTTTCATTTTTACCAGCAGCTGCTCCCACAATATCAAATACTTTAATAATAGAACTTCCGATACTACCACAGTATTTTTCTCTCTTTCCAAAAATATTATTTGCTACAATTCTTCCCTGTCGATTTGCAGGCCCTGCTAGAGCAACCCCAGGAATTGCATCTCCTAAAGCATAAACATCCGGGATATTGGTTTCTAAATATTCATTGACTAAAATTTCTCCTCGTTTTCCCAAAGTAATCCCTGAATTTTTTAAAAAAGCAGTGTCTGGTCTAACTCCCATTGCCATAATAACAAAATCGACCTCTACTATTTCTCCATTTTCTAAGAAAACAGAGAGCTCTTTTCCAACTTGAAATTTAACAACTCTTTGCTTTAAATACAGATCTACTCCTTGCTCTCGCATTTCTTCTTCTAAGTTTTCTGAAAATTCAGAATCAAAAGGTGCCAAAATATGATCTCCTGCTTCGATTAAAATAGTTTCTATTCCTAAGTGCTTTATATTTTCCGCTGCTTCAATACCAATAAATCCACCACCAATGATAGCAACCCTTTTACAAACTTTATTTTTCAATTTGGCTATAATCTTGTCCATATCAGGAATTGTTTTTAAAGAAAAAATATTGTGAGAGTGTATTCCTTCAATTTCTGCTTTCCATGCCTTTGCTCCTGGAGATAATACAAGAACATCATAACTTTCTTCATATAACTTTCCATTCTGTATTCGTACTTGTACCTTTTTTTCTTTCGTATTCACTGCTATTACTTCGGACAAAGTTCTTACATCAATTTGAAACCGACTCTTAAATTTTTCAGGAGTCTGTACTATTAAACTTTCTCTTTCCGGAATGATATTTCCTATATGATAAGGAAGTCCACAATTTGCAAAAGATGGATAGGGTCCTTTTTCAAACATAATAATTTCATACTCTTCCGATAATCTTCTTAAACGAGTTGCCGTGCTAGCTCCTCCTGCCACTCCACCAACAATCACTATTTTTTTACTCATTTTCCTCTTCTCCTCTAGTACAATATAAATCATGTAAGGTATCCATAAATTTCAACACTCTTTCATCGGCGATAGAATAATATACATATTGCCCTTGTTTCCTATCTTTGACAATTCTATTGGCCTTTAAAATTTGTAACTGTTGTGAAATAGATGGTTGGGAATACTCTTTAAAGTATTCATGTATTTCATTCACAGTCATTTCCTTTTTTTCAGATAAATAGCATAAAATACCTAATCTCATTGAGTTTGAGAGTACTTTAAAGATACCAGATACTTCTATAATTTGTTCCTCTTTTCCCATAGACAATTTCCTTTCTAAAAATAAAATAAATATATAAGAATATTCTTATATATTTATATCAAAGTTTTATTATTTTGACAAGTATAAAAAAAACTGCACCCAAATCTTACTTCACTAAGATTTTAGATGCAGAATCATTTCTTAATTTTTTTTCAAAAGACTTTCATATCGCTTTAATTCATCCAATGCCGGTTTTGCAAAAGGTACTATCATGATAATGTTAATGACCGTCATAATTCCTAATCCAAAATCTGCCAAAGACCATACAAATAAGTTTTGTTTAATTCCTCCGATATAAACCATCACAATGATTAACAATTGATATAAAAGATTGATATTACTATGATTATTGATAAAGTAAATTGCACTTTTTCCATAGAAAGTAACTGCCAAAATGGTACTGAAAGCAAAGAAAAACATAATAATGACCACAAAAGGTGCCCCAATACTACCTATATGACTTTGAATTGCCAATTGGAATAATTCCATTCCGGAAGCATCTCCAACAACATTCGGATCTGCTAACAGAACGATAAAGGCAGTTGCACTACAAATCACTAAAGTATCAACAAAAACTCCTAATGCTTGAACCATACCTTGTCTTGCTGGCTCTTCAATGTCTACTACGGCTGCTGCATAATTGGAATCTCCACTTCCTGCTTCATTCGAAAACAAGCCTCGTCGAACCCCTTGCATTACAATGATTCCAAATCCTGCTCCTAAAAATTGTTCTCCCCCAAATGCTTGATAGAAGATATTTTGTATCATAGCAGGGATTGAAGTAATATTCGTAATCAAAATAAAAATAACTAATAAAATGTACAATACTGCCATAATAGGAACTATCTTATTTAATGCTTCAATAATAGCATCTTTTTTACTTTTTCCAAAAATAACACTTGCAGTAATGATAGAAATTAAAATAGCTAAGAAATATTTTAAGAAATTTTCTTGTGTTAACTCTATGCCAAAGACTGCCCCAATAGGATAAAATACTGGACTTAATCCAAAATCAATATTACTATACACACTTGTAATAGATTCTGTGATAGAGTTTGACATTACTTGTACAACTCCTAAATAACAGATGATAGATGCAATTGCATAAATAACACCTAACCAACGACAATTCATTTGCTTTTTCAAAATCCAAGGACTTCCACCAATGTATTTTCCATCTTCTAGTTTATCTCGGTACATAACTGCCAAACATGATTCTACAAAGGAAGTAGAAGCTCCTAATAAAGCAACTAACCACATCCAAAAAATAGATCCCGGTCCTCCAACAGAAATGGCTGCTACGACTCCGGCAATATTTCCGGCACCAACTCGGCAAGCAGTTCCTAGGAAAAATGTTTCTAGTGAACTAATTCCTTTTTGTTCGCTTTCCTTATGAAATAATGTCTTTATAATTGTTTTAAATAATCGAAACTGCATAAAACGAGTTCGGATTGAAAAATAAATCGCAGACCCGACTAATAAAAACACCAATATATTTTTGCCCCACAAAACATTATTTACACTTTCTGTTATCCATTTAATTGTCTCTAACAAAATGCTGCCTCCTACAAAAAATAATTTAATAAAAAGTATTATAGCACACTTTTGTATAAAATTATAGTATTTTTTATCTAAAAATTTGGTACAATTTTTCCATATCAAGATTTTCTTCTATGGCTTTTGCTAACTTATTATATTGTAACTCTTTAAACTCTTTATAATCTTTATTTTTTGCTTCTAATTCATAATGTTTTCTTTGACGCAAATTATTTAAAAAATGTCTCGTAAACTCTCCATTCTCAAAAATTCCATGAATATAAGTTCCATAAACTTCTTCCTTCACATATACGGAAGAAGTAATAGAAGACCTTCCATGATGAATTTCATAGCCCTTAACTTCTAGACCTAAACAATTTTTTAATAAACCTTCTTCCATATCAATTTTTTTTGTTACCTGCATTTTTATTTTTTCTTCTTCCATAGTACTCACCATAGTAAAAAGATGAAAACCCTCTACTTCTTCTAACTTTCCATCGATATGATAAGGATCTAAAATTTGATCTCCTAAAGCTTGAAAACCACCACAAATTCCAAAAATAGGAACTCCTTTCTTGTGTAGATCTTTTAGTTTTTCCTCAAAACCTTTTCTTCGGAAATATTCTACTTCTTCCAAGGTATTTTTACTTCCCGCTAAAATAATCAAATCCTCTTTTCCCAATTCTTCGGGATCTTCTACATAACGTAACATAACATCAGGATATTGTAAAAAAGGTTGAAAATCAGTTGTATTTCCCATCTGTTTTCCTTTTAACACACTAATTACAATTTTCCCTTCTTCCATTTTTTTATCTAAAAATTGAGAAGAAAGACTATCCTCTTCTTCCAAAGAAATATCTATACAAGGGATAACTCCTAAAATAGGAATACAATATCCTTCTTTTTTTAATCTTTCCTCCAACATTGCAATACCTGGTTTTAATAAGTCAATATCTCCTCGAAATTTATTGATAATGATTCCTCGTATTCTTTTTTTATCCTCTTCGTCTAAAAGCATAATCGTTCCGTATAAAGAAGCAAAAACACCTCCAATCTCAATATTCCCTACTAAGATAACAGGAGCATCAATCATTTCTGCCATTCCCATATTGACATAATCATATTCTCGTAAATTGATTTCAGCAGGGCTTCCTCCTCCTTCTAAAATACAATAGTCATATTCCTCTGCTAATTTCTCAAAATTGCTTTTCGCAATTTTTTTAAATTGAGATGCCATTGAGAAATATTCTTTGGCTTCCAAAGTTCCATAGGGACTTCCTTCTACTAAAACCTGAGACTCATTGTCTTTATTTGGTTTTAATAAAATGGGATTCATCGAAACTTTAACTTTTGTCATAGCCGCCTCTGCTTGCAAAGCAGTTGCTCTACTTAATTCTCTTCCTTCCTCATCTACATAAGAATTTAATGCCATATTTTGAGATTTAAAAGGGCAAACCTTTTTCTTTTGTTTTGCCAACACTCGGCATAATCCGGCTACAATCGTTGTCTTTCCCGCAGAAGAACTCGTTCCTTGTATCATCAATTTTTGCATATACAGCTCCTTTCGTTTCAAATATGATAAAAAAAGCATCTCTTTGAAAGATGCTTTTTCCTGATACTACTTTGTTATTTTCCCATTGCTTTTTTTACTGCTTCTCGAAATCCTTGAGAGGTTGCTGTTGCTCCTGCAATATCATCTACTTCCACACTTTGTTTTTTAAGAATTTCCTGTTTCAACTCTTCAATTGCCGGCTTTGCAACTCTTTCCGGATCTCTATGGGAAACCTCAATAGAAATAATTTTTCCTCCCTGTACATCAACAGAAACTCGAATTTCATCTTTAAAGCCCATTGCAGCCCCCTCTTTGGTCTCTGCAAAAGCAAATAAACTTCCTAATATCATGAATGCAATCATTATTATTTTTTTCATAACAAACTCCTTTGCTTGTGTTTTTCTCATTATAACACATTCCAAAGACTTGTCAATCCTCTTATAAGTATTTTGCATTTTCTAACATCAAACGAATTCGATTTTCCTGGTTAATAGAACTTGCTCCGGGATCATAATCTACTGCTACAATATTCGCTTCCGGATGATTCGTTTTAATTTTTCGAATCATTCCTTTTGCTATAATATGATTTGGTAGACAACCAAAAGGTTGAGCACAAATAATATTGTTCACTCCCATTTGAATAAACTCCAACATTTCTGCCGTTAAGAGCCAACCTTCTCCCATTTTTACTCCATGACCCAAATACCCCTTGGTCATTTCCACTACTTTAGAAAAAGCCGAAGGAGCTCTAAAGACGCCATTCTCTTTAATACAATCAATCATTTCTTCTTGTTTTTTCTGGATATAAGAAGTTAACATCTTTGCGATGACATAACGTATTCCACTTTTTCCATAAATCTTTTTATCAAAAATAACATCATAAATATTAAAAAGTAAAAAATCTAGAATTCCGGTATTCACAACCTCCGCTTTTTCTTGCTCTAGATATTCTGTTAAATGATTATTACCAAGTGGAGAATATTTCATATAGATTTCCCCCACAATCCCTACTTTAATTTTTCCATTGTTCTTATTCTTTGGAATGGAAGCAAAATCTTCTAAAATATTTCTATAATTTTCCTTCAATTTTGAAAATTTTTTCTTTCCAATATCCTCTACTAATTTTTTCTTCCAATAGAGCAAAGTTTTTTTAGTATCTCCTATATTTTTTTCCAAAGCAACGCTTTGATTATATAAAAGCATTAGCAAATCTCCATATAAGATACTTTGAAATAAACGAACTCCCGCTCGAAAAGAAAGAGAAAATTCATTTCCTTTCTCTAAGCCTGCAAAATTTAAAGAAAAAACTTTTACCTGTGTAAATCCATTATTATCTAAAGCCTTTCTTAGTAAACAAATATAGTTGGAAGCTCGACATCCTCCCCCTGTTTGTGTTAAAAGTAATGCAACTCTATTCAAATCATATTTACCACTTTTCAAAGCATTGATAAATTGACCTATGACTAATAAAGCCGGATAACACATATCATTATGTACATTTTTTAATCCATCTTCTATGACTCCTTGATCATCATTTTGTAATACTTCTACGTCGTAACCTTCTTTTCGTAAAACACCTGCAATAAAATCGAAATGAATATCCATCATCATAGGAATCAAAATCTTGTAATTTTTATTCATTTCCTAAATCGCCTCTCTTTCTCTCATGGTCGCTGCCAAACTTCGTAGACGAATTTTACTGGCTCCTAAATTATTAATTTCATCAATTTTTAATTGTGTGTATAATTTTTCTTTCTTTGCCAAGATAGCATGAATTTCATCACTGGTAATGGCATCGATTCCACATCCAAAGCTAACCAATTGGATCAATTCTGTTTGCTCTGACTCTCCAACAAATCTCGCAGCATTATACATTCTTGCATGATATGTCCATTGATTTAATACTTCTTGTGAATCTCCCTTCTCGCAAGCCGGAAGAGAGTCTTCCGTTAATACTACAAAACCCAAAGAGTTTAATAAACGATCTAAACCATGATTGATTTCAGAATCAATATGATAAGGTCTTGATGCCAGAATCACAGTTGGTTTCTTCTCTAATTTTGCCCAAGTAAAACATCGTTTTCCTTCTTCTCGAATCTTTTCACGATATCTAAAATATCTTTCATAAGCTACCTCTACTGCAAATTTCATTTCTCTCTTAGTTAAATTTGGGATAATATCTTGAAAACAATCATATAATTTTTCTATCAAAAGACCTCTATTTTCCATTCCCAGATGTGGATACAAGTAGTTCTTTTTTTCCACTTCTGGAATATTTGCTTGAATCAATTCCGGATAATAGGCAACAACAGGACAATTATAATGATTATCCGATAAACCTTCATCAAAAGCATAAGTCAAACAAGGATAAAAAATGGCATCCAATTCCTTTGATAACAAATCTTCAATATGACCATGTACTAACTTTGCAGGATAACATACGGTATCTGATGGAATCGTGTGCTGACCCTTCATATATAATTCCCGACTTGATTTTGCAGATAGCACCACATCACAACCTAAATTTGTAAAAAGTGCAGCCCAAAAAGGTAGCATATCATACATATTCAACACTCTAGGTATCCCAATTTTTGCTCTACCAAAAGCTACCAAAGGAATGGAATCGAACTTTTGATTTTTATAAGCAACCATATTAGGTAAATGATTCTGAACTGTTTTCCCCGCTCCTCTTTCACATTTATTCCCACTAATAAAATGTTCCCCTGTTGAGAAATGATTTACTGTTAGATGACAATGATTCGTGCAAAGATTACATCTTGTTGCAACAGAACGATGCTCAAAATTTTGTAAGTCTTTTTGCTTTAATAGTGTAGATTGTCCTCGAAAAACATTTTTGGCATACAAGGCCGCTCCATAAGCTCCCATTAACTCTGAATGATTTAATCTTAATACTTCTCTTCCAAGTTCTTGTTCAAAAGAGCGTAATACAGCATCATTTAAAAAAGTTCCTCCCTGTACTACAATATGTTTTCCTAAATCCTCTGCATTTCTAGCACGAATCACCTTATAAATTGCATTCTTGACAATACTTCTCGCTAAGCCTGCAGAAATATCTTCTACCCCTGCCCCTTCTTTTTGGGCTTGCTTGACAGAAGAATTCATAAATACAGTACAGCGAGAGCCTAAACTGGCAGGTGAACGAGCAAATAGTGCCTTCTCAGAGAATTCTTGGATAGAATACCCCATAGATTTCGCAAAAGTTTCTAAAAAAGATCCACAACCGGAAGAACAAGCTTCATTCAAAAGAATTGAATCAATATTTCCATTTTGAATATGAAAACACTTAATATCTTGTCCTCCAATATCAATGATAAAATCTACTTGCGGATTGAAATATTTTGCAGCAGTATAGTGAGCAACGGTTTCTACAATTCCAAGATCTACTCCAAAGGCTGCCTGCATAAGTTCCTCTCCATAACCTGTTACTGCACTACTTACAATTTCAATTCGTTCTCCACAAAGTTCTCTAATCTTTTTTAATTGCTCTAAGAATAAGGAAACCGGATTTCCTTTGGAAGAAGAATAATGACGATATAATAAATTTCCCTCTTCATCCAATAAAACAATTTTAATCGTTGTAGAACCGGAATCTAAACCTAAATAAGCTTTTCCCGAGTAATTCAAAATGTCTTTTTCAGGAATGGACACTCTTTGATGTCTTTCCTGAAAAACTTGATACTCTTCTTGTGTATGAAATAAGGGAGTTTCTTTAGATTCTTCCTTTAGCTTTTTCTCTCTTGATAAAATTCTGACTAATTCCTCAAAAGAGAAAATTTCCTTCACAGTTCCTGCATAATAGGCACTTCCCAAAGCAACAAAATAAGGAGCTAGCTCTGGAAAAATTGCATTTTTCTCCGATAAATGCAAAGTTTCTACAAAACGTTTTTGTAAACCTTTTAAAAAGGATAGAGGCCCTCCCAAAAATAAAACATTTCCTTCAATGTTTCTTCCTTGAGCTAAACCTGTAATCGTTTGCTCTACAACAGCTTGATAAATACTCGCTGCAATATCTGCTTTTTTGGCACCTTGATTTAATAAGGGTTGTATATCAGTTTTAGCAAAGACTCCACAACGAGATGCGATTGGATAAATCTTCTCGTAGTCTAAGCTAATAGTATCCAACTGTGTTGCATTCATATCCATCAAACTAGCCATTTGATCTATAAAAGCTCCCGTTCCTCCGGCACAGCTTCCATTCATTCTTTCTTCAATGCTTCCCTGTAAAAATAATATTTTTGCATCTTCTCCACCAAGTTCAATGACAACATCTGTTTTAGGATATTGTTTTTTTACTGCTCCTGCGGTTGAAAATACTTCTTGTACAAATGGAATTCCATACTCCTTAGAAATTCCTAAACCGGCTGAACCGGTAATTGCTACCCGGCATTCTTTTCCTTTTAAAATAGACTCTAAACTTTTAATATGTTCCAAAGTCTTTTCTCTTACTTTGGAAAAATGACGTTGGTAACTTTTTTCAATAATGTTATCTTTTTCATCTAAAATAACCGTTTTTAATGTAGTGGATCCTACATCAATTCCTACTCTATAATTCAAGATAGCCTCCGTTTCCTCATGTAAGACAATCTTGATTTCTTTCTCATTTAGCTTTCTAGCTTTTCTATTTCTTCAACGTCTTCCGGTTTTTTATGTGTATCCGCTACTGTAAAATTCAAAAAAGCATAATCTTCATATTTTAACCCTTCTGAGTGTACATAGCAGACACTTCCCCCTTGAATGTATTCAATAATTTTACCATTCTCACTTCGTGGAACAGCCAAACATCCTCGACTTCTTCCTAAACGTCCATAGCGATTGATAAAACTCTGTTCTGCATAGCGAGCAGCATGAATCACAAGGGTTCTTTCATAGGCATTGTTGTTACGACCATGTTCTAGTCCATATAATCGTAAAGAAAAACCATTTTTTCCTTTATAACTTTCCCCTGTCAGAAAAAAACCATCAGAACTTTTTAAAGTTCCTTTACGATTTGAAAAATATTTAGCATACAAATCTCCTGTTCTCATTCCATGAGCAACATAACTGGAGACTAAAACTTGTTCTTTATCTAAATCTATAATATATAACCTTTCCTCGGTAGAAGGTTTCGTAAAATCTACAATCGTCAAAATATTATTGTTTCGATTGTGTATTCGTTCCATCCCCTGAATTCCTTGTTTAAATGCAGGAAAGGTAATTCGTTTTTCTAAGTTCATATCTTTGTATAAGCTTTCTATTTTTTCCTCTGTAAAAGAATGAGCCAAAAGAGAGAAAGAAATCAAAATAAAGATAAGACAATATAAGGGCTTTTTATAGTTCATATTTTTCTCCTTAACTAACTGATAAAAAGTTCTATTGTTTTATATAGCATAAAAATTCCTAATCCAAGATATGAAGCTAACAATAGCATTGCTGCCGTAGAATGTTCTGTTTCTTCATTCAAGAATTCTTGCTCTAACGTCCTCATGAAATCCCCTCCTTATCATTAAAATAAAAAAAAGGATTTTTTATTTCAATTCCGAAGGACTCTCTTGGGAAATATCGTTAAAATAGTTTGTATAACACATTGATATTTACATTTTATAATAACTTTTTTTTCTTTAAAAAAATTTACAAATAAATAAGAAGTTTTCTTAGGAAGATCCGGAAAATATTCCGTAGAATAATTTTCTAAAATGGAAATACCTGATTTTCCTTGGGTTAAAACAGCAATATGAGATGTTCCTGAAGTTTGTGGTACTAATAGAACAATATTTTTCTCTGCTTTTTCACCAAATTGTAGGGTTACTTTATTTGAATGTAAAAAAAGAGAGGTAGAAAAGAAACAACAAAATGAAAAAAGTAATGCATAGGCTAACTTTCTATATCTTGTCATTGTATTCTACCTCCCCTTCATGAGTTTTAAATATACATTGTGATTGTATCATTTTATGAAGGAATTTTCAAATATTTTTTATTGTTTTTTGATAATAATATCATTCCCTTCCAAGGAAATTTTAATATGTGAGTATTCCGAAATTTCATTAGATAATAGTTTTTTTGCTAAACTTGTTTCCAACTCTTTTTGAATATATCTTCGTAATGGTCTTGCCCCATATTGAGGATTATAGGCATTATGAGCCAAGTGTTCAATTAGACTTGAAGAAAAATCTACTTGAATTGATTTTTCCTTTAATTTTTCTGCGACACTTTCCAAAGCCAAAACTACAATTTCTCGAATTGCTTTTTGATCCAAAGCTTTGAATAAAATAATTTCATCCACACGATTTAAAAATTCCGGCTTAAAAGAAGCTCTTAATTCAGTCATAACAGCTTCTCTAGTTTGTTCTCCTAAAGAAATATCATCTAAAATATAAGAACTTCCTAAATTGGATGTCATAATAATTAAAGTATTTTTAAAATCTACAATTCTACCTTGCCCGTCTGTTAATCTTCCATCATCCAAAACTTGTAATAGAATATTAAACACATCCGGATGAGCCTTTTCAATTTCATCAAACAAAATAACAGAATATGGTTTTGTCCGAACAGCTTCTGTTAATTGCCCTCCTTCTTCATATCCTACATATCCTGGAGGAGCTCCAATCAATCGAGTTACTGAAAATTTATCCATATACTCACTCATATCAATTCGTATCACATTATCTTCACTATCAAATAAGTTATAGGCTAATGTTTTGGCTAAAAAAGTTTTTCCGACTCCTGTTGGTCCTAAGAAAATGAAAGAGCCCATAGGTCTATGCTTATCTTTCAAGCCTGCGATAGAACGAATCATAGTATCCGCAACCGCTTTCACGGCTTCCTCTTGTCCTTTGACTCGTGTTTTCAATGAATCTTCCAAGTGTAACATTTTTTCTTTTTCACTCTCTGTTAATTTTGCTACGGGAATTCCTGTCCATTTTGAAACAATTTCCGAAATTTCTTCTGCACTTACTTCTTGTTTCAATAAATGATTTTCAAAGGTCATACCTTGCAATTCTTTTTCCAAGCTTGCTAACTTTCCATATTTTAATTCCGATAACTTTGTCAAATCATAGTTTCTTTCTGCTTTTTCCATTTCTAATTTGACATTTTCAATCTCTTCTTTGACTTTCTTCACTTTATTGACTTCTTCTTTTTCTAATTCCCATTGAGATTGTAAACGGGCTTTTTCTTCTTTTAACTCTGCCAATTCTTTTTCTAAAACTTCTAACCTTTCTTTCGAAGCAACATCGTTTTCTTTTTGTAAAGCTTCTCTTTCAATTTCCAATTGTAAAGTTTTTCTTGTTAGACTGTCTAACTCTTCCGGCATAGAATCAATATCGGTTCGTATCATAGCCGCAGCTTCATCAATCAGGTCAATTGCTTTATCTGGTAATTTTCTATCACTGATATATCGATGACTTAAGTTTGCTGCTGCAACAATAGCAGCATCTGCAATTCTTACTCCATGATAAGTTTCAAATTTTTCTTTTAGACCTCTCAAAATAGAAATGGTATCTTCCACATCCGGCTCATTCACTAAAATAATCTGAAACCTTCGCTCTAAAGCAGCATCCTTTTCAATATATTTTCGATACTCATCAATCGTAGTAGCACCTATCACTCGGACTTCTCCACGAGCTAACATAGGTTTCAAAATATTTCCAGCATCCATAGCTCCGTTTGTTTTTCCAGCTCCTACAATGGTATGGATTTCATCAATAAATAGAATGATATTCCCTTCCGATTCTTCTACTTCTTTTAAAACACCTTTTAATCTTTCCTCAAATTCCCCCTGATATTTTGCCCCTGCAATCAAAGCTCCCATGTCCAAAGAATAAATTATTTTGTTTTTTAAAGAATCCGGAACATCTCCATTCAATATTCTTTGAGCAAGACCTTCTGCAATCGCTGTTTTTCCGACTCCCGGTTCTCCAATTAAAATAGGATTGTTCTTCGTTCTTCGAGAAATGATTTGAATGGCTCTTCGAATTTCACTATCTCTTCCGATAATAGGGTCAATCTTTCCTTCTCTTGCTAAATCTACTAAATTTTTTGCATATTTTTCTAAAACTTCATAAGTTTCTTCTGGATTTTGACTTTCCACTTTTCGATTTCCTCGTACCTTTTTTACGACTTCATCAAATTTTTCCACTTGAATTCCAAGTCTTTTTAAGATAGGAGTATTTTCTATCAAAGCTCGAAATAAATGCTCCACACTTAAATAAGAATCCCCCATTTTTTTCATACATTCTTCTGCTTCAACTAATACTCTATGAGTTGAAGGAGAAAGAGAAATTTCCTGTTCGGATCCACCTTGAACTCTAGGCATTTTTTCTAATTCATTTCCAATTTCTTGATAAATAAAATGAATATTCAAGCCCATTTTTTCTAAAACTTTTGGAATCAATCCCTCTTTATTTTCTAGTAATGCATAAGCTAACATTTCTGGTTTTATCACTTGTTGTTGATACTTCACAGCTAAATTTTTTGCTTCATTCATTGCTAAAATTGAGTTTTCTGTAAACATATTACTATTCATGTTCATCCCTCCTTTTTAAAATTAGCACTCTATTATAATACTGGCTAACAACTTCTTTATACTCCTCATTCTAATTTTTGTCAAGACTTTTTTATTTTCTTTCTTACTTTTATTTTGGAAAGAAAAATGATAAAATAAATTTAGAAAATTCATAATAAAGGAGCACTACAAAATGAAATTTAAACATAAAGAAAGAAAAGAAATATTTCGTAATGACGTTGTTACCGTATATAATGAAAATTTAGTCTTACCGAACGGAAAAGAAGTCAGTTGGACTTTTACCGGGAAAAAAGAAGTTGTAGCAATTTTAGCTTTAACTAAGAAACAAACTGTCATTATGGTGGAACAATATCGACCTGCTATTCGGCGTGAATTCTTAGAAATTCCTGCAGGACTTGTAGAAAAAAATGAACTTCCTTTAGAAGCTGCTAAAAGAGAATTAGAAGAAGAAACCGGTTATCAAGCAGAATCTTGGACAAAAATTTGCTCTTATTTTGGAAGTGCCGGAGTTAGCGATGGAGAATACCATTTATTTTTAGCAAAAGAATTGAAAAAAACTCATCAGCATTTAGATGAAGATGAGTTTTTAACAGTAAGAGAAATTCCTCTAGAGGAAATTTCAATTTATGATTTACAGGATCCTAAGAGCATCATAGCCTTTCAATATTTACTTTTAAAAAAATAAGCCATATTTTCTATTGATTTTAAACAAAAATCTATTTAAATATTTTGTCTTTGGTTCTGAAATGGTTCTATATCATTTTCAGGACACGAAAAAAGGGAGTTTTTAGCTCCTTTTTTTTACTTCCAATACCCGCTCAAAAATCTTTATAATATTGAAAGAAGTAAAAGAGAGAGGGGAAGTCTTTATGTAAAGTGATTTTTTATAATGAAGTTTGTTGCTCGATCAAGTCTATAATGTCTGTCTCATCACGTAAAGTAACATGGGTATAAATACGAATTGTTACCATAATACTTGAATGTCCAAGTCTGTGCTGTATTTTTTCTAAATCAATTCCTTGATTTCTTAAAAACGTTGCATGACTGTGCCTTAATCCATGTGTTGTGATTTTTAAATTCAATTCTTTGCAAGCTCTTTCTAGCGGCCATTTTGCAGTATTATTATCTATTTGTATACTACGATTACTTGTTTTCGTTTTAGTTTCTGTAAGCTTCCATATTCCTTTATAGTCACAATAAATGGAATTGTTTACTGTAATCATATTTGTATTTATTGTAACATATTCATTTCTTTTTTTATAAAAATAAAAAAAAGAGTAAGCTGTGTAGCCTACCCTTTTCTGCAGTCTAAAATATGTTCCCGAATTAATCTGATATCCTTTTTAATATCGACCATATTCGATTGAATTGTAGATTCTAATTTTTCCACCTTTTTATCAATTTCTTTGTCCCTTGCGTCACTCCATTCTCTAAAATTCTTGGTATCTCTATCATACAGTTCTTTATCTAACTTCTTGTTGATCCAAGACATCAAGTATTTATGATAGCCAAAAATTGCTCCTCCGACTGTTAAAAACAATAGTAATGTTTCTTTTTCCATTATTCCCCCTTGTTGTATTTCGCTTCGACGTATGATTTGCTGAATCTACTTGCCGTTTTAGAACCGAATAAGAAACCGAACAATAATTGAACTGCTTCTGAGAAACCTTTGTCCATGATTAAGATTGGTGTTTCTTTTCCGAAAATCACGAACCCTACCATGACCAGAAACATGATGATGTGCATGATTAACCAAGATAACATAATCAAAGGAATCACTCCATCACGGTTTTTCGTTCCCATTTTTTCTAAGAATGTGGCTTTCGCTTCCCAACTATCCACTTCAATTTGTGCTAATTTTGCTTGCATTTCCAATTTTGTGGCTTCATTGGTAGGAATAAATTTGCCAATAACCCCCATAATCGTATCAATTGCCATTTCTGAAAGTTTCATTTTCTTCCTCCTCTCGTAATAAAGCTTGCAATTGCATTTATGATAGGTGCAACTGCATAGATAATTCCACAGGTAAAACCGAGTATAAAAGGACTGCTACTAACGTATTGATAAAGACTATCTATCATATATCAACCTCCTTAATAAACTTCACAAAGAAATCCACAACATCGCTTTCTACAGAAAACTTCAAAGCTTCGTTAGGATTAGAGCCAAAGAAAGGTTCTACTAGGATATAAGTATCTTTGCTATGACAAATCCCATAAGCTCCTCTTGTATTGTCATTTACCACTGGGATAATTCCATGTGTTTCTATGTATTTTCCAAGTACCTTTCCTTGTTTTAGCCGTATTTTACTTCCAAAGGTATTTTGAAGCCTTGCCATGAAGATACTAGCCAGTTCTTTCGCTTGTTCGTTTTTATGATAAACCAAGCATTCACATCCATGTGCCTGTGGACTTCCTGCATTGAAGTGTAATTCTAGGCAATACTTATAGTTGCGCTTATTTAACTCTTGCAGGACTTCCCGCATTTCTTGTCCATAATATTGCTTTGGTTTTCTTTCGTAAATATCAACTAGTTCCGGTATCTCGATTTTGATTTTTTCTGCGATCCGTTTCCAGTAATCGAATTCCGAGCCTACGATATTGGAATAGGCTCCTTTACTTCTTTGATTATGTCCTATGATTAAAGCTATTTTCATTCTTCTACCTCCTTATATTCCCAATAAGCATAGACTTAAGATAATGCTTACATACATTACTCCGAATAAAAAGCCTAGTATGAATCTCATATCCGCCTCGAGAAACATATCCCTCACTTCCAAGACATACCTCCATAACTTCCTCATTTTTTTACACTCCCCATTTGATTTTCTCAATCTCTTCCACGGTTTCTGCCTTTTCTAGCTCTAGCCACATTCTTTTGTTGTCTTCAAAGATAGCTTTTTTTCTAGCTCCCCATATCGCAACAACTTCTAATAGTTCTTGCACTGTAAACTCGTGGTAAGAATTGTCTTTCATACGCCATTCGACCTTATCGGATTGTTTAGCTTTTCCCAACATCATCAGAAAGCCATATTGTTCAAAGTTATGGATATCTGTATATTCCCGCGTTTGGAAAATAAATCCCTTGTAGTTCGTATCTTTGTCTATTTTTAGTTGCCGTTCTACTTTCCATTTCTCGTTCACAATGTCCTTGACCTCTTTGATATCCACTTCCCACTCTTTCCCATTCCATGTATGCCATCTACTAGGTTGGTCTAGCGTCTTGAAGTCTTGCGATGTTTCATCAAAGATTTCGCCGATTTTCAAGGTATAAAGCCCATTGTCGTACAGTTCTTTCTTTGTTTTTCTTCGTACTTCTTGTTTCTCTTTGTCGTAAAGAAATAAATCAATATCATAACTTTCTTCGATTTCTAAGGCGATAAATGTTTCTGTTTCTGTGTTTTCTGGTGTTTTTTCATCTAAATCCAAAACGTTGTAAGGTATCATATTTCCTTGTTTTAGGTCTTGTACTCTAAATATATATTTCTTCATATCCTACTCCTTTGCTGTTAGTCGAATCTCAATTCCTTTTCCTACTGAGCTCTGTATTTTTTTAATAATGTAATCATCATAGCCAAAATATCGGTATTTCGTGTAATTTGCTTGTTGTAACGTAATCACACGGTCTTCATATTCTAACGTCACTTCTTTGAAATATGGTTTAGTATCTTGCGTTTTTAGTGTAATATAGCTGTCATAGGCAAAGAAAAAAGTGATGGTTTTTCCGTTTAATTTTTGAGGAGTAATACTCCCCAATCTTCCCAAGGCATATCCATAATCTCCATCACCATTTCTCTCTACGACTAATTTATACACGTTTTCTGCAGATTGTTTATAGCAATCCTTTAAAGAAATGGTTCCGCTTGGTTTTTTTGCCAATGCTCTTACTCGATAATCGTTTAGTGAGATAGGTCCATACACTCCTAAATTTTGTCTAATATCGTTTAGTGAGATAGGTCCCTTGCTAGGAATTGCCATACTTCTCCACCACCTTTTCTAATCTCTCTATTCTTTCTAATAGAGCTTTATTGATTTCGATACATAATCCCACTAAAGCATTGTAATCCACTGATTTATATCCTTGATTTTGCACCGCTTGTGGCAATATTTTTTCCACTTCTTGTGCAATCACTCCAGCTGTTTTTTTGCCATTTTTCTTCCATTCGAATGTAACTCCTCGGATTTCTCTTAGCTTTTCCAAAGGATTTTCAATGTTTTTAACGTTCTTTTTTAGTCGGATATCGGAATATGCCGTCACGTTGCCTTGAGACAGAATATCTCCTTTTACGGTTAGATTTCTTTGGAATGTTGTGGATTCATCTAATTTAGCGAGATTAGAAGTATCTACAGAATTACTGTTTCCTGGTTCTCCTTTTAAGTTCTGGTAAGCGTAGTTAGAACTTCCCTCTTGTCGGATTCCTAATTCTGTGCCTCGCCACTTAAATTCAAGCCCTTTTCCATCTTCTCCTTTCTGACCTTGTTGTCCTGCGACCGTCGGAATCTCTACGACAGCACTTTGACCATCGCCATATTCCAATCGAACCTGGTTATTATTCAAAGGTGTAACAGATGTAACACCAACACCTCGTTCTCCCTTTGGTCCTCGTGTTCCCGGTTCTCCTTTTTCCCCCTTAGGTCCTTTCAAATCCTTGTAGGAATAACTCGAATCTCCCTCTTTTCGTACGCCTAATTCCGTTCCTTTCCAGGTAAATTCTAAGTTTTTTCCAGGATTTCCTTGAACTCCTTGTTCCCCTCGTAATCCTTGCTGTCCTTGTGGACCTGGTTCCCCACGTTGCCCTTGGCTTCCTTTTTCTCCTGTATATCCTCGAGGTCCCTGCTCTCCAACAGGTCCTCTTTCTCCTGGATTTCCTTTCTCCCCTCTATCACCTTTTAGGTTCTTTTTTTCTTGTTGAATGTAATCTTTTAACTCTTGCTTAATACTATCCCCCTCCGCTCGAATAGAGGTTGTGGTAATCTCGATGGCTTGTGTAATAGCTTGCTCTACTTGGGCATTACTAAACGCCTGCCCTAGCTTGGTTTCTTTCGTTTTAATCGTAATATCCTCTAGTGTCACACGATTGCTACCGCTTACTAAAGTGATTCTTAGTGTTGTCCAACCATTGACCGTAAAGCAACTATAATGAATTGGAAATGTAACTTCATCTTTACTAGAAATTCTTACTGTTTCTGCTGAATACTGTCCGTTAGGAAGTAAGTATTTACATTCTAAATTCTTCCCTTGTAAGCTACTCTCTCCGAACATATATAGAAATTTTAAGTGGATATGCGGTAGTCCTTTATCTCCAGTCGCAAAGATATGTCCATCCACCACTTCACAGCGATTGGAATGGACTAAAACATTTGTGATATGTTGCATTTCTTATCTCCTTTCCTCAAGATGAATCTCTTGAGAATGTAAATCTTTTAAAAATCTCACAAAATTATCTAGCAATATTCTTGAAATAGAGCTATCTCGGAATGTCGCACATAAATATCCGTATCCACTTTTGTAAGATATAATTTCTAAATTACTACATAGATATTGAGATACAGCGGACACGGCGTGGCAAATATAACTGTTTCCATGCCCTTGTACATTCAACGCATTCTTTTCAAGAATAATCTTTATCACAATTCCCCACCTGCTAATGCTTGATGAATTGCTTTTCTTTTTTGCTCAAACTCTTCCTTTGTGATGATTTTCGGCTCCTCTAAAGTTTTAAAATAGTTTTCTGTATCGTAAACAGATTGGACAAAGGTTGTTCCATAAAGCATTAACACCCCCAACTCTTGCACTCCCGCTGTCATTCCATGGTTGTCCTCGAAATACCAAGTTACTTTCTTTTCTTTCCCAAGTGTCTGAGCTGTTTGCAAAGCAACTATGTTTGCCACCATGTAAGCAATGTCTTTATCTCTGCAGCGTTGCCTATGTCCTTGATAGTCAAATCCATACTCTAGTACTTCCTTTTTGATTTTATCGATATTTTCTTCACAATATTTCTTCAACCCCTCTTTATCTTTTACAATCCAAACTCCTTTTACAAACACATGATATGGGCTTGGTCTGTCTTTTTGAGAAAAAATCACATCATTTTCACGGTCATATGCCCAGTCATTTGGAAAGTTATTGTCCTCGCTAATATACTCAATAGCATCTTGAGTGTTTGGATTAGAACGGTATGCTTCTAGTGGTATTTGAATAGCATATTCTCCATATATTACAACCGCATTATCCCTCACTAACGCATTTCTACTTACATAAAAATATTTCATATTCCCTCCTTAATCGCAGCTATGGAATAGAGTTACTCCCTTAAATTCATACTTACCATAACTGTATAAATTCTCCGGTCTATTTGTACATCTATCTAAACAATATTCATTCTTGCAACAAATAAAATCCTCTTTCATAATATTTCCTAGCTTGCTATTTGGATTTCTATGACAAGCTAAATAATCCCCATTGTAGTTGATAAAACAATTCGTTCCACTCACAAAACATACGAATTTACTGTTGTAATCCACAGGTAATTCTATGCGGAAATCACTTCCTAGAACACTTTGCAATATTCTTTGAACATGCTCCATTTTCTGAATGTGTTCTAGTTCCCACTTGCTTGACATATCATATTTGAATTGTAGCTTTTCCTTATAATGATTCGCTAAGAATGTAATTCTACTTTCTGTCAATTCATCAATATTTTCTTTTGTTACAACATATCGAAAAGAACTTTCTTCGTTCAGTTTTGTGAAATCTCCATGCTCCTTATTCGATAGTAAATTCCCTATTGAGCGTCCCCAGTATTCTTGCAGTTCGTAAAAAGTACCCCGTAGACTTCCGTTTGTGCTAATCGATATAGACGTTCTATCTTTATCTACCCTATCCATGATGTACTTTATTTTGTCTGCATATAGTAAAGGTTCTCCACCAAAGAAATTGATGGAATGACTTCCTTTTAGTTTGTTGTATCTCTTTAAAAATGTATCAATAATTTCATAAGACATTTCTTTATCGTTGCAATGCTCTTTGAGCTGATAACAGTAAGAGCATTTTAGATTGCAGCGATAGCCTAAAATTAACTTAAATTCCATAATCCCTCCTAGTCTATTTCCATAGCAATGTAAGATACTTCCCCTTCCCCTAAGGAATCTTCTATCTTAGAAGAAGTATAAGAAGATACGATGTTATAACCCTCAAAGCTAGCTTGGGAAAATCTCTTTAGCTCGAATTCACGATAGATAGACACATTATAAGAATACTTGGTATACGTATCTGAACCTATCCCTTTCTTTTTGCTGCTTTTATAGAAATCAGTTCCATTTATTCCCATTCTTGGTTCTGTGAATGTAACGACAAGTTCTACTCTGACATTTGTTCTATTTGTAAAATTTCTTCGTATATTCAACGCATGTGTAAAATCTTGCGAGTTTATACAATAACGTTTAAATTTAGCTTTATAAAAACCTAAGGTAAACTCTTTTGAAAAAATAGTCGCATTAAACTCTCCATTAACGTATTCTTTCAATTCAATCGTGAATGTCGGTTTTATGTAAGTAGTTCCGATATCGTATCTTTTTTTATCCTGTTCCCAAATATCTTCATCCGAATTGCCATAATCGTACCCATAAAGAAATTTAAATAATTTATCAACATATTCAGAAGAATTAAAATATTTTGAATCTACTCCGTTAGAATGGCTATATGTCGGAGTCGATATGTCGGCATTTCGTGAATAAACATCTGTGTACGGAAAAGTAAAGCCAAACCCCTCAATCGTGTATTGATAAATATTAGAATAACTAACTACCGTCCCCACCGTCTTAATATTTTTAGGAGTTTCGTAGGTTTCTCTTGTTCCCCCGATAAAAAACTTATAAACGCATGCAGAAACATATTCCGCATAGCAGAACGCACTTGCCATATTCCCACCGAAATTGACTGCTTTTATTGTAGGCATAACCAACAAAGGTTCTTTCATATCTGTAAAATGAACTACCCCTTTTCCTTTGGAATCGGTGGAAATACTTCCATATCGAATATTTCCTATCCGAGTTACTTTTTTCTCTACCCCGTTTATAGTTCTATAAATAGATAAATTTCCACTGTTTATCTCTAATCTCTCATTTGTTCCTTTGCTTACGATATTGACGTTTCCATCAAATACAGTTCTTCCCGTTATTACAAAATTCCCATTTTGCAAAGCTGTTTCATAACTGTCCAATCTTCCTGTTGCTTGTTCTTTAAAATTTGTAACATCTCTTACTGTTTCTTGATATTGCCCTTGTAAAGCTGTCCATTTTCCATCGGCATTTACTAACTGTGCATTGATTTCTTGTTTTGCAGTATTCAATTTTTCTTCTAAATCTCGCTTATTTTCCCTATCTGCTTGAGCAAGATTGTTAATATTTTTATCCACATCCGATAGTTTTTCTGACAATTCTTTTCCATTCACCATCTGTTGTAATTTTCCGTTTCTAAATAGAAAATGATTGGAACTCGCCTCATCTCCTAATGCAAAAATTACATCTTTCCACTTTTCATCCTTTATATCGGTAACTCCTAGTAGAATTTGAGAATTTACCTTGCTAGGATTGGCTGGGTCTTTGATGTTCAAAGCAACTCGGTTATTTGGATTTTCTGCCTCAAATTGACCTAATTTATCAAAAGTCACATGAGCTAGCTCTCCATTTAAGCTTCCAAACTTCTCTCCATCATTTAACAAATATGCTCCCACTTTATCTGCCGTTCCTTGTAGCTTTATAACATTTCCATCCAAGCTGCTATACATCTTCATAGAGGGAAGTATTTCTTTTTCACTGATTGGGTTCCATACACCATTGTAAAATTTCTTCCATTCATTGGTATCTGGGTTCAACCAAATGTCATTCTCTTCGACATTTTCTGTAGGTACTTTATTCATTTTATGAAGCTTAGAATGAACATCTCTATCTAACTTTTTCAACTCTCCATTTTGCTTCTTCAATTCTTCTTCTACGGGTCGTAAATCAATATAGTTTTCCTTTGGATTCCCTGAAAGTTTGGAAGTGATTTTCACACTTCCTATTTCTTCTTTCACGGAAATCCCTTGAATATCCATACGAAATACTCCTGGTCTTAAATTGATAGAAATATTTGTGATTTCAATTACGGTATGAATATCTTCTAGGTCTAAGCCATAGACTCCACCTACTTCAATTTGGTGAAGAAACGGAGTATTAAAGTGATATTCTGTATGATTGACAATTTCTCTTCGCATTGCTTTTTTCGCTAAAAACTTTGCTTGTTCGCTTGTCTGAATAAATTTATTCTTACTAGATGTGATGAAGTTTTCTTGATGTTTTTCTAATACATTTGGATACATCACACTCGCTTCATTATCTGCATACATAGATAGAGGAACACCTTTTATTTCAAAATTATCTACGTATAGCTTATGTGGTAACGGATTGTAGAATTTCACTTCTGCTCCCGTTTCTTTCCATGACATTTTTTTATAGTGGACATTTTCCTCTAAGGTAATATCTACTTTGGAATTTGGATCCTCTGTTGCAAAACAATATCCACTAGCTTTCGTCAATGTTGGATTGCTCACGGCTGATGTGATGAAGTTTATTTTCATTGTTGGAACTTCTGTATCTTGATTGGTATTTGGTTCTGTAATTATCTTTTTTTGCAGATTAAACACCACTTGATTGTCTAATTTTTCATATCTATCATAGACAAGCCGTATTCCATTCTGTAACACCTCTTTTTCGCTTTCTTCTAAGCTAGTGATAATATTAGTCCTATTAAAACTAAAAGAGTGGTTGATTGATAAATTACGAGGTCGAAAGAATAACTTTTTATTCTTTATGTATAGAATTCCGTCTGTGGCTTCAATGAAAGCTTGTAATTTGTCAATCCACCTAGAATTTTCTTCTAAATACACAAAAGGCAATCGGATTAAGTTGCCATTTTCAAAAGCAACCGATTCAAAATCCAATTCTTCTTCTCGGAATCCTAAAGCACTTGCTATTTTATGTAGTAAAGAGTTGTGTTTGTCATTTATATTACATAAGTAAAGGTCATAAAATGTTTGGCTTTCAGAAACTACTTTTTCAAATAGTCGGTTATAACTATCTTTGATATTGTATTCCCATACTTCCAAACCGGTACAAGATTTTGTTCTACGTGGAATGTTTGCCTCTCCTTGCAAGGTATAAAGCACATTTCCCACATCATCCAAAATCTCTATCTTAACTTCATTCCCTTTATTGATTTTCTTTTCTTCTAATTGAAACCTAGCTTCCATGGAAGATATGAGATTGGATTGTGGAAGTGTAATATTACATTCCGAGACCCAATCCTGTAATTCTTCTATAGTCGATAGGTTCGTAATTCTAGCGGTATATCCTTGATACCGCAATGTTGATAGTTGCATATTTCCTCCTATCTTGATTTTCTCCCTCAAAAAAGCTATATATACTATTGGAACAGTTTTATGAAAGGAGGTGCAAATGATGTTTGAATTGCTTTTGAAAACAGCACAATCTTTAGCTGACGAATACAAAATAAAATGTGAAACGGGAGAAGAATTTTTAATGGTTAACGGACAAAAAGTTTCTTTACCCGGAAACAGAATTTATTTTGAATTTGAAGATGGCTCTTTCACGGATTCTATGCAGATATTTTTATTGAAAGAGCATTTAGCAAAAGATTCTTTAAAACCACATTTTGAAGAAGTATTTTCCAAGGAGAAAAAACCTGTCAAAATTATAGTTATTAAATAACTGTGCTAAGAGAGGATCTTATCCTCTCTTTTATATTCAATATGTGAAAATATAGACCCTATTTCTTTTCCCAAAGCCTTTTCTAATTCTTCTAGTTCTTCTTTACTGAAAACCATATTAGTCAAATACTTTCCATTGACTTCCATTATTTCGTTTCTTGACAAAATCAAAGTTTTTATTTCTCCAGTATTATCTCTATATGAAATTCCTGTTACGACTGTCTTTTTCTCCATTCTTTACCTCCTTGTTTCTTAGAAAATTATGCTTGAAAAATATTGTACTTCGGCAATTCCAGTACTCTTGCTTTTATGAACTCTTTTGTCAGATCTGCAACTTCTTTGTATGCAAAATCTAATTCTTGCATTTTCTTCTTAAATGCTTCTATCTCTAATAAAAATTCTTCCATTTCTGAACTTACTTGCTTCTTTACGTAGCGTTCATTTCCAACCTTTATTTCTTTTCCTTTTGGCAATACCTCTGATAATGCTTCCCATGCTTCTCTAGCTACTTCCTTAAGTTCATTTTTTTCAAATTTTTCCATTTTCTTCCTCCTATCCGGGAGAGGATTCCCTCTCCCTAGTTACTTCCATTTGGTCTGTTTAACCAATTTTTAATTCCACTTTCCGTTCCTTTTGCAATCCTTGTATCTAAATCATCTACACCATATACTTCTGCATAGAAATTATTAGTTACATTGATATTCACATTTGCCGCCTTATCGGTATAGTAAGCATTTCCAAGCTGTGTATCTTCCTCTCTCCTGATATTGTTGATTCCGTCAAATCCACCAAGCCCATTCGCTTCTAATTCATAGCCAAACTTCTTCATAATTCCATCTGCTATTCTTAAGGCTTCTTTAAAATTCCCTGCTTTTTCTAACTGTGATTGAAAATCTTCTGCCTTGATGAATTTTTCTATCATTCCTTGATACAATGCACTTTCACTAAATGCCTTAATCAATGAATTTTTCACGCTATCATATAGAGATTGCCCTAATGCTTTTGTGAAACTAGAGAATTTATGTTCTTCTAATCCTGCACTCATAGCACTCGATAAAGCATTTTTTAAGCTGTTTATCCTGTCATTAAAATCACTCCATGGAAGCATTTTGTTGATTAAGGATAAATCTACTCCACGACTTAGTAACTCTTTCTTGATGACATCTAAAGATTGTTTTACTTGCTTTTCCATAATGTCTAGGTTTTTGATTTTCTCAAAATCAAAATCACTAAACAATCCTTTAAAGTCAAGTTTTCCACTCTTTTTAATATCCACAAGCTTATTGGATATTTTCTCAAAAGCTTGTGTTAAATAATGGTCTAAGTCACTAAATACTAAATCGTAAGCTACTGAACTTGCATTCTTAAATATCTTTTCAAAGTAAGACTTCATAGAAGTTAAGAATCCACCATTTCCACTTGCAAATCCCTCTATTGTGCTATTTCGCACGTCTAACATTGAGGTAATTAGCACTTGGTTATTTTTCGCCATTTCTTTGATAGTTTTGTTGTATTGTTCTCCAACTAATCCCATTTGTTTAAATTGCTCCGTGTATTCTTTTATCAATTCTTTTTCCGTCTTATATTCCACACCTGAAAAACTTTCTAATGTAGAACCTTTAAATAAGTCTGCTTTTTCTCTTTCTAGATATTTAATTTGTTCTACAAATTCGTGAACTTGTTTCTTCCATTCTTCAATACTAGATTCTGTCAAGTTTCTTCCTGTTGCTCTACGTAATGTTTCATGATTGACTTGGTTTAATACATTATCCAATTGTTTCATTTCGCTATCCGTAAAGGCATCCAACTCTCTCTTGTCAAATCCTAAGTATCTTAGTAACTCTGCTTCTCCAATGTCTACTTTTGTATATGTGCTTTTATGTTTATGCCTAAATCCACTTCGATACCTTGCACTTCCTTTTTCTAAAGCTACAATGTCTGCAAAATGCTTTCCTCCTATCATAGAATTATGTAACAAATCAAAGTTGTTTTCCCCTCCTACAATCATTCGGATAGTTGGATTTTTCGCAACATCTGTCAACATTCTATCTGCAAAACTTTTAATTCTTTCAGAATTTTGTTGAATTGCTTGTGTCAATTGTTGTAGTGCTGATATTTGTTTTTTGTACGCTTCTTCGTTTTCTTTGTTTCTTGCGTCGATTTTAGCAGCCTTTTTCTTTCCACTTCTTCCAATTAGAGAGCCTATGGTAGCTGCAATTCCAATTCCAGCGGCTGCTATCCCTGCAATCGCTGCCGCTGACCCTAGAGCCGCTGCCATTCCGCCACTCGCTGCTGCGGTTCCTGACGCCGCGGATAAACCTGCCCCAGCAATACCGTCAACTCCCAAAGCTGCTGCCGCTGCTGAATTTGCCGCTGCAGCACCAGATAATCCACTAGAAGAAAATAACCCACCAATAGCTGATAGCCCACCTGACTTACTAAAATCTTTCCAAGCATTATTCAATCCGCCTATTCCATTCAGAATGCTTCCAATTCCGCCTAGAGTTTTACTTCCCGTTACATTTCCAAGCTGGCTAAAAGCATTCCCTAAAGCATTTAATGCTTCCGGCACTTTAATAGCCACTTTATTGGCTGCAATTTCCATTTTTCCAGCTGACTCTTTAAGTTTATTGATAGCTTCTATAGCTTTGTCATAATCCCCTTGTGTGATTTTTCCTTGCTTCAACAAATCTGCGTAAGTAGTTATCAATCCTTGAACTTTTTCTAACTCGACTACTTTACTTTGGTTTAGTGCTGCTAATTGTTCTGTGATTTTTTCTATCGGAATATTTTCTTTGTTATTTTTAATTTCTTCCGCTTCTCTTTGAATTCGTTCTAAATTATCAGAAATTTCTTTTGTTTTTCTTTCTAACGGAACAATAATTTCTGTAAAATTAACTTGTTCCATTTTCTTTTTCAACTCTTGCACTAAATCAGAATTATCAACTTTTTTCGCTAGTTCCAGTTGTTCTAACATTATTTTCTTACTATCTTGGATTTTCGCTAATTGCTCATCAATGGAATATTCGTGATTTCTCAAAGATACTCCCTCTAAAGCATTTTTAATCTTATTAGTTAAAACTTCAATATTGAAATTGTCAATAGCGGTATTGATTTCATTGATATTCTTCTTAAATTTCTCTTTTGCCCTTTCCAAAATATCAATTTTTTCTTGGACGTCTAAATCTTGTTTGGTTTTTGCTCCAAGTTCTGAAATCAATTCTTTGAATGGGTCTTTCTTGCTCCCCTTTTTATCCCCCTCCGGGCTATATCCTCTTTTGGCTACGCCTGAAACAGCCTCGCTTATTTCTCTTCTTAGTGTTGACCTTTTGGAAACATTCAAGCTATCTAATTGCCTTAAATAGTCTTCGTAAATATACTTTTCGTTTCTATTTCCTTTATATTTTCCGCTGTGAAATTCTTTTTGTATTTTATCTATATCTTGAATATTCAGGAAAGATTCGTAAGCTTTTTGTCTTGAGTTCTCTCTTAGAACATCGACATCAACAAATACTTTTGCATTTAGATGAATTTTTCTATTCTCTAGTCTTGCAATTTCTCGCTCCATGATTTCACGAAACTCTTTTGCCAACCTTTCGAATTCTTTTATATTGCCTTGGTTATAAGCATTTATTTTTAGATTGTTCAGTCTTTCCAAATCTGACAAAACCTTAGGGCTAAACCCCTCTAATTCTCGTAAAGGTTTTAGGCTTGTATATCCGCCTTGTTCTTTCATTTTCTGAACTTCTTTTAAAACCTCTATTTGTTTTTGCAATCCCTCTTCTGTTTCATTTAGCCATTTTTTTGTTTTTCCAAATTCTTCATTTTTAATATCTAAAATCTTTCTAATTCCGTAATATACGCTACCTAAGGCAGTGATTAAAAGACCAGCAGGATTAGTTAACAAGGTAAATCCAGCCATGATTACATCTAACCCCTTTAACGCTACTCCTAAGGCTGTAATTCCGCCTGTTACGAAAAATATACCCTTTCCAAAAGAATAGACTTTATCAATATTCTTTTCATTGAATAAGTCCTCAAAACTTTTTACATCATCAATATTCAACACTCCTGCTAAATCTTTAGCCACTCTTTCGCCTATTTCTTCTGTATAGGTCGCAACCACCATTTTAATTCTTTCTAAATTAGTCTTAGTAGTATCTAACATAGTTGTATAAGCCTTAGCTAACTGGTCATTTGGTGCGTTAGCAATCGCATTTAAAACTTCTGTATACTTCTTCTCTAAAATTGCAAGTCCACCAGCTGCCATTTTAGAACGAGTATTTCCAAACATTTCTGTCATTGCTCTGTCTGCGTCTTTTGCTTTTTCTTGAATTAGCTTTAAGGCTCCTATGATAGTTCCTCCGGACAAGGAATAATTTTTAAAATCTAGCCCACCTGTTATCTTCTTAAATTCTTTTCCTAATTTTGAACTTTCATTAGATAATTCAGATAACATTGCTCTTAGCCCTGTAGTTGCTTTATCAGTACAGATTCCACCAAGTGTCAAGGTTGCTACAGTTGCCAATACTTCATCTAAAGATACATTTGCCATTTTTGCTTGTGGGATTAAGGTTCCTAAATTATGAGCCATTTTCCCAATGGTTGTGTTTCCTAGATTTTGTGTTACTATTAATTTATTAGATACTTTCACAAGGTCATTTACTGTCATTCCATAAGTTAACATGACAGAGTTTAATAGCTCTGCCGCTTGTGTGGTATCTGTAAATCCTGCAATAGATAATTTATTGACTGTATCCAACATCTTGTATTTATCAGGTGAATCTTGAATAACTTGCACGATGTCATACAGTGAGGAAGCTAACTCTTTGGAAGAAGTTCCTGTTTCATACGCCATTTTTCTAATGTTTGTGCTTATTGTTTCGTAACTATCTTTTGAAATTGTTTGAATTTTCTTGATTGAATATTCGTAATCTGCAAATCCTTTGACTGCAAATCCTGTAAATGTCGCCATTGCTAAGAATGTTCTTCTTGCTATTTTTTCTATTACTCCAAAAGACTGCTTTGCTTTTTCTTGCATACTTTTAAATCTGTTTTCTACTTTCTTTAATTGCTCGTCAGCGTCTTTTTGTATCTTTTGGAATAGATTACTCCTCTTTGCCATTTCTTCAAATTCTCGAAAGGCTTTTGCAACTTTCTTCAATTCTTCTTCCATTTGCTTTGTAGTTTTTCCCATAGCTTTTGCTAAGCTTTCCAAAGCTTCTTTGGAGTTATCCTGAAATGACAAACTCATCTCTACTGTATGCGACATTTTTCCACCTCCTTTTACAATGAAAGGGAAATCTTCCTAGACTTCCCTTTTTAATTTTGTTGACTCGCTATTTCATTCAATGCACTTAATATCTCCTCTATATCTCGAATAACTTTCCAGGGGTGGTTGTCATATCCGAGAGCTTCTCCGAACGGTAGAAACTTCAATTCATAATACCTTTGAGAAGAAAAACCATTGGCAACATATTTTTTTACAAAGTATCGTTTATACCTGTGTATTTTCAAATATTGCTTCACTATTTTTTCATACCCCGGATAATCTTCTGAAATTTCTCTGCCATTTAAGAACATATCGGCTGCCATTGATAGAAATTTTAGTCGTTTTTTTCTTCCTCTTTCTCCTCTTTTTCTTCTTTCTTCACTAATTCATTGACTTCTTTGATTTTGCCTAACGCTTCTTCTAAATTCTTGGAAGTTTCTCCATATGCATTTTTCAAAACTTTAGAAAACTCTTTTCTTTGTTTTGCATCTGCATTGTCATAGATAATATCCCCATTTTCTGCGATTGTCATAACTTGACTTTTTAACAAGAAATATTCTTCTGTTTCTTCAAAAGGTTTTCTTGTATTTACTTCAATACGGGAAGCGTCTTTGTTCATTGCGTAAATTCCACCAAATCCGTATTGATATTCTCTCTTTTCCCAGAAAGACATCATTTCTTTAATTTCTACATAATTTTCTTCCGTTCCGATTTTAATTGTTTTCATTCTTCATCTCTCCTTTTTATTGAACTGTTCCAATTGCAAATGTAATAGGTGTTTTCTTTGATTGGTCATATTGAATATCCAATTCTTGAGATAACCCACCTCCACCTTTTTTATCTGTCATTTCTACATTTGTTGTACCTAATTTATGTAAATAGATACCAATGTATTTTTTATCCTTTGTCTTCATTTTGATAACAGCTTCTGCGGTTTCTCCACTCAATAAATTGTCATACGCTTTCTTATACAAAGCCTTATCATAAGCGTTGAATGTCAAAGAACATTTTGCTTCAATCTTTCCATTTCTCGTAATTCTGGTTGCTTTTGTGCTACCCAATCCAAACTTAGCTTCCAAATTTTGATCGATAGAAACATTTATAGATTGTGTATTAGCCGACAAATCTTTACTCATGTGAAATGTTGCGTCAACACAAGTCAATCTGTTACTATAATCTTCTAAAAGCTCAACTTCACTCAAAGAGTCCTGCTTATATCCATACGAGAACCCTATTACTTCCAATGTCATAGTGACATACGCCCCTTGAGAGGCTTCAATAGTAACATTTCCAAATTGACATCCAATTAAAGTTCTTTCTTCTTGGTCTTCTAAATTTTGCTCCACAATTGTAAAGAACTTCTCTATTTTCCCGCTAGCTGTATATTTTCCTAAGTTTGTCAATGTAACTTTAGGTTCTGAAATTCCAGTAGTATCTGGAAGCGATACTTCTGTTACGTCAAATCCAAAACCGGGTAACAATAATTTCAATGTCTCTACAGTTAGATGGCACGTAATGCTTCCACTTGCACTTTCTGACGCTAAAAATGAATCTCCTTTCCATGGACTTCCATTAAATTCATCAGAATCTACTATATTTCTCAAAGGTTTTAAGTCACTTTCCGTTACTCTTAATTGAGTAATTTTGGTGGCTTTTTTATCAGAACTATCTTGAACTCCAACCCCAATTTTTAAATTCATATTCCCTCCTATCGTACTTTTCCAAGTACTTTGATTTTATAAATCCAGACGTCCCAAGCTACTTCTTCATGAGAAAATCTCAAAGGCTCGGTTTCTATCTCGAAACTTCGAAATATCCCGTCAATCCCTAATAAATCTTCTGAATACAATAGCTCAATAATGTTATCTTTTTCTTCTAAGAATCGTTCTAACGATAAAGTATCTCCTTTAAATTCTTGTTTTCTGACAAGGTTGATTGAAAAAGATATGTTTTCTGTTTCATGTTCAGTAAACCCTCCAAGTCCAACGCTTTTATAATTTTCCCCAGCGGGTTCAATCCCAATTTCATTCAAAATCACATCATCAAAGATAGAATCTTCTAAGAATTTTATAGACACTTCTTCAAATTTTTGTTGCAAGGTTTCTTGAACCTTTTTCAAAACTTCTATATTATTCATTAAAAATCATCATTCCTTTCTTCTGTGATTTCTTGACTTCTTGTAGTTTCTTTTTGTTTTCTGCTACAGATACAAAACTTTTCAATAGTTTATTAAAAACTTCTAGTTTCAACGCCGCTAATTTTTCATTACCCATAGCCGAATAAATACGGTGTTCCGCATAAAGCTCTAAGAGAGTATCGTGTTCAGGTGTCACCTCAAGTCCCAATGTTACAGCGATACTCTCTCCCTCTTTTTTAAAGAGGTTTAAAGCTTTTTTCACTTCTTCTTCACTACCGTATTCTTGCTTCAAGAAACTTTGAATTCTCTTTGAATACTTCGTGATTTCCATACCCCACCTCTATTTGATAGTTACGGCGTATCTTTCAAATAAATCAGGTCTTACGATTAGTGGGAACGGTGCGGAAGTCGCTCCTAGTTTTTGTTGACCTGTTTCCTCATTTGCTTTTGTTTCGATAACAACAATTTCAGAACGTATCATTTCAGGCTTTCCAGATGTTCCCACATAAGACAACCCAGCGTATACAGGGAATAAGCAAAGTTCTTTGAATAAAGTCATGCTATTGCTGGTATCTGCTTCAATATCTGTGTCTGGATATGTCTCAATAGCGATTGGGAAGTTTTTTAATTCGTATTTGATTTGCCCGTCTTCCAATTTTACTTGTACCCCAAGTAAAGGATTATTCGAACTTTCAATATACGCTGCCAAGCTATCCGCAATGTTTGTCCCTACGAAAATTCTATCCGGAAGCGTTTTGTGTTTTTCCTTGTATTCGGATACTTGTTTTCTAAAGAAAGATAGCCAACTTTCAGTTTTTTCTTTATTTACTGTATTTGGTTCCGCTAATCCCAAAACAACTTCCGCTCCGCTTGCGTCCGTTGCTTTCCCTGTCAAGAATACACTAGCCGCCATGTCTTCCTTAGAGCCTTCAATTGCATTTTTAATTGTTGTTAATTTCAAAACTCTATCATACGTAGAAGCTTTCATTTTTTGCCCGTTTACAATTGCCAATTCCCCTGGTTGTTGCAAAATTGTATCTTCTGCACCAAACCCAATGGAGGCGTTTAATAAATCTGGCTTGATTGTTACTGTATTAAATCCTCCAACTTCAATTGGTTGCAAAACGGTCCCTCTTGGTACCAATTTCGCTTTTACTAAGTGGTCCATAATTTCATCTACTCTAATTGTTGTAGACAACGCCATGTACGGCACTCTATTTTTCCTGAATAAATTCCAAAACGGAGTTGGTCTTGCTTCGATTGCTGAAATTGCTCCGATTAATTCTTGTTGTGCTTGTGTTAATGCCATTATTTACCTCCTTATAATGCGTAAATTCCTTGTTTTGCTAATAAAACCCATAATTTTTCATCTTCATTTACTTCTTTCACATACGCCTTTGGCAATTCTCCTTGTACCAAAATTGAGATAGAAGTATCTGCTTTTGTTACATCTACATCATTTTTTACGATACCGAATAAAAATAACCCTGTTGAATGCGTTGGTTTCGCATATTTAATCCATTTTTTTGCAGCGTCATCATAAACTAAAACATTTCCAATTTCTAATTTTTTGCACGCTTTATCTACCAGTCCTAGAATAGAGACCACATCTTTTGTTATATTTTTTCTATTAAATTGTTCTCTTTTAAACTCTGCCATTATTTTTTCCCTCCTTTGCTATATTTTTTATAAAAACAATATCCAATCATCGCCAATGCAGCAACTGTTATAAAACACATCAAATCTGCCATTACTTACCTCCTAGCATTTTTTTTACTTCGTCATAAGACTTTTTCATAAAGTCATCTCCTGCTACATCTCCAAATTCCATTCTTTCTACTTCGCTTTGAAAGTTCGCAGCGTCTGGCATAGAGTTAATTTCTTTTTCGATTTTTTCGAAATAAGAAACATTTTCTTTCTTCCCTTCTACCTCGAATTCAATCGTCCCTGACTTCGCCAAAGCTTCATCAATAGCAAACTCTACAATCGATTGCATACAAGGGACTACTTTCTTTTTCATTGCTTGCTTCAAAGCATTTCCTTTTTCCTTTCTCTCAAATTCTGCTGTGATTTCCGCTCTGATTTCTGTTTCCGTCTTAGTTTTTTGAGGCTGTTCCGGTTCTTTTTTCTCAAAATCTGCCCAGTATAGCTGTCTAATTCCCTCTTTTTCATCGTTTGTCAGACTTCCAAAAATAGCCGTTATAATCGCCATTCTGTCATCTAAACTCATATCTTTGACAGAATTCACATCAATTCTCGCTTCTTCAAATTCTTCAATCACTTCGAATTCAATTTCTGCATATTCTTCTTCTGCGAACTCCGCCCCTGCAACGGCAGGTTTTACGCCAATTGGCAATAATGCAACCTTGGACAACTTATTACCCCGGATTTCAACAGAAACGCCCTTAATCACGCTATCATTGAAGTATCCTTCCCCTTTTTCGTTAAACTCTACTAATGCAGTCACTACTCCGTCCATCACTTTGAAGTCAATGAATTCAGCGATTTTCAAAGGTTCTTCCCCTTTTTCTGCCCATTTGCTTGTATGAGCATAAATTCCGTCTACTCTTCCAGCTGTTCCAAAGATTTCGCTCACTTTTTCTTTGTTGTAATCTCCCTGAGGGTAATTCCCAGCTTGAAAGACTTTCACTCTCTTTTTCACTCTTTACCTCCTAATCTCTTTTTTAATTGCTCTTGCACGTGCTTAGCAGTCATTTCTCTGTATCTCTCAATCATCGTTTGATTGAAACCTACATACGGTCTAGCACGAATGTATACAGATTTCTTTTTTACCCAACTATCCCCGATTTTAAACGTCAAATATGGCTTGTTCTTAGCTTGAATAAGCCCTCCGTATTGATGTAGCCTAGCTCTTATGTCACTAGTTCCAAGAACCGCCTTATTTTTGTCATAAGAACGTCTCAAGCTATCTCTCAAACTTCCTGTGATTACGAGCGGTCTTCCGCTCCTGTATCCCACTGTTGCCCATTGCTCGCCGTTCGGTCCTGTCGAGGTTCTGAACCTATCACGCACTGTTTTTCGCATATCTTGCGATATTTTGTTCATTAACTCTCTAGTAGCGATTTTGCGAGTGCTTATATTGATTTTAGTTGTCAACTTAAATCCTGTCATGCTTCATCACCGTTCAGTTCCTCTTTTGTGATTCCTGCTTCTCGCATTTTCAAGAAATTATCAATTCTTTTAGCCTTCAAATCTTCTTGCTTTTCGTCAAATGCCAACTCTTCATCTCTATCCTTGATTTTCTCCAACTTGAAGTAAAACTCTCGATAGTCATAGCCAAAATACAAGCTATCGAAATATAAGAGTTGTTGCATATTATCTGTGATGAACTGACAACAATCGTTCACAACTTCATCAAACGATTCTTGATGTATTTCTCCAAGTCCATAAGATCCACGCCCTTGCCCGTTGTCGATTGTTAGCGTTCCACCTAGCAAATTTTGAGTTAGCTTCTCTTTTTTCCAATCGTGCAACTTTATATAAATGCTAGGGTCTATGTCTTTCAAATCCAGTAAATACAGGCTATCTGATAGCTTCATGCCCAAGCTTGTCGGAACTCCAATTACTGTCCCGCCGCCTTGCATTTTTTTCACTTCTTCTGCTTTTTTCTTTACATCGTTTTCATCTTCTGTGTCATCGTATGCAAAGAAAATGATAGTTTCTCCATACTTTTTCGCTAGTCCCCTCAGCTGATTTCCAAACATTTTTTTATCTTCATATGCTTGTAAGCAGCTTTTTAACACGCTTTTTCCTTTTTTGTTCGCAACGTCACGCTCGTGAATACATAAGAAATATTTTTCTTTGTCTATGTACGTCTCCTTGCTTCCAGCTGTAATATACCAGCCTTTTTTTGCGTCAAAAGCTACGTATTTTTGAGGCACTAACACTAGCGATTGAAGATTATAGTTTTCGTCGTAGATTTTCTCAAACAACGAAAAACCGTAGTATCTAGCGTTTAAGATATGCTTAAAAATACGATTAAACTTAGAGACATTGAATCTATCTTGTATTTCTTCTGCTTTGTCTTGCAACTCTTGCTTATCTGTGCAAACTCTTAGCTCTCTCGCTGCGACTGTTCTTGTGATTTTGTTTGTCAATATCGAGATGTCTTCATCATGTAGCATTTCATCCACTTTTTCATTATCGAGCAACTCCTCTGTCGCTGATATTTCTTCAAACAGAAATTTCGTCAAACTCTCCATTAGTTGCCCTTTTCCGACTTTAATTGGCTCCATTTTCCACCTCCTAGCTTGTGATTATTTTGAATTCTCGACTATTTTTTTTGTACTCTTTTAAAAATTTATGTAAGCAATAGTATTCAACGCTGTCACATGTGTTTGAAGCTGCTAAACCTCTGCCATGAACCGGCTTTCTTAAGTTTTCGCCTGTTTTGCTGTCTTTTTTCCATTCGTATTTTTTCATCAGATGTGCCATATCACGCACATTCTCGCAGTCTAGTAACTTAAGATTATGTTGTTCTAAACTGTGTCTCGTGATTTCTATTGTAGTCGCTACTGCTTGTGCTTTTAGCTTTGTAACTTTTTTAAATTCATTTCTGTAAGCTTGAAATCTGCTAACTAAGTGCGTAACTGCGTCTTGCCTGTTCGCTGAATCATGAGGCAAAATAATCTCGATATCTGTTATTTTATTTCTTGCACAAAACTCTTTAATATACTGTATATAGTGAATTGTCGGCTTATCTACATTCGCATAGTGATGTATCACAGTGTTATTTACGACAAAGCATAACGCTGTACTATCGTTAATTCCCAAATCCTCGCTTACATACAGTTTTTTCCCGCTTATGTCTAAATTATCTACCCATTCAGCTCTCGATAAGCTGTAAGCATAAATAGCTTCCTCGTTCGCTACGTCTGTATCACACAAGTATTCTTGTCTAAACTTACTATCGCTCATAAGCGTTCTTGCTTCCGATAACTTTTCTTCCGTATATACCGCATTTCCGTCTTCATCTACTGCTTCTTCGCTGTTTGCTGATATGATAGACTTTTCCCACTCATCGCCTGTTTTTTCTAACATTTCATTAAATTTTGAACCGAAACGTGGCGTAGAAACAAGGATTATACGCCCTTTTACGTTGATGACGGACGGTATTAGATAAGTCACAATGTCATCATTTTGTATCAAAGCCATTTCCGAAACTATCAATAAATCGAGGTTTCCCCCAACTTTTGTGTTAGCATCTTGTGAGCCAACGAAATAAATTTTTGACCCATTTTTGAATTGCAACGTATTGTCTGAATGATAGAATTTATCAGACTTCAAGGGCAATTTCAACGCGTCTTTACTGACGATTGTTTCAATGATACTTCTTCTGTCGTTCGTGTATCCATCTAAAATCATCATTTTTCCTTGCTTCATGGTCGGGAACACATAATAAACTATCGTATTTGGTTTGTTTACGCACTCTCTGCAAGCAATCGAGAACGCTAATAAGTCCTTCCCCAGCCGTCTAGCCCAACAAATCAAGAAAAACTTCACTCCCTCATCGTACTTTTCTATCAGCTTTTTCTGATACTTTCGAGCTTTAAACTTAAAATAAGAAGCTTGTGCTTTTTTTCTTCTCTTTTTTTCTTCTTTGATTAAATTTAATAAGCTCATTCGTTCACTCTCTCTTTACAAATAAAAGTATCTCATCGTATTTTTTTAGCATTTTGTTCACTCTGCATTTACATTTATTTCTTTTTCTTCAAAGTATGCTTGTAGTTCTTCTAGCTCTCCATCGCTCATTTGTGCTATTTTCTCTAACATTTCAAGCTTTAACTTGCTTTTATGTACTTCTTTCTCAAACTCAAAGCGTTCTAATTTGTCTAGTCTGTCGCTCTCTAAGATTTCTTGCTCTGTTCGTTCGTTCATCAATAGCATTTCTTGCGTTAGTTTGCTACTTTCTGCAACTGATAAATCTGCTTTTAATCTCGTGTTAATCTCGAATCTATCGCGTTTATTCTGCAAAATTTTCTCTTTGTGTTCTTCTCTTAACTGTCTTAGAAAGTCTGCTTGTTTCTGCTGTAATTTTCTTTTGCTGCTTAATTTCTTACATATATCAGTAGTCGTGCCACTCCGTGCTTTAGCCTCTTCTAATGTAGCTCCTGCCTCAATTTCTGCCATTGCTACTTGCTTTCTTCTTCTTTTTTCAGTTGTCGTTGTCGCTTTCTTGTCGCTTGTCGCTAGTGTGTCACTATACTCTTTTGCGTATCTCTCTACTGTACGCATAGATACATTTAAAGAAGTTGCTATCTCTTTCTTGCTCTTATTGATTGCTAATAACTTGTATACTTCTTGTCTTGTACTCACACCCTCGACACCTCCCGACATTCTGCGATTTTTAAATAAAAAAAGGGATATATAAAAGAAAGTCTATATCTCTATAAACTTCTTCTATATATCCCATCTACTTTTTTTCGATTGTAAAATATATCTCAATATTTAATTTTAAAAAATTTTTTATAACTTTTTCCGTTGATATTATTGGACTTTTTAAGTTCTACAAAAAATATTTAAAAAAAGTTATTGACATTGTGTAACACATATGTTATACTCAAAGTGTGAAAGACGAAAGACCTTACACAAATACCACACGAAGGGGGTGGCAAAAATGAAAATCCAAGTAGTTCTTGTTATTGGAACTTGGCGGTTTACGATAACATTAACCAAAAGAAATTCATAGTTGCACCCCAACCCTTCGGGGTAGAGTGATAAAATATAAACCTTCACACGTGTATATTTTATCACAAATCTTTCAAAAAATCAACAAAACAAACAAAAAAGAGGAGTGATTTAAATGACAAGAAAAAAATTAGAAATGAGAGCTAGAAAAAACAATCTAGTAGTTAGAGAAAACGGGATTGAGGGAGTTTATGAATTAAGATTTATTACTTCAAATGCTGTATTAACAAAGACAAGAACATTAAAAGAATTAGAAGAAGAATTAAAATGCTACGAAGAAAGAGTAGAAGCCCAAGGAAAGGGGTGGGCTTAATGTTTGAAGGATTAAATATAATTACTAGCTTCAACGATTTGAAAGTAGGAGAAAACTATTTAAAAATAGGGATATTAGAATGTAATATTTCTATCAAAATGGGGGCCTTGAAAGTTACTATGTTAAACTCAAGACAAGTATTTTCATTCGATGTTGAATTTTTTTCTAACGAAGCTATCTTAAATAGCTTTGTTCATGATGTGCGAACATACAAGCTTGACGACGAGCATAACGACTTTGATAATTTTATAAGATATCTGCTTACTGCACGATATCAATACAAAGCTGAAAAGGTTTTTAATCCTTTTTTCAAAAAAGAAAAAGGAGCTTTAAAGATAAAAAAAATCACAAAAACAACTCTGAAAAAAATATTAAAGCATATCGATACGGTAGTTACTGTAAATAGTAGGTGTTCTGACGACTACTATAGAGATTACATAAATAACTATGATAAAAATGTGATTGTTCAAAATGAAAAATTCCTTAAAGAAATTGATGAATATCCAATAAAAATCGCAGATTTTGACGAAAATAAAAAAACAATCTTTGTCTTCATGAACGGATATTCTGAAGAATATGAAGTAAAAAATGAAAATATAATTTTATTATAAATATTTTAAAAAAGTTATTGACATTGTGTAACATATATGGCATGGTTAAAGGAGGAGCAATACAAATGTTAGAAAAAATTCAAGATGTAACTTACAAACTACAATGGACGGTTGAAATGCTTATCTTATCAACTTTCAATAAAAAACAAAAAGGATACAAAAAAGTACTTTCTTATAAAGAAGTACTAAGAATGGGAGGTTGGTTATAATGACAAAAATTGTATTAAAAAAAGGAAAAAATATCACGAAAACAAATATCAAGAAACTTTTAAAAGACGAAAACACAAAAATCATTTGCATTGCTTCATTTACTGACGATTATTGGAACGACGCAGTGGAAAACTTTCACAGAGAAGAAGAGGTTTCATGTGAATGGTTTGAAAAGGTTGGGCTTTCTTGTATGACACATATTTTTCAACCAAGATTTTCTAAAACTGGTTACGATAAAAAAAGTTTTAGTGTAAAGCTTGGATGTTCTGATATGTATACTATTACAAATGAAAATATAGAATGGGTGTAGAGGGGCTCGCCCCCTCTCTAAAGGAGGAATGATGGAAGAAAAGAAACGGAAAGGGTATAAGACGCAGGAGCAACAGAACGAAGCAACGAAGCGATACCTTGCAACAGAAAAAGGAAAAGAAGCGAGAAAAAGAACAGTCGCCAAATCTCAGGCTAAAAAATTCATACGAGAGTTCGCGAACTTGGAAGAGTTGGAAGAATTGGAAACTTTAATTCAAGAAAGAAAAAAGAATATTGATACTTAATATCATATATGATATAATCAAATTACAAAAATGAGGTTTCTATGAAAGGAGGCATAAAAATGGATTTTAGGGAACATTTGGAAGCTCTTATGAAAGACCCCGAATTAAAAAAAGAATATGAAGCTTTAGAATTGGAATATCAAATTAAGCGAATGCTTATTGACGCACGAATTAAAAAAGATTTAACACAAAAAGAATTAGCCGAATTAGTAGGCACAAAACAAGCGAATATTTCAAGATTAGAAAACGGGAATTCTAACCCAAGTATAAAATTTCTTGAAAAAGTCGCAAATGCTTTAGGTAAAAAATTACAAATTAACTTTGTCTAAAAAAAAGAGGACTTCATTGTTCCTCTTTTTTTAATATCTTCCTTATCTCCTCACCCTCGTATCTGTCCTGTTTGGAGAAGATAACAATTTTCATATCCTTATTAACTTTTATCCTGTATTCTCCTGCTCCTATCTTCTGTATCAATTCTGGCAATCTCTCCACGCTCTCTAGTGCCATTTTAACCCCCTTGAACCCCTTAGATGACTAATTATATGTCTGTGTTGTTAAAACGCTTTAAAATGGCTCTCAATTCCATTCTCTGCCTATTCTCTCCATATTCTTTTGCCACTTCTTCCAATACGTTTTGAGAATATCCTCTTTTGTGTAGCCATATTCTAAAGTCAAATCCACGAGAGCAGAAAAAACAGAGTATAAACTACGTACAACACCTGTAGCATACATTATCATCGTCAAACTGTCTGGTTTAAAAATTTCTGTTTCTTTTTTATTAAACAATTCTTCTAATTTCCATTCTTCTAAATATTTTTCATTATTTACTAATTGTGCAAAAAAGAAATAGACATCTGTTAGCTCTTCTAATTCTTTTTGGCTGTTATATTCTTTTGTTTTCCAAGTTTTGTGAGAATCTTTTGTCTCTTCATCAAATTCTATAATTTCTGCTATCATAGATTTTATAATATCTCTTCCTGTCCTCTCTCGGACATTCACAATATGACTATCTAACTCTTTTTGCAATTCGCATATATCTTTAAAACTCTTTGGCTCTTTCATTCTATTTCCTCCACTTCTACAATCACGCCGTCAAACTCTTTTTGCTTCTCTAGTGTGATTCTCTTCACATATTTATCATTGTCATTTTTTAGTAATCCGCATTTTACTAAGCTATCTTCTATCATTTTGAATAAGTATGTATGATTACTGACATCTAATTTTGATTTAAAAGACATTTTTAAATGAACGGGTTTTTCGTATGCTTGTTGTAGCCCTACAACGCTTCTTACAAGCAACTTCATATTGTCTTTATCATTTTTACGTGTGTTCCAGTGAATGCTGGAATAAATCTTATTTGTGCTTAATTTGCTATCTATTTTCAATGGAATTTTAAACACCTGCTTCATCTCATCGCCACCATAAACAAGCCAAAGCCACACCAAGCAATCCCCAACCTACTGTCGCAATACCCCAAAGGCAAATTTCCCTCGTGTATCTTTTCCTTGCTCGTATGTATAATTCTACATTTTCCTCGAACAAGTATTTATTATCTTCCTGCAACGCTTCAATCATCTTGTCTTTCTGCTTACAGCTACAAGTATGTTCTTCTAGCTGAAACTTTCGTTCTACTGTTGCCATGTACTTGTTATCTGCGTATTCGTCAAACAACTGATGAATCATCTCAATACATTTATCTTTCGCGGGCGGAGTATCTCCGAAAGCTATATAGCTCTTATGCCCCCATAGTTTTAATAAAGCCTTTAAGATACTAAATACTTTTCTTACATCATCTGTATGAATCACTTTCCCGTTCCAAGTTTTTAATTTTTTTAATTCGTCTTTGCTCATTTGCTATTCCCCTTTCTTTGGTCTTCCTCGCCTTTTCTCCTGTTTTCTAATTTCTCCCATAATTTCCCCGACTACTTTTCCAGCTTCTTCTTTTTCTTCTAGCTTTTTTTGTAGCTCTTTATTTTCTTTCTGCAATTTTTCTCTTTCTTCAAACAAAAGATAGTAATTCTCTCTTATCGTTTCTTTTTCTTCTGTCAATTTTTCCGTCACTTTCTCAAGAGAATCAAGTCTTAGTTGGAGCCTTTCTATCTTCTCGATCAAACACTCTACGATGATTTCTTGCTTTTCCATCTCCTACTCCTCCCAATACTCTTTTTTCTTTTTTCTTCGTTTACTTCCCCACGAAAACGGAATAATACGAGCCATCTCATGAATTCTATCCGTAATTTTATTTACTCCGTTGAATTTCAATTTCTCGTCCAGCTCCTGCAACGTCAAATTGGTTGTGATTAGAATTGGTTTTCCTGCTCGGTATCTCTCATCAATCAAGGCAAATAACTTTGATTTTCCCCATTCTTCGCTTAATTGCTCACTTCCTAAGTCGTCTATAAAAAGCAGGTCTACATCTCTAACAGCTGATAGAAGCTTGGTTTCTGTATCTTCTTTCTTTCCGAAACTGTCTTGAATTGTCCTTAGATACCCACTCATCGAGAAACTTAAAACTGTGTAGCCTTTTTGTTTTAAGTCATTACAAATGCAGTTTGCCAAGAACGTTTTTCCGTTTCCAGGCGTTCCTGTAAATAACAAACCACAATTTTTTTCTAGTGCAATTTTGAAACCTGTGACGTATTTCCACATTTTTTTATAAAGTTCTCGTTCTTCCTCGCTCTCTAACACGGTATTCTTGAATGTGTCTTTTCCTGCATTTCTGTCGATGATAGAAAGTTTTTGAAATCTTTGAACATTCTTCATAACTCTTTCTTTTGCGATACAATCACAATCTAAAGCTATTTCTGTACCGTCTGCAAGACGTTTTAAAATAGGCTTATTACATTTATGGCAGGTCATTAAAATAACTTCTTTCCCCTCATATACGCTAGGATTTCTTAGCATATTTTCGTATTCGTCTTGGATAGTGTAATTATTCAAGGCTTTCATAATATTCTTCTACCCCCCTCACATAATCTTCCGGTGTTTTTTCTCTAGGAGCTTCTTTTATCTTGTCTTGACAAAATCTATGATAATATCTATCTTCTAGTCCTTGCCATTCGTGATTCATACACCAATCCGCAAATTCTAAAGCGTCATCTTTGTGTATCCATTTCGTTTTTAAAACATCACGTATAGGACGATATGTCTTGAGTGGTTTCTTTATTTCTGAACGAAAATCTACCCATTCTTTTAATTTTTCTTTGATAGGTTCTGAAATGTCCTCTCGTTCCAGTTGAAAAATGATTTTTCTTTTAGTATTTTCTTTTGACTCTTTATTATTATTTATCTCTTTATTATTTATATCTTTATGTTTATTAGTATCTTTATATGTCGGATTTTTTTCCGAGTTGTTTTCGGATTTTTTTCCGAGTTTGCTCGGATTTTTTTCCGAATCTTCTTCAAAACTCGGATTTTTTTCCGAGTTGTTTTTAATGAAATTCCAAGTCTTACCTTTCTCAGTTAATCTTATCAAGTCCATATTTTTATATTTTATGTACTCAATGATTTCTTTTTCTGCCAACGCTTTTAAAGTTCTATATACAGTATCTGCTTTTTCAAAGAACATAGGTAATTCTTGCAGTACTAAATTTCTTGATACGAAATAGTAAACTTTATCTTCAATAATAATTTCTTTTGCCCAAGAATTGGCTTCGTATAGCAAAGAAACCAATATACCTTGAGTGGCATTTAATCCCCATTCCATACATTTTTGATTATTCAGGGTCGTTATGAATCTCATTTTTTTACCTCCTATTATTTTGGAGAGCCTTTGGATACTCTCTCTTTATTATTTCAACAAGAAACCCCTTAATCCCCAGAGCTTCCAAAGGCTTTGGGGAGAGGCTTCCAATTCAAACAATAAATTCTGAACTGTCAATTATTTGTTGATAGTTGAGTAGTTGTCAACTATTAGTTGACAACCATTTTGCCAACGTCAGTAACATCGTTTTACGTCGACAGATTACAGACAGTTCAAAACTTCAATTCGAGGGCTCTTGATTTCAGAAAAAATATCAGATAAGTATGGCTTTATATAATTTTATTAAGGAGTAGAGCCCTCTAATTCAAGGGGCAAAACGAGAGAATGCTCGGCGTGAATACTACCATAATTCTGAAACTCTGCTTGCCCTGTTGTACGTACAACACTTGAACCAACATTTCCCTCTAGCTATCTTTGTCCAATTGCTTGCTCTTAGCTTACAATTGTTAAGAGAGAGCCGCTGACGGCTTTTTTTATGAGAAGCCTAACTCAATTGATTTTCTTTCTCCAAAAAGTTATAATAAAAATAAATTTTTGGAGGTATTTTTTTTATGGAACAAACAACAACCGGTTCTCAAATAGGATTAGAAATTCTTAAAATTGTGTTGCCTTTCTTCTTAGCTATCGTGGTCCACTACTTGACATTGAGATATGAAGAAAAGAAATATCAGCGTAGTGTCCTTCGTGAAAGAGTAGAAAAAGCATATTCTAAGTTCTATATTTCTTTTTCTTTTGGGTTGGTCACTATTATGGCGAACGAAAACGAAATAATGTCTGACTATGAATTCCTAAAAAATTTCTCACAACTAAGCAAATTTTTAGTAGAAAATATTTCTTACTTCGAAAAAGCTTCTCAAGAAAGAATTGCAGCATTTCACACAAACTATACAATTGTAGAGGCTGCTATCAAAGCTAACCACGATGTCGAAAAAGAACTAAAAACACTTCGGAAAAATGCAATCGCTATATGCAACGGAATTTTAATTGAATATAGACATTTATGCAGCAAATTAAAAATGCCAGAACCAGCAATACGTAATATTTGATTTTGCTCTCATCTTTGAAAGTGTGAGCAATTAAAACTACCGCACCTGCTATAGCTCCAAACATAACACTTATTTCCATGCTCCCTCCTTTCTCTAGGGGTTGTGTTTCTATTGCCATTGTCTCTATCTTTATTTCTTTAAAACATTGATTAAAATCACAACACTATTCATTAGAACTGCTAACGCTAACAAAATCGGCGTTAGTTTAGGGTCCTTTATATTAAATTTCATCTATTCACGCTCCTTATTATTTACAGTTTCCGTTTTTTTCGGATTTTAAAAACAAAAAAATAATATCCAAAGTTTCTTCCAATTTTAATATCCAGCCTAAATTAACAGGCTTTCCATCTTTTAATTTTAATAAATTATCAGAAACATTTTGTTTTGAAACGCCCATTTTTTCTGCAACTTCATATCTATTCAATTTCTTTTCTCTCAGAAATAAATCGATTTCTGAATATAGTTTTTTGCAAAAGTTTTTACTTCTCATTTCCTCTCACCTCAATATTATATTATCCGTTTTTTTCGGAAATGTCAATAAAAAAAATAAAAGCCACTTTTTTAAGCGGCTTAGGTTTATCATTTTTTCTTAGAATCTTGCAAATATAATTTTATTTTCGGCAAGTACTGTTTGAATTCTAAAAAGGTGTAACTATTTATTTCGGCGTTCGTTTCCGCTACCATAACAGCTATTTTTCCTTTTGGAGTTGCATAATCTTCTATTTTTAAAAAATAAACAGTGTATGAATCCAGGTTGCTATATGTCGCCGAATCTTTTTGCGGATCCATATTGCGTATACCTTTTATTTGCATTTCGTCATCTAACTTCTTCCTTAGTTTTAAAACTTCATCTTCATTTTGAAATACGTAAATTTTAAATTCTCCAAAAGTATCTTTGATTCTCATTTGGTTTCCCTCGAATTTTGCATGCGGAAACCACTTTTTTAATTTTTCTTTGTCGTAAGAACTTCTAAAATCGTTTCCGCACGATACGAACAACAAAGCAAGAATAAATCCTAGTATTATCTTTTTCATCTTTCCTCCTTGAATAAATTTTAGTACGTGTTTTCTTTTAGAACTCTTATAGTATTTCGCCCTACTTTACCATCCGGAACTAACCCATAATCTGTCTGGAACTCTCTAACAGCGTTTTTTCCTGTATACCCTAGAGAAGATAATCTCCTGTCGATTTCTTTTCTGGACATAGAAACTTGTTGTTTTTCTTTTGGTTTGTGATAGCCACCTGGATAAGAAAATTTACAAGGTCTTAGCCCCATTGCTTGTGCTTCTGTAACATCAACTTTATAGAGATACTTAGCTCTATTAAGTCCTCTGCAATTTTCGGAAGCATGGAAACAATGCCCTGTTTTTGTGATGATTACAGTTTCTGTTAAAGATACGAAAGACAAAATTAAAAACAACATACAAACCAATTTCTTCATTTTTCCCTCCTAACTATTTATTTTTTTATTTTTTTTAATTGATTTCTTTCGATTTTCCAATTTTTTCTTGGAATATTTTGGGAATATTTTTGGAATGTTTTATTCTATTTTTTTACCCCAAATACCCCATTATTTCTTCCAAAATTTCTCTTTTCAAAAATAATTCTTCTTCCGGAATACGTTCCTCTCCTAAAATTCCCTCTAATAAGTAAGCGGCAAACTCATTAGCTTCCTTTTCTTGTCTTGCTGTCCTAACTATTTTAGTATAGTCTAATAAAAATCGTGTTGTTTTGTCGCAATGTAAAAGTGCGTGCCCTAACTCGTGAGCTAACACAATCTTAATTTCCCATTCTGTCAATTTCTCGTTGATAGCTATAAATTTATTCCCAACCGCAGAATTATAAAAGCCTTTAATATTTCCTAAATCCATAAATAATACTTCAATATTAAGTTTCTTGCATATTTTAAAAAGATTTCTTGTGCCGCACCGTTCAATCAAATTCTTAACCCTTAACTTAATATTCAATGACAACACCTACTTTTTATCTGTTTTGTTTTTAGCATACTTTTCTTTGTTTTTAGCTTTTCCTATGAAAAACATTTCTGTCATAGCATCCAACAATTTTTTCTTATCTTCTTCCGATACTTTCTCATCTCCAAAAAATGAAGAAGCTTGTGATAATGTAACTTCATATTGGTTCAGTTCTCGCTTGTTAAGACTCGCCAATCTTGGATCTAAAATTTTCTTCCCTATATCGTTTGGCATAAAAGCTGAAAATAATTCCTGTCTTTCTTCTTCTTTTAATCCAAGCGCTTTTGATAATTTTTCTAATGTTTTTATGGTTGACTTACTTCTTCCTGTTTCTATATCTCCTACAGTTCCTTTTCCTACTCCTGCTTTTTCCGCCAATTCTATTATACTTATATTTTTTCTTTCTCTAAGTTTTTTCAAAACAATACCTAATGTTTCCATAAACAACCTCCATTTTCTCTCGTTTTATAAAGATTATAATATAATTTCCGAAAAAAATAAAACTTTTTCTTGACTTTTCCGATTTAATCGGATATAATATGTTTGTAAAGGAGTTAAAACAATACTCCTAAATTTTTTAAAAATAGTTTCCGATTTAATCGGAAATAAAGGAGGAACCTATGAAAACAATCCGAGCATTCACCGCTTTAGAAAACCAAGAAAATCATCAAGCGGAATACAGAATCCTGCGAGATGAGGAAAAGTACCGAGTAGAGTGCTTGGTGCGTGGGAAATGGAGTTTAGAGGATACGGTATACGGAGAAGAAAATTTTGAAAAATATATTAAAGAGTGGGAAACCACTCAGGAAGAATGGGGAATATAAGGAGGCGGAAAAATGAAAGAAAAAATGAGGGAATTTCAGAAGTTGGCAGATGAATCAAAAGTGGACTTCTTCCTTGAATGTAGGTACGAGGGAGAATACGACAGACACCCAAACATGGTATTAACAGTTTGGGACAGGGAAGAAGGTAGAGAGTTTTGCCAGTCGGACGCATGGGATATGCTGGATGGATTGCTAGACCAAGCAACCGAGTGGATACATAAATTGAATTTAGATACTTTTGGATTTTAAGGAGGAAGAAAAGATGAAATTAGTGAAATTATCAAATAAAGAAATTGAAAAACTAGGCGGAACATATGTAAAAGATACCGGGTGGGAATACAATGACCATTACAACGGGTATCTTAAACATAGAGTTTATTTGTTGAATGGAGAAGAAGTTATTTCTTACAACTCTTGGGAATTTAAGGGGGTGTAGAAAAAATGAATAAAATATGGAACGTTGCCGGATTTTTCTTTGTCTTATTCATCTTTATTAGTTTTTTCTACATATGCATGGTAGAACCGCCTTATCACGATTGGTTTACAAAAGTATGGACTTTCATGATAGGCATTGGAATCGGTGCTTTGATATGTTGGGGAGATGAAATTTTATAGGAGGGGGATTATGAAAACGATAGACATCAAGGGGAAAAACTATGTAACTGTAGTGGAAAGATTGAAATATTTTAGAGAGCACTATAGCGATTGGTCTTTGGAAACGGAGTGGATCTTCATAGAAGAGGAAAAAGCTGCTTGTAGGGTTGTTATAAAAAATCCTGACGGGCAAATAAAATCTACAGGGACAGCTATGGAAATGAGAGACGCGAAAAATTCTCTAGTGAACAAAACTTCTCACGTGGAAAACTGTGAAACATCGGCAGTGGGAAGAGCCTTAGGGAATCTAGGGATTGGATTAGATGGAGATGTGGCAAGTAAAGAAGAAATAGAACTTGCCAAAAAACAACAATTGATTTTCACAATAAACTCAATGATAGATGATAAAAACCGAGAAGAATACGAATCGGAATATAAATTATCTGAAATGGGAATGATGAGTATTGAAGAACTTGAAACCATTAAAAGCCAATTAGAAATCAATCAAAAAAACTACCTTTGTAAAGCTATTTCAAAAATAGCAACTCCGGAAGAAATGCAAGGGATTTTAAAGAAATATAAAACCAAAAATATAGGAAATCTGGACTTAAAAGACTTAATTTTTACACATGACACTTTAGTGAAATTCAATCAAAAGTGTTCAAAGGCAGAAATAAAAGATTTATTGGAATGCTGTGAAATTGTTGACGTGAATGCTAGCGAATACATAAAAGAGCATTATAAAAAAGAGTTAGACGAACTTACAAAAAAAGAGTACGTCACAATGAAAAAGAAAATTAGCAACTAAGGAGGACTTATGGGAAAGAGAATACAACAATACAAACTCCAACAAACAGGAGAAGAGTTGGAAGAATTGGGACGAAAGCTAAGAGTTTTCGCCTACAATTCGGATAAAAAGCTGATTGACAAGGAAGAAATTCAAAGAATTGTAAGCAATCTGAAAAAGATTGTAAAAACATTGGAGGAATAATGAAAGATTTTATACCACACACAGCAGAACAGCATAGAACATGGGAATGGATAGCCTCCGACCTAGCGAACTGGAATACAGGGAACAAGGTTGGAGCAACTCCCGACCTATTGGCACATGAGAAAGCAAGGTTTCAATTGAAACAGGCTTTCTTATCGGTAATGGACTATAAGCCGTCTAGCAAGCCGATAGAGGAGTTTCAGTCTTTCGTGGATAAAATGGTAGGGCTTAGCGAGGAACAACGCTTAGATTTGAAATTAGCCCACATAAAATCCATTCAAGACTTACAGTTCAAGAAAGATAAAACCTTTTCCATTGCTATGAATTTATTCAGCAAAGAGAAGATGACACAATTTATTGATTTTAGTCTTGCTTTATTGAAAGAACATAACATTCCGTTTCGTAAAGCAATCGTGGACTTATTAAAAGAACAGGAGTACGAGCATTATGTTTGGTTTTGCTTGAAGTACAAAGCTTGTGAAGTGTGTGGGAATATAGGGGAATTACATCATGTAGACCAACGTGGAAGCAAAGGTTATAAGACAGATGACGGAAGAAATGAAAGAGTTACTTGTCTGTGTCGAAAACATCATAGCGAAATACACGCAGATAGCCGAGCCTATGACAAGTACGAGATTAAAGGGATATATCTTTCTGACAAAATGATTGAGAAGTTGAAAGTAGTATATCCTAATCAATTTAAAGCGTATCGAGGTAATAAAAATGAAAACAAAGATAAAGTGTAAAAAAGTTGCAACATTCGACAACTGGAAAGAAGCACAAACAATGTGCCTGGAGAAGAATAGATATCAACAAAAGCCGAAGTATTCTATTTTGGTATTAAAGAAGAACGAATATGTAGTGATTGAATGGTTGCTTCCAACTGAAAACTTCGGAGAAGAAAAAAGACCATTTGAAAAGAGAAGCAAAAAGGGAAAAGTACTACAAAACTTACATCTCATTGACGAAAGGAGAAAGAATGGTATTACTTGGGAGACAATCGCAGAAGAATTGGAATTGTCTGTTTACACTTGTCGAAGATATTATAGAAAATTTAGAAAGGGAGACTTTTAGGAGGAATTATGGAAAAAGAAACAGTTTTGGAAATAGAATTTATGCCTGTTTGGGATAAATGGGCTTGGAGAATTACGAAGAATGAACTATTTAACTTACATGACGGAGTGCAAGAATACGAAAGTAAAACATTGCAATTAAAACTAAAAAAAGAATGTAAAAATTGTATTTTTATGTACAATGATGTAATTGACGATTATGAAGAAACACCGAATTGCATATTACTTTATGAACATGAGAAAGAAAGATTAGAGGAGTTTGTAAAACGTATAAATGAAAAATATGGAAAATCTAAAAGGTGGAGAGCGGGGTATAAAGAAAGATATTTCTATATAAATTTTGTTGGAGAAATCTGTAAAAACCTTGACGAGAACAATGCAATGAATAGGCAAGCTTATGAGTTCGGAAACTACTTCCAAACCGAAGAACAAGCAGAAAAAGCACGTGAATTACAAAAGAAAGCATATCAGGAGGTTTGGGAAAATGACTAAACACATAGTTAGTTTCTCTGGCGGGAAAGATAGTACCGCAATGCTTTTAATGATGTTAGAAAAAAAATTAAAAGTTGATGACATCGTATTTCTGGATACTGGTGTAGAATTTCCAGAAATGTATGAGCATATTGAAAAAATTGAAAAGAACATTAATCGTAAAATAACTAAATTAAAAGCAGAGAAGAGTTTTGAATTTATGTTGCTTAACTATGAAAAGAAAAAAGGTAAGAATAAAGGGCAAAAAGGGTATTCTTTCCCAGATTTTAGGAATAGATGGTGTACTAAGTATTTTAAACAAAGAGTTATTGGAAAATACTTAAAAGAAAAATACAAAGGTTTCGAAATAATTGAATACCACGGAATAGCAATAGATGAGCCAAAAAGACTTGAGAAGAATAAGAACAAAAATATAAAATATCCACTCGCAGAGTGGAACATAACAGAGCAAGAAGCATTAGAGTACTGTTACAGTAAAGGTTTTAATTGGAATGGCCTATATGAGAAATTTAACAGGGTTTCTTGTTGGTGTTGCCCTCTTAAAAGTTTGAGGGAGCTAAAGATGTTATATAAAGAATATCCAGAATATTTTAAAAAAATAAAAGAATGGGAAGAAAAAACATATAGAAAATTTAGAGCTGATTACAGCATTAAAGAGTTAGGCACTAGATTTGCTAAAGAGTTGGAGGAAGAGGATGAAAGAAATTAAATTCAGAATTTTTGATAACTCAGAAAAAAAATTTTTAATTAAAAATGAAAAAGTTAGTCGTGGAATTTTTAAAGATAAAGTTTCTGAAATTGTAGATTTTGAAAATAACTCAGTTCAAATAAATAATCCTGAAGATGAAAGATATATATTTTTACAATACACAGGAATGAAAGATATCAATGACAAAGAAATATATGAGGGAGATATTGTTCTATATCTTAATAATGGCAAAAAAGCACAGGTATTCTGGTCAGAATATTTACTAGCATATCATTTAGATTTTGATAATGAATCTTATGACTTAGGCTGTTTTACTGAAGCAGAATTAGAGGTCATCGGTAATATTTATGAAAATTCTGAATTGTTGGAGGAGAAATGACATTCATTGATTTATTCAGCGGTATTGGCGGATTTAGACTTGGCATGGAAAAAGCGGGTCATACTTGTCTTGGACATGTAGAAATAGATAAATTCGCTAATAAAAGTTATGAAGCGATTTTTGGAAAGGAGGATTTAATTGGAACAGATATTACTGCCATTTCCAACGAAACTTGGAGAAAGTACAAAGGAAAAGTTGATTGTATCTGCGGAGGATTTCCTTGCCAAGCTTTCAGCGTTGCAGGACAACGAAGAGGATTTAAAGATACTCGAGGAACTTTATTTTTCGAGATACTCCGAGCAGCTAAAGAAATACAACCCAGTTATCTCTTTCTTGAAAACGTCAAAGGTTTACTCTCCCACAACGAGGGAGAAACGTTTGAAGTTATGCTCCAAGCGTTGGACGAACTCGGGTATGATGCGGAATGGAAAGTGCTTAATTCTAAAAACTTCGGAGTTCCACAGAATCGAGAAAGGGTGTTTATTATCGGACATCTTAGAGGAAGAAGTACCAGAAAAGTATTTTTTATCCGAACAGACAATGAAGAAGTTGTTGACTTATCAAGGAGAGTTACAACCAATGCACTCACAACAAGATACCCAGCAAGCCAATCAAATGGAAGTTGGATTGTTGAAAATAAACAGAAGATAGCTATTCCTGTTTTAACTCCCGAAAGATTAGAAAAAAGGCAAAATGGAAGAAGATTTAAGGAAAATGGAGAACCTAGCTTTACTCTTACTGCACAAGATAGGCATGGAGTTATTATACAAATTGGAAATATTAGTGGAAATATTTCAAACCCAAATAAATTTGGTGGCAATCCACAGGTTGGAAGAGTGTATTCAGTTAATGGAATAAGCCCTTGTTTAAATACAATGCAAGGCGGAGGAAGAGAGCCTAAAATCTTACAAAGAGCAAGAGGATTTAATCAAGGTGGAATATTTGAAATTGCTCCAACTTTATCAAAAAGTTGTTGGGAATGTAATAATTTCTTGAAAGAAAATTACAGAATAAGAAAGCTAACACCTAGAGAATGTTGGAGATTGCAAGGCTTTTCTGATTTGGCGTTTGATAGAGCGAAAGAAGTAAACAGTGATAGTCAGTTATATAAACAGGCAGGAAATTCTGTTACTGTAAATGTGATTGAATGGATAGCAAGGAGACTATATGTGGAGATGTAAGTATGCTATTAGCTATTAACAATCCTAAAAACAATATAAAAATGACAAAAGGTTTAACTAAAATAGCTAACGATTTAAGAAAAATTGCAGACGAATTAGAAAGTTATACAAAAGAAAAAGAACCAGAATGTGTAGAGGGGGTTATTGAATGAAACAAGTAATCACTTTTAAAAGTTACCCTGAATTTTACGAAAAAGAAAAATCAGGATTAAAATGTAATACAGTTAGACTGTTTACATTAAGCGATGACAGAGAATATATTTTACAAGATATTATGAATGAAGAAATAAAGAAAGAAGATGTTATTTTAAGAATTATGAATTTTGATACTGGAGAAACTTTTGAAAGAGAAATATCAGATGTAAGCAAGTTTGAAGTAAATAACGTAGAAATTTATATTATTTCTTGGAGGCATGAAGATGATGAAGTTAAAGCTTAGAAAGTTGAGAAAGAAGAGAGAAATGGTAGCACATTGGAAAGGTGGCTTCTCTAAAAGTTATAGTTATAGAAAGAGCCGTTTAATTGTACGGAGGCGAAGAACAAAAACAAATCTAAAACTTAACGATAACGATTCTGTAATAGCTTTATTCGTATATCATAACAAATTGAAAAGCTACTACAAATTCAAGCTTGTCCCAAAATCCAAAAAGCGAGGTGGGAAGAATAGATGAAAAGTAGAATTAAAAGACTATGCACACAAAGAGGATATAAAATTGAGTTCGTGAAAGATACTCGCGGTATAGAGATAGTAAAAATATATAGTGGAAAATCTGTTATGACATTTGATGATTTAAAAGAATGCGAAAGGTGGTTGAAGAAGAGTTGAGGAAGCTAAAAAGTAAATTTATAGTATCAGAATATGTTCCTAAATCCTTAAATAAAGAAAATTTGATTTTCTATGGATATTATAAAAATAAAGACGGATTGACAAGTTGTATTGCCACTTATGAAAATGGCAAGAAACTTATCAGTTTCGGAAGAAGAATAAAGACAGCAGATTTATTTGAAGCAGAAAAGTTCTTTCAAATAGATAGTTACGAAACTTATTCTTCAGGATTAGGAACAGGGGTATTTTACGTGAGAGAAATAGAGCCAAACTTTTAAGGGAGATATTCTTCCTTGATTTTTTAAAAGGATGTGATATGATGAAGTCAGAAGACAAAATATTGATAGATATAAAAGAAGTCATGAAAATCACTGGCTTAGAGTACGATTCCGCCGCTTCTTTGATTCGAGATACCAATGCTTATCTGAAAAAGCAGAAAAAGGAAGCCATAACATTTCGAGGGAAAGCAAACAGAAAACTATTATTGCAACTCTTGGGAGAGGGGGAAACCTATGCCAGTATATAGAGATGACAAAACAGGGAAGTGGAAAGCCCTGTTTTATTATTCGAACTATCAAGGAGAAAGAAAAAAGAAACAGAAAAGAGGTTTTAACACTAAAAAAGAAGCACAAGAATGGGAAAGAGAATTTTTATTAAAAAATCAATTTTCCATTGAAATGAATTTTCGGTCTTTGTATGAGATATACTTACAAGATATAAAGAACAGAATCAAAGAAACTACACTAAGAACAAAACAGAACATCATTCAAAACAACATTTTACCATTCTTCGGTAAAATGAAAGTACAAGACATCCAAGCGATTCACATTAGAACATGGCAAACAGAGTTATTAAAAAAAGAGCTTACAGGAGTTTATTCTAAAAGTATTTTTAATCAACTTACGGCCATCTTTAACTATGCCGTAAAATTCCATAATCTATCCAAAAATCCTTGTCATAAGGCAGGAAATTTCCAAAAAAAAGATAGGAAAGAAATGAAAATTCTATCATTGGAACAGTTTGAAAAAATGATTCAATATGTGGAACCGAAAGAATGTAGGTGTTTTTATACGATAGCATTTTGGACAGGAATGAGAAAAGGAGAGATATTAGCCTTAACGTATCAAGATGTAGATGTGATAAACAAGACAATTTCAATCACTAAAAATCTTCAAAGGATGAAGAAGACAAATATCATTCAAACTCCAAAAACTCCAAAAAGCACTAGAAAAATAAAAATAAATGATGTAGTATTGAATTGTGTAAAAGAAATGTGGGATTCGAATTTTGAACCAGAAAAAACGGATAGAATCTTTCTAAGGAGCTTACACTCTTTCAAAGCTCCATTAGACAAGGCTTGCATGAAAGCCGGAGTTCCAAAAATACGGATACATGATTTAAGACATAGTCATGCCACTTATTTGCTTTCTTTAGGCGTGAATATAGTTCTAATCAGTCAAAGGCTAGGGCATGAAAAACTACAAACAACATTAAATACTTATTGCCATGTATCTGAAATTTTGGAAAAGCAGCTTGAAAATGTATTGAATATATAGTGGTTCTAAAATGGTTCTAAAAAAATGAAAAGACAGAATTTTTAAGTAAATTTTTATCAACTACAACAAACAGAAAGCAAATAAAACAAGAATATACAAAAATTTTCTCATAGCCTTTCAATACTATTTGCTTTCTTCTTCTTGTTGTGAAGATACAAATAAATAGCCATTACAATAATAATAACTCCTCCAATACAACTATAAATGTCCGGAATTTCATCAAACAAAAGATAACCTAATATAATTCCATAAGGAATTCCGGAATAATTATAAACTGCTACTTCTGATGCCTCTGCATTCTTATAAGAATAGGTCATAAAGAATTGAGCAAGACAAGCCATCAGACCAATACTAAGTAAATAAAACCATTGTCTTAAATCTGGAATTTGGAAATCTGTTAACATAAAAGGAATTGAACACAATACTGACATCAATGAGAAATAAAATACAATAATATTTGGATTTTCTTTATCGTTCAAATATCGAATCACAGTATAAGAAATTCCGGCAAAAGTAACAGACGTTAATCCTGCCAAACTAGGAAGCATCGATAAGGAAAAGCTTGGCTTAATCACAAACAAAGCTCCTATAAAAGAGAAAGCAATTCCTAAAATTTGCTCTTTATCGACTTTTTCCTTTAAATAAAGAACAGCAAAAAAAGAAACGGTAATAGGAGAAAGTTTTCCAAGCATATTTGAATCTGCCAACAAAAGATATTGTATGGCATAAAAGTTAGTTACAATACCCAAAAAACCAAGAAAAGATCGGATGAAAACAGGAAGCCTATTTTCTTTTTTTACATAAAATCCTCTTCTGTCTCGAAGAAGTAATAAAAAAGCAACGAAACAGCTAATAGAATTCCGAAAAAATACTTTTTCAAATAAAGAAATTTCCGGAATCGCTTTCACTGCGACACTCATCATCGTAAAACCCAAAGCGGATATCAACATATAGATGACTGCTTTTGTTTTTTGTTCAAGCTTTAATTTCAAAATCTTTCCTCCTCTCTTATTTCTTTTTCATTATATCTTGTTTCCTGAAAAAATGCAATGACAACATAAATATAGAATCTAGCTATCTTTTATGTTATAATAAAGCAATTTCAAAAATAAGGAGAAAAATTATGTTATATGATAGCTACGACTACCCTTTATATCGTCCTCCAAGTGAGGCGTATTCTCTTATCTTACAAATTACCTTAGGCTGTTCCCATAATGGCTGTGTTTTCTGTGGAATGTATCAAAGCAAACATTTTCACATTAAATCTATCGAAGAAATCAAAATGGAAATGGATATGTTTGCTACCAGATATTCTCACATTGATAAAATCTTTCTGGCAGATGGGAATGCTTTAACTGCTCCTACTGAATTTTTAGTAGAAATTTTAGAGTATATTAAAATCAAATTTCCAAAATGTGAAAGAGTTTCTTGCTATGCTACCCATATTGATATTCGAAAAAAATCTTTAGAAGAATTACAACTACTTTCTTCGAAAGGATTAAAACTTTTATATCTCGGAGTTGAAAGTGGAGATGATGAAACACTTCGATTTATCAGAAAAGGAGCTACTGCACAAGATATGATTGACTTATCTAAAAAAGTAAAAGATGCTAATATGAAACTATCTGCTACTTTTATTTTAGGAATCAATGGTCAGGAGAAAGATAATACAGAACATGCTATTAAAACCGGAGAACTTATTTCTAAAATGTATTTAGACTATGTGGGATTGTTAACTCTTCGCTTAGAAGAAGGGAGTTATTTGACAAAATTGGCAGCAGAAGGGAAATATACACTTGTAGATCTAGAAGAAGTTGTACGAGAATTAAAACTAATCCTGGAAAATATTAAAACTGAAGAGATTCCTCAAGAGATTATTTTCCGTTCTAACCACGCATCTAATTTCTTAACACTAAAAGGAACTCTCCCACAAGATCGTGATAAAATGCTTGAAAAAGTCAAACAAGTAATCCAGCAAGGGGAATATCCAAAACAAAGAAAATACTATCTATAATTTTTCTTTTTTTCTTCCAAATTTTCTAAATATTTTGTCCATTTTATGAAAAATATATAAAAAAATTGACGAAATACATTAAAAACTGATATACTAATAATTGGTAAAAATGAATTAAAAAAATTGAGGTGAGATATGTGCTATATCTTGAAGAATTGATTAGAGGTCCCCTTCGAGAAAAAGAAAGACCAAAGCCAAAAATTCATCAAAAAAAACAAGAGATAGATCCAATTCTTTTAGATGCTATCTTAACTATATTATTGGGAGGAAATGAAATGATTAGAAAATTTAAAGTAAGCATTGATGGAAAAGTCCATCACATAGAAATTGAAGAAACAACACCGGGTGTATCTTCTATGGATTTTTCTGCTCCAACAATAGCAAGGGAAGAAATAAAAGTTGAAGTTACTCCGAAAGTTGAAGTAGAAACTTCTTCTGTGAAAGATAAAGTTACCGTTCCTATTGCTGGAACGATTTCTAATATTGCAGTTCATGTAGGGCAAACAGTAAAAGAGGGCGATTTGTTATTTGTCTTTGAAGCGATGAAAATGGAGAATGAAGCAATTTCCTCTTGTGATGGAGTAATCGGAAATATTTATAAAAAAGAAAAAGATATGGTAAATCCAAACGAAATTGTTATGGAAATTATTTAAGGACGTCACAGACGTCCTTTTTATGTTCTTTTAATATTTTTTCTCATAGCCTACACCATAGTAGGAACCTAAACAACCTCGTTTGATTGTAATTTCAATGGTAGTTTCATGTTGTAGTTGTTCAAAGATCTCTTTTTCTGTTAAAAAAATTCTTTCTACTC
>UMHQ01064982.1_pt1 | contig 107653 bp, 83 predicted proteins | sample 1965531 | NCBI WGS metagenome assembly UMHQ01 (sample SAMEA4836098, study PRJEB28245) | human gut metagenome | biome: gut microbiome; material: fecal sample | place: Denmark | collected 2008 | reverse complement strand
TTGGAAAATAATAAGTAAATTGTACTAGTAATTTGAATCTACGACAAGAAAAAAAGATGGCGATAATTGATATTCTTTGCAGAAATTTATTAGTACTATATTTAGGTGCTTTCATTCGTTATGTAGTTAATTGTATGTTGAAATCGAAGAAGCCTTTTCATGCCATTTTGTATGGTGTGACCGAAAAGAGTAAAGAAGATGAAATATCAAATATCAATAACGAGTTTGTGAATCGCATATATGGTATTGTAGGGTTAATAATTATAGTTATTATTATAGTATTGATAACCAGGTGAAATTATGCTGAAAGTAGAAAGGTAATTTGAGTATCTTTTGTTACCCATATAAGGGTTACGGGCGATACCCTTGTATGGGTATTAATAGCCGTGAGCAATAAATAGGAAAAAACGACGTTAAATAATTGATAACCATAATTAATTAGGGTCTACGAAGTAAAATAAAGGGCCGAATAGTTTGTTGATTCAAAAAATTGTGGTACCTTTGCAAAGCAAAACTCAAAAGAGTAGCAAATTAAAGTGTTGGTGCCATAGCTCAGTTGGTAGAGCAAAGGACTGAAAATCCTTGTGTCCCCGGTTCGATTCCTGGTGGCACCACTCCCTCCCCCCGAAGGCTCGCAGATCTTCAATACCTGAAGACGCGAGCCTTCATTTTTTTGCGCGATGGAAAACTCAGTAATAAGCGTGCATTCCGATGAATTCGGGAGCACATAGCCATCATCTCAAATAATTTCCCTAAATTTGCGAATAGTTTATGTCATAATGGTAATGTAGCGATAGATGAATAGGTTTCGCAGATATATAAATCAGAGAGCATCACACTTCTGCTTAGCTATTGCAGCTGTAGTAGCTGTGGGTATGATGGGGAATAGTGTGGTCAAGGCTCAAGGAGTGGAGTCAACTCCTCTCACCCGTTTGGGATATGGTTCACTTGCCGAGACCTCACCCGTCTCATGGCGTGGTATGGGGGGTGTAGGCATCGCTATGAGTAGCGCCAAGGTGATCAACCTCCAAAATCCAGCAGCTTATGGTGCCACAGACTCGCTTTCGTTTGTGATGGATATTGCTGCTTCAATCAATTGGGGTCACAATAAAGATGGTATCAATCGGCACAATGCCCTGATGGGAGGTCTCGACTACTTGGCACTCCAATTCCCGATTTACAAAGATAGGGTGGCGGTGAGCACGGGTATCGTCCCGCTTTCCAATGTGGGCTACAGTCTCGTGAACGATGTGACGATAGCCGGGCGAGAGAATGCTAATATCATTCGCCAGTCTTTCTCTGGGCAGGGTTCGCTACAATCTTTCTACCTAGGGGTAGGGGCGAGGATCTATCGTGGACTTTATGCTGGCGCCAATGTGAAGTATCACTTTGGCAAGTTGACTCATACCGTGCACCTGATGCCAAATGCACAAGTGCTCTCTCAAGATTATCAGAGTTACACTATCCGCTTGGATAATTGGGGAGTAGATGTAGGGTTACAGTATAAGTTTCATCTTCCTACAAAGGCACAAGACGAGCTGACACTTGGGCTGACTTATTCACCACGAATGAGGTTTACACCTGAGCTGTTTAGCTACTCCAATACCAACTTTGGATCGAAAAATAAGCCCAATATCACTAATAACTTAGTGAGAGCAGCCTCTTCGCTCCCTCATAAAGTGGGCGTAGGGCTGGCGTGGGATATGCCTAAGAAGATGACTTTGGCTGCTGACTTTGAAACGCAGCTTTGGGGTGACCAAGCCATCAACAACCCATTCAAGAATGACCAAGTCACCTTTAAGAATAGCTACAGAGGGGCAATTGGAGTACAAGTAACCCCCAATACCTACTCGAGGAGGTATCATGAGAGGATGTACTACCGTGGTGGTATCAACTACCGTAGCTCTTACCTGTCTATCCCAAGTGTGGGTCAGGTGCAGACCGTAGGAGCTTCATTCGGATTAGGGATGCCAGTGACTATGTTTGGCAGTGATAGGACTTCCCTTATCAACCTCACCTTGGAGTATAGTCACGACTTTTCGACCCTCCAAAAGAGCTTTTCGCAAGATATGCTGAAGCTATCGCTAAGCTTGAATTTCAATGAAACATGGTTTAGAAAACTAAAAATCTACTAACATAATAAACCGAATGCCTCACATGCCATCAAATAGCAAACGAATAGAGGCTGGAGGCATTCAGTCGGAATAAAAAAGGCAACATACTAAAAAAGGAATAACGATGAAAAGAAGTTTTTTACTACTGTCGGCTCTGCTATTGAGCCTGTTTAGCCTAGCATCTGTGAGTGCACAGACTGGGGTGGAGTCGGGGACTCCTTTCGGTCACGGCAATGATAGCATTCAGTGCCGAAGAAATATCACCTTCTATAAGACCTATCACCAGAGTGGCAATTATAAGGATGCCTACGACTTCTGGGAGAAAGTATATACCGCATGCCCTGCAGCGAGCAAGGATACCTATATTATAGGTGCTGAACTGCTAAACTGGAAGGCCGATCAAAGCCAGACTCCAGAGGAGAAGAAGGAGTGGACTAAGAAGCTGATGGAGATGTACGATACTCGTATCAAGTACTTCGGTGATGATCCTAAGAGTGGTACAGACTATATCCTTGGCAATAAGGTGTCTGACTATATGCGCCTAATGGGCAATGACTCAGACTATGATATGATCTACGGCTGGCTAGAGCCTGTGGTGAAGGCGAAGGGTGCTGAGACCGATCCACTAGCTCTTTCTCAATTTGCTTATGCTTCTATGGCTAGGATGTTTAAGAATCCTGCCCTTAAGGCCAAGTATGTAGATGAGTATATGATGGTGGATGGCTACTACGACCAAAAGATCAAGGAGCTTGAAGCTGCTGGCGATGAAAAGGGTGTTGCTTCGTATAACACCTATAAGGAGAACGCACAGGCAATGTTTGCACAAAGTGGTGCTGCTAGCTGTGAGGTGATGGAGGAGGTCTATGCTCCACAGGTAGAGTCGCATAAGAATGATAAGGAGTACTTGTCCAAGACCATTGCTCTACTTCAGTCTGTTGGTTGTACCGAGAGCAATGTATACTTCGCTATGTCGGAACACCTATTCAATATCGAGCCAACTGCTGACGCCGCCACAGGTATCGCTAATAAGGCCTTTAAGGAGAATAAGTATAGCCGTGCTCGTGAGTACTACGAGAAGGCTATTGAGCTCAGTACTAATGATGTGAAGAAGGGCGAGATCTACTACATGCTCGCAGTGATGAGCTACAAGCAAAATAGCTATAGTGCAGCCCGCACCTACGCCAATCAGGCGATGAACTTCAAGAGTGGCTTTGGTGCCCCAATGCTACTCATAGCCAACATGTACGCAGCTACTGCTAAGAGTATCTACCCAGATGATCCTATCAAGCAGCGTATCGTTTACTGTCTTGCAGTAGATAAGGCACAGCGTGCAAGGTCTATGGACCCAAGCGTTTCTGCAGAGGCAAGCCAGCTGATCAATACTTATAGCCAGCACTTCCCTGCCAAGGAGGATGTATTTATGCACCCTGACCTTGCTCCAGGCGCTTCCTTTACTGTAGGCGGTTGGATTGGTGAATCCACCACTATCCGCACACGATAAGGCTGCCCCACTTCACCCCTGAGGGGCGAAGAGTCTATGAGTGATACCTCATCACGATATATAAGGAAAAGGATACTAGCACAGCCCGGTTTATGGGTCTGTGCTGGTATCCTTTTTTACATTACTTTCTCCCTTTCGGCTTGTAAAAGCAAGAAGGGAGATACCCTTATCAAGGAGGTGGACACACTCCCCTATTCGATGGTGACGAGAGATATCTCTTCGCTCATCTCGGATAGTGGGATTACTAAGTACAAGCTGGAATCACCCGTTTGGTACACCTACAGCGAGCCTGAGGCTAAGTGGTACTTCCCTGAGGGACTATATGTGGAGCAGTTCGATACTCTTTTCCAAACCAAAGCCTCTATCAAGGCAGATACCGCCTACTACTATCAGGATAAAAAGCTATGGGAATTGATCGGTAATGTTGAGGTACTGAGCCGTGAGGGGCAGAGGTACTTTGGACACTCTCTCTACTGGGATGAAGAGCTGGCTGAGGTGTACTCTCACGAGCATACCACGATTATCCCTAGTAATGGTCAGCTTATTGAGAGTAAGTATGGCTTCAGAAGCAATCAGAATATGACGCGCTACGAGCTCTACTCTTCCTACGGACATGTAGATGTAGAGGATAAGCCACTAGCTCCTGCCGATAGCACCGCTGTTGCACCGGATAGTATAGTACCTTCACAGCCATATCAAGTTCCCAAGTCTCCAGCCACTCAAAAGTAGTCTATTAAGCAGCCACTATGATATACTTAGCTATCATCATTTGTTTACTTTGCTCAGCTTTCTTTAGCATGTCGGAGATCAGCTTTGTATCAGCCGATCGGCTCAAAGTAGAGCTGGACAAAAGCAGTCAGAATACCCTCTCTCGCATTGCTACCCACTTCTACAAGAATGGCAGCCGATTTATCACTACGGCATTGGTGGGCAATAACATTGTCAATGTGATCTATGGCCTTTTGGTAGCAAAAGCACTGGAGGAGCCACTCACTGCTTTGCTCCATAGTGATATATGGGTGGTGTTGGTACAGACCATTATTTCCACAGCCTTTGTCATCGTATTTGCCGAATATATTCCAAAGGCAATAGGGCAAGCAAAGCCCAATATCGTGATTCGCATCATCACCTTGCCTTTCTTCTTGATCTACATTATACTTTACCCCATCACCCTACTGATCGGGTGGATCAGCAAGCTATTCTTTAAGCTCTTTGGAGTAAAGAATGAGGATGATACAGTGCAACCTCTCACCAAGGTAGACCTCGATTATTTTATTGAGAGCAACGTCAATCAGCAAGAGAATGCCGATGAAGCTCGTATTCTACAAAATGCCTTGGAGTTCTCCGATATTAAAGTCAGAGACTGTCTAGTGCCACGCAATGAAATTACCGCCGTGGGTGACGACCTCACTCGAGAAGAGCTCATTGAGATATTTGATAAAACGGGCTACTCCAAGCTACCTGTATACAAGGAGGATATCGATGATATTATCGGTTATATCCACAGCATTGAGATGTTTAGGATGGGTGATTCACGTGAGTGGCAAAGCCGTATCCTCCCTACAATCTTTATCCCCGAATCCCTTCCAGCCGAAAACGCATTGAAACAACTAATGCAGAAAAAGCGGAGCTTGGCGATAGTGGTAGATGAGCTAGGGGGTACAGCTGGTATGGTCACCCTTGAAGATATCGTGGAGGAGATCTTTGGAGATATTGAGGATGAGCACGATACTCAGAGGATCGCTATGCGGAAGGTAGGGGAGAATGAATACATCATCTCGGGTAGGGCAGAGGTAGATACTCTCAATGAACAGTTTGATCTACAGATACCTGAGAATGAAGACTATCAGACACTAGCAGGATTTATCCTACATTATAGCCAGGAAATTCCTGATGCAGGGGAGGAGTTTACCATACCTCCGCACTTCCAAATACAAGTGCTAAGGGCTACTGGAAATAAGATAACTTTGGTGCGATTACGTAAGATAGAGTCTTGAGGCAAGACAAGACAATAAAGATATTTAGAGATATGTATAGGACAACAACTTGTGGTGCACTTCGTGCAGCCAACGTCGGAGAAGAAGTAACCCTCGCAGGATGGGTACAGAGAAATCGCCGTATGGGAGGAATGAGCTTCATTGACCTTCGCGATAGATACGGCATCACACAGCTAGTATTTAGCCAAGAGCACAATGCTGAGCTGGCAGAGAAAGCTGCTCACCTAGGCCGTGAGTACGTGATTCAGGTAAAAGGAAAGGTGGCTGAGCGCTCATCGAAAAACGACAAGATAGCGACGGGAGATATTGAGGTGATTGTCACCTCTCTCACGGTGCTCAATCAGTCGGATACCCCTCCATTTACCATCGAAGATCAGTCGGATGGCGGTGATGAGCTACGTATGAAGTACCGCTATCTCGACCTGCGTCGTTCCCCCGTTCGTCGTAACCTAGAGCTACGTCATAGGATGGGCATTGCTATTCGTCAGTACTTAGATGGCCTCAATTTCCTCGAGGTGGAGACCCCAGTACTTATCAAGTCAACCCCCGAGGGGGCTAGAGACTTTGTGGTGCCTAGTCGAATGAACCCAGGTGAGTTTTACGCTCTGCCACAGTCGCCTCAGACCTTTAAGCAACTGCTGATGGTGGCTGGCTTTGACCGCTACTTCCAGATTGTGAAGTGCTTCCGTGATGAGGACCTTCGTGCCGACCGCCAACCAGAGTTTACCCAGATAGACTGCGAGATGTCGTTCGTGGAGCAAGAGGATATTATCAATACTTTCGAGGGGCTAAGCAAGCATCTCTTCCACGAGATCCTAGGGATAGAGCAGTCCGAAGCCTACCCACGCATCAGTTGGCATGATGCCATGAAGTACTATGGTAGCGATAAGCCCGACACCCGCTTTGGTATGCGGTTTGTAGAGCTAATGGAAGTGCTGCAGGGGCATGGCTTCAAGGTATTCGATGAGGCAAAGTACATCGGAGGTATCTGTGTGGAAGGCGCTGCTAGCTACACTCGCAAGCAGCTAGACCAACTCACGGAATTTGTAAAGCAACCTCAGGTGGGGGCCAAGGGAATGGTCTACGCTAGAGTGGGTGAAGACGGCACGGTAAAGAGCAGTGTGGATAAATTCTACAGCCAAGAGGTGCTCCAACACTTGGCTAAGACTATGAAGGCAGAGGCGGGCGACTTGATCCTGATACTGAGTGGCGACGATGCGATGAAAACTCGTAAACAGCTCGGTACCCTCCGACTTCATGTGGCCGACCAAGAGGGGCTGATGGATCCAAATACCTTCTCCTGCCTATGGGTGGTAGACTTCCCTCTGCTCGAGTGGGACGATGAAACCCAGCGCTACTACGCTATGCACCACCCCTTCACCTCACCAAAGCCCGAGGATATTCCACTCCTCGATACCAACCCAGGCGAAGTGCGTGCCAATGCCTATGATATGGTGATCAATGGTGTAGAAGTAGGTGGTGGCTCTATTCGTATCCATGATAGCCAGTTGCAGAAAAAGATGTTTGAAGTCCTTGGATTTACTGACGAAAAGGCCGAGGAGCAGTTCGGATTCCTGATGAATGCCTTTAAGTACGGTGCTCCTCCTCATGGTGGTATCGCTTATGGTTTCGACCGTTGGGTATCGCTTTTTGCCAAACTGGATAGCATCCGTGACACCATCGCATTCCCAAAGAATAACTCTGGACGCGATGTGATGATCGATGCCCCTTCTCGCCTTGATCAAGAGCAGCTCGACGAGCTCTCCCTATCGCTCGCACCACAGAAAAAGAATTGATTTAACTAGACAAAACAAATTGACATGAAAAAGATTACAAGCTATTTATCCATTGTGGTACTGACCTTTGCACTCGCAGCGTGCTCTGTGATAGGTGGAAATACCCCCGAAAAGGTGTCGGAGGACTTCTTCAACTACCTCAACCAAGGCAATAAAAGTGAGGCGATGAAATTGATTTCTAGTGATGCCTCAGCCCTAAGCGATACAGAGGTCTCTCTAGCAATAGAGGGATTAAAGGTCGTATCTAAGTCGCTAAAGGTATACAATGCCATTGCGGAGAAAGAGGTCAGCACCAATGTCGCTGATTATGTCTCTTTTGATGAGAAAAGCAAGGAGGATAACCAAGCAACCGTAGAGATGACTATAGATACCAAAGAAGCCATTGGCGATAATGGAGGCCAATACAAAACCTCTACTATCTATCTAGTCAAAGAAGAGGGCAACTGGAAGATCCAAAGCATCCGCTAACCAGCTTCCCCCTCACTTATATAATTAAATACCCGTGGACCGCTTGTCGCTCCACGGGTATTTTTTATATCTTATACCGACGGGCCTGCTCCAGCTCCCGCTTCATATCCCGCTCCTTAAGATCTTGGCGCTTGTCGTATTGCTTCTTACCCCTTGCCACACCTATCTCCAGCTTGGCAAGCCCCTTAGCATTGATATAGAGTTTTAGTGGCACAATGGTCAGCCCCACATTCTTCACCACCTCCGCCAGCTCCCTGATCTCCTTTTTATTGAGGAGTAGTTTGCGGTCACGCCGAGCCGTGTGATTATTGTAGCTACCATAGAAGTACTCAGGGATATAGATATTATTAGCCCAGACCTCCCCACGATCCACGATACAAAACGTATCCACCAGAGAGGCCTTGCCCAGGCGTAGCGACTTGATCTCGGTCCCCAGCAACACCAATCCAGCAGTGTAGGTATCGAGTATCTCATAGTCAAAGGTAGCCCGTCTATTCTTAATCAACACACGAGTCCCAAACTTCGCCTTATCTTTATTCTTCTTCGCCATAACTCCGCAAAGTTAATCAAATCCACCGACACCACCTACGCCTCCACCTTGTGGCGATAGGGGTCCCCCTGCAAAGCACAACTCAAACGATACAGAAGAATGGGAGAAAATAATGCCTCCAAAGCCCGATTTATAACGGCTTGATATCCACCGCCATATAGAAGTGAAACCTGAGTTGCAACTAACCGATCGGCGAGTTGCAACTAAACAATTGCCGAGTTGCAACTAAGCATTTGCTTTGTTGCATCTCCACTTTTACCCTACTTGCATAGAGGTTTTATAGAAGTGCTTCATTGAATGATCAGGTGTTCGTGCTGCGCCTCTAGCACATGGGCTACGACAAGTCGGTCTGACTGATAACTTAAGTATATACTTCTAATGCGGATGCTCTACTTTTAGAGATAGGGCTAAAGGCATTATGATAATCAATTTGATCCTCTCATACAAAGGATGATTCCCCACCATACGACTAATCAAAGGGTTCAATACAATGAAACTCCTAATGCATTAGTGCCAAGATTCTATTGATTGTAATGCTATTAGATAAATTATTGCTAACTTTGAATGTAAAAGCAATAAGTGTTGTTAATGTTTTGATGTGTTAACAGTAAAACTTTATCAGATTATAGCTCATTAAAGCCTGTGGATAACACACACTAACGACTAACAATCTATCCTACTTTTAGTAAAACTTAAAACAACAAACAGTATGAAAATGGTCAAAACTTATGCTGCAGGCTGGGTGCGGTATACGATCTTATCCCTTCTGCTTGCACTGTGGGTAGCCCCATCTGCACTAGCTCAGACCGTGACCGTTACTGGTACGGTTCATGATACCGAAGGGTATGAAGTGATCGGTGCTTCAGTAACCGTAGTAGGTCACCAAGGTCTAGGCATTGCCACCGACCTCAATGGAGCTTTTAAGTTGCAGAATGTACCCTCTAATGGCACTCTGCGCATCTCCTTTGTAGGTATGAAGACTCAAGACATCCCACTTAATGGACGTACTCACATAGAGGTGATCCTAGAGCCTGATAATGAGCTTCTTGATGAAGTAGTGGTGACCGCTCTCGGAATTAAGCGTGAGAAGAGGTCGCTCGGCTATGCTATTCAGGAGCTAAAAGGTGAGGACCTTCTCTCCTCTAGAGAGTCCAATGTCACCAATGCTCTTTCAGGTAAGATCGCAGGTCTTCAAGTAGTCAAAGGTGGTGGCGGTATTGCTGGCTCCTCAAAAATTGTACTCCGTGGTAATAACTCCCTCACAGGCGATAACCAACCGCTTATCGTGGTGGATGGTGTGCCAATGGACAACTTTACAGGAGCTTCCAATAATGACTTCTGGAACCCCTCTCTTGATATGGGTAACGGACTAGGCGACCTCAATCCTAATGATATCGCCTCCATGTCGGTCCTCAAGGGTGCTAGCGCAGCAGCCCTTTATGGCTCACGAGCAGGAAATGGTGTGATATTGATTACCACCAAGAGTGGGCAGGCTCAGAAGGGACTCGGCATCAGTATCCATTCCACTACGGGCTTTGAAACCATATTTATGGTACCTAAAGTACAGAAAAGCTATGCCCAAGGCTCGTACGGTGTGTTTGATACCGAATCGGGTGCTAGCTGGGGACCTAAGATTGAGGGTCAAGAGGTCACCCATTGGGATGGCACTAAGGCACCTCTAGCATATTATGACAATATTGCCAACTTCCTCAACACAGGTATCAATACCCAAAACTCTGTAGCGCTCTCTAGGCAACTAGGCAAAGGCTCATCGGTATACGCTTCGATTACCCACTCCTATAATAAGGATATGACTCCAGAGTCAAAGCTCAACCGTCTCAACATGATCACGAGATTTGTCTCTAAGTTTGGAGCCGATGATGCTTGGACCGCTGATGCCAAAGTTCAGTACATCAATACCAATGTACATAACCGCCCCATCGCAGGTAACCGCTCCGAAAACTACTTCGGAACACTCCTCACCATGCCTGGCAACGTAGATATCACACAGCTTAGCCAAGCCGTTAATGATATGGGATACCATATCTGGTACAATCCAAAGTCAGGGCTCAACCCTTACTGGGCTACTAAGTACAGTCAAAATGATGACCAGCGTGACCGCTTCCTGATTAGCGGTTCGCTAAAGTATCAGTTTACAGACTGGCTATCGGCAGAGATCCGTTCTGGTGCAGATATCTACACCACCAACAACGAGAGTAAGATGTATGCCTACGGACCTATCAAGGCCAATGGCTCCTACAGCACCTCCAAGGATGTATTTAAGGAGACCAACCACAGCTTCCTGATTACCGCTGGCAAGGATGAGCTATTTGGTGACTTCGGTCTTCACGGAACCTTCGGAGGTAACTTGATGCACCGTAGCTTCTCCAGTATTGGTGTGACAGTTGGTGAATTGACCGTCCCCAACCTCTTTAGCGTCAATAATAGCAAGGGAATGCCTGCACTACCACAGTCGGCGAGTGAACACAAGATCAATTCACTCTACGGAACATTGCAGCTCAATTACGCTGGTATGGTCTATCTTGATCTCACCGGTCGTAACGATTGGTCCTCTACATTGAGCAAGGCCAATAGATCCTTCTTCTATCCATCGGCCAGCCTTTCATTCATCTTCTCAGAAGCACTTAGAAAAGCGACAAGTAGCGATCTATCGTGGCTTACCTTTGCCAAGATTAGAGGTTCGTACGCATCAGTGGGTAACGATATGGGCCCTTACCAGCTCTACAATACCTACTCCATCAATAAGGATCCTAACGGCAATGTGGTAGCTTCAAAAAATGAAGTGCTGTTCAACTCGGACGTAAAGAGTGAGCTGATCCACTCCTGGGAGGTAGGTCTGGAGGCCAAGCTATTGGATAGCCGCCTCAATTTTGACCTCGCTTTCTATAAGTCCAATGCCGTTAATCAGCTACTCAATATCCCAATCAATGGTCTTGAAGGATATAAGTATAAAAAGATCAATGCAGGAGATATTGAAAATAAGGGATTTGAGCTGATGGTTAATGCAGTCCCTGTCATCACGAATGACTTCACATGGGACCTTACACTCAACCTCTCCAAAAACGTCAATACGGTTAAGGAGCTAGCAGAGGGCGTAACTCAGTACCAGCTAGGAGCCTTTGATAATGTCCATGTACTTGCCGCTGCTGGCGAGCGATATGGTGTGATCTACGGAACTAAGTTTGCTAGAGTAGAGGACGAGAAGAGCCCTTACTACGGCAAGGTAATTGTAGATGAAGAGGGAATTCCTACCGCAGCCCCTGGCTCACATTACCTAGGTAATCAGCAGCCAGACTTTATGGCCGGTATCACCAATACCTTTACCTACAAAAACCTCTCACTCAGTTTCCAGATTGATGGTCGCTTTGGAGGTAAGATATTCAGCTTCACCAATCGTATGCTTAAGGCCAATGGTCGCTCCTATGTGACGGCACCTGATGGTAATAGAGATAAGATCACTTATGATGGCGTACAGCTCGTCAATGGTAAGTATCAGCCTAATACTGCTAAGACCGATCCTCAAGACTTCTGGACCAAGCTAGAGAGCAGGAGTAGTGGCAACGTAGGTATCACTGAGGAAAACCTTTTCGATGCCACCAACATCAGGCTTCGTAACCTCTCAATCAACTACGTGCTACCACATAAGCTGCTCGATGGCACAGCTATTCAGGGTGCTTCCATAGGGCTCTCTGCCAATAACCTCTGGATGATTAAGAGCTATATGGATGGTGTTGATCCTGAGTCGGTGTATGCAACTGGCTCCAATGCTGTAGGACTGGAGGCGCTTGCCCCACCTACCAATCGCTCTTATTATATCAACCTATCGATTAACTTTTAAGCCTAATAAGAGAATAATATATTTATGAAACATCTTAATATTATACTTGTAGGACTGGCGACACTCCTCTTAGGTGGCTTGGTAACTGCATGTAGCGACTTTGACGACCTTAATAGAAGTCCTTTCGAAGCGGGTGCCAACCAAGTACAGGTGGAGTACTTTATCAATAATGCCATTATTAGTGCACAGATGAATCCCGACGTGGCTGAGCGTTCCTTTGTCCTCTATTGGAAGGATGCTGGCCATATGGATCGCGTCGGGTCACTCTCTCAAAACTTCACCAACGACGGGTGGACTCAAGCTTACTTTGACCAAGTAACCTCTTGGCTCACCCACATCAATTCTGCTATCTCTCTATACCAAGAGCAGAAGGCAGAAGGTAATACCAAGACCTATAGCAATAATCTCTATCAAGTGGCACGTATTTGGCGTGTCTACCTGATGAGTGAGTTTACCGACAACTTCGGTACCATGCCTATCAATAGCTTCCAGGGAGAAAAGGTACAGTTCAATACCACTGAAGAGGTTTACACCTTTATGCTCAAGGAGCTCAAAGAGGCAGTGGCTGGTTTTGACACCAATACCGTGAGTGGCGACATTACTAATCTGGACCCTGCTTATGGTTACGATTTCGATAAGTGGGCAAAGTATGGCAACTCGCTGCGTATGCGACTAGCAATGCGTATCTCAGGAGCCAATCCTACTTTAGCAAAAACTGAGTTTGAAGAGGCCGCTAAGGGAGGTAAGTATATCTCCACCTTTGATGATAACTTTGCCGTCCAAGAGCGCCCAGGTTGGGATGCGCTTACCGGTGTGATGAGCCGTGAGTGGAATATGCAATACCTCTCTCCTACGCTCAATAACCTCTATCTCGGTCTCGGTGGTATCACTTCCGAGACACAGGTAGGTGCCTATGCTAGAGCAGCTGTAGCCAAACTTAATGAAGGTCGTAAAAAACCTATCACTCTTAAGTTCTGTGATCCTGATTATATGGGCGTTAAGTGGGAAGGCTACTTCAGCAGCAAAACTAATGACCCATCAGCAGGATATTGGAGCGATGGACTGCCCTATAGTATTGACCCACGTGCTTACAAGGGTTATAATATTCCTGGTGATATTAATAATCCACACTTCAATAAGTACCCCTCATGGGCAACGGGTAATGTAACCAATACTGAGCGGGCACTTCTACTGCCAAAGCCTGAGGGTGTAGAGAAGCAAGATACACTTGTGGTAGTTAATTCAGCTTTCGCATGGAATACCTCCACGCCAGGCAATTGGGGTGAGATGGGGTCTATCAACAGGGTCTATAGCTTCCCAGGCTCTATGCCAAGGCTAGTCAATGAGTTTAGGAATAGTAGCATGAAGCGCGTATTCTTTGGCTCTTGGGAGAGCTACTTCCTTTTGGCCGAAGCAGCCCTTAATGGGTGGTCGGTAGGAATCGACGCCAAGGAGGCGTACGAAGCTGGTATCAAGGAGAGCTTCACCTACTGGGATAAGTGCTTCCCAGATAATACGATCTCAAAATATCTCACCGAATACCTCGCCTCTGAGGAGTACAATAGAGTGGGTACCTCTGTGAGCTGGGATCATACGGCTGAGCCACCAGCTACTAAGGAGGTAAGTTATCTTGATGCCAAAACAAAGGAGATGAAAAAGACCACCTTTACCTATCCTGCTAATCAACTCTATAAGAATGGACAGGTGAAGAATGACCACCTCACCAAGATCATCACACAGAAGTTCATCGCACAAGTGCCATGGTTGCCACTCGAGACATGGAGTGACCATAGAAGACTTGGCTTGCCATTCTTTGAGAACCCCGTAGTGGAAAAGACCATCGAAGGCTTCGATGCACTGACCACTACCAACTATATGGAGAGCAAGTGGGAGTTCTTCCCACAGAGGCTACCATTCCCTACCTCTCTTAAGAATAACGTGCCTGAATCCTATAAGGACGCAGTGGATAAGCTGGGAGGACCAGACAACATATACACTAAAATGTGGTGGTCTGCAAAACCCTAAGAGGTTCATTAAATAATTAATCCTCCACTCGGAGGTAATAAGAGAGCCACTTCTAGATCGCTAGAAGTGGCTCTCTGCATACAATAGTTTTATTTCAACACCACCTGGGGAAGGGCGAAGGACCTCACGGGAGTCCTTACCTCATCGGGGGTGTCTTTATCGCGGGCACCTTATCGGACAGGTCGGAAAAACGATGCCTCGTCCGACTTGTCCGACTCGTCCGACTTGTCCGATAAGGCACCACCGATAAGGTACCCCCAGCCAAAGCATCCGACAGGGTGCCATTCAGCTAGCCCTCGGTCAAGACTCGCAGAGCCATTCTGCAACTTCCAGAAGTGTGCAACTGGGTTGCGAGCGATAATATCTACCTTTGCGGGCGGAAGGGGGAAGTGATTAGTATATATTGTATATCTTATGAGGCGATTATTTTTGTTGGTATCCCTACTGATGATGGTAGGCGTTTTGGGAGTTTCGGCACAGGAGCTCCGAGGAGTAGTATATGACGAAGCTGGGGAACCCCTTCCCTATGCCACCATTAAGGTGAAAAGCATCGGGGAGGGCAAGGTGCTTACTGGGGGCGTAACTCGTGACGATGGCTCTTTCGCATTACAGATAGGCAATCATCAGTTACCACTATTGCTCGAGGCGAGTTTGATCGGCTTTGCTCCAAAAGAAGTGAAGTGCGATAGTTTCTCTACTTATCAGATCGTGCTGGAGGAGAGTGCCCTAGTGCTAGAAGAGGTCTCCGTCACTGCCAATCGCATCACACACCGAATGGTGGCTGGCGGTATCAGCACCTCCATAGAGGCCTCACCGCTCGCACACCTCTCGGATATCTATAGCGTGCTCCGAGGAGTGCCATTAGTTGAGATCGAGGGTACTGAGGTACGGGTAGCCGGCAAAGGGACCCCCATCATTTACATCAATGACCGACTGATGACCGACCCCAATCAGCTACGCAATCTCAAGCCTTACCTCATTCGTGATATTGAGGTACTCACCAATCCTGGTGCCAGGTATAGCTCTTCTACCGAGTCGGTGATCAAGATCTACACCAAACGAGAGCAAGGTACTGGCCTCAGCGGTGAGGCAAAGCTTGATCTTTTCAATCAGATTGGTAGCCCTATAGGTTATCAACCCTATCTTCGCCTTAATTATCGGCTCAATAATTGGGACTTCTTTACTAGTGTGATGTACCAAGATGAGCAGACCAATCACTCCTTCCCCTCTCTTCGCACCCACGGCAAAACTGATCAAAGCGAGTGGATCAATCAATCCACCACTAAGCACAAGGAGGGGGTGCAGACACAGGAGTATACCATCGGTATCAATTACGAAGATGATGTGCAGAGTGCAGGTTTTAGGTATCGTATTGCTGCCGAAAAGGAGGATTCTTGGATGTTCTCCGACCTCACCAGCCACCATCTCAAGCCCACTCCCGAAGTGGTGGAGCGCTATTTTAGCAAGTCCCAAACTCTCAAGCCCTGGAATGCCTCGCACCGACCCAATCTCTATTACCTTAGGAGGTTTGGCGATTGGAGAGCACAGATCGACCTTGACTACTTCCAAACTGGCATGAGTCAATCTACCGAGAAAGCAGATGAAGGGAAGACCGAGGAGTACGAGCTTTCGGGCGTGGAGAATAGGCATGGAGCCAAGTATCAATCGGCAGGTGCACGTTTAGACGTCGCTGGACCACTCTGGGGCGGTCGCCTTGAATTGGGTGGTGAGTACTCTAAGGTACATAACCGCTTCTATAATCAGCTAGATGCCAGTCTCAACCTTAGCGATCTAGATAGCGAGCAGAGGGAGCAACTACTAGCGCTTTACCTGGAGTATCAGCACAAAATAGCCTCCGAATGGCATCTTACTGCTGGGGTGCGTATGGAGCACCTCGAGAATAAGTACATAGATAAGGGGATATTAGATCCGGATAAGAGTCATACTACTACCAATCTATTTCCCACACTAGCAGTCACAGGACGCCTGTGGGGCGTACGTACGGAGCTCTCCTTTAGGAGCCGTATCCACCGACCTAGCTATATTCAGCTACAGCCACAGTACCTATACGTGAGCCGATACGAGTACAAAGTGGGCGACCCCAACCTCAAGGACGCCATAGACTACTCTACCGCCCTCACCTTCAATAAGAGCTGGTTGACTACCATCCTGAGCCATACCTATAGCCGCGACTGTCTCACTCCAGAGACAGGATTATTTACCGACCCTACTACTGGAGTGGTACGCCCTTATATTACCCTCTTCAAGACGGTTAATGCCCCTCCACATCACGGCCTATCGGCAGCAATGGTAGCTAGCCCTACCATTAAGTGGTGGAAGCCCACCTTTACCCTACGTCTCTCCAAGATGATCGGCTACGACCTTTGGAACTTCGAGGAGCGGATCACTAATCGTAAGGCAACCCTTGCCCTCAGCGTGGCCAATCAATTTACACTCCCCAAGGAGATCAGTATGGTGTTCAACGTAGGTTACACCCCCTTTGGCAACGAGGATAATATGGAGTTCACCGCCCCCATCCTCACCAGCTATGCCGAGATCTCCAAGCGGTGGCTTAAGGAGCAAAACCTCATTACCACCCTCTCCGTTAGTAACCTCTTCAATACCACTCACTCCGTACGTACCGCCACTAGATACAGCGTGATGGAATCCACCGAGTATGTGCCACCACGCATCGCCTTCACCATCTCCTACCGCTTCAATAGCTCCAAGGATAAGTACCAAGGCACCGGCGCCCTCGAGTCAGTCATCGACCGTATGAAAGTGGGTCACGACTAACCAGTGCCTCACCGAAAAGGTACCTCACCAGACAAGTCGGACAGGTTGGCAAATCATCGCCCCCATCCGACTTGTCTGCTTTACCTGTTCTGTCTGATAATGGGTAACTCTCCAGGGGTTACGCATTAGAAGAGAGTATTGTACGAATGATCATATACAAGCTGTTGAAGATAATGGAGTAAGGACCTCGGCAGAGGTGCCTCTTAAATAAGCACAGGTCAAAGGGGCGTTAGCCCCGCATGACCTGTGTGCAAGAGCATATTCACCACCTCGTTGACCCCGGCTGAGGGGTCAGATCTAGAGATAGGGTTGTCCGACCCCTCGGCCGGGGTCGCAAGGATATTTTACACCTATCTTTACACAGGTCTTCGGCTCTGCGTGCCACGACCTGTGCCTATTTAGCACGGACCTCTGCCGAGGTCCTTACTCATAGACACCCCGCTAAAAACCTTATGGTAAGAACCTTCTAATGAGTAACCCCTGGGTAAATCTCCACTAGAAAAGTAGGTCGGCTTCATACATCAGTCTCCTTGAATAAAAAAAAGCGAGTGACTGCCATTAAGGTAGTCACTCGCAAAAGGTTTATAGGATAGTAATAGGTTTTTATATTACCTCAATAGCTAATGAACCATAAACATTGCCGTAGTCATCTTTAACTAGCAAGGTGGTTTGTCCAACCATTTGTCCATAAATCGTTATGTCATCTCCCCACCACGATTTATTAGCCATTGCAATTGATGCATTAACAGTATTAAAATAGAGCGACCAATTATTTCGTCCTGAATTGTTTTCAATAATTCTAATGGTCACACTTGAACCAGCATTTACGATTACTTTTTGCTGAGAGAATACTATCAATTGTTGAGGTGCTTTCACTACTACCTTAGTAGAGACTTCATTGCCTGAAATGATGTCTTTAATAGTTAGTAAGGATTCACCCTCCTTATGTGGAATGAGTTTTACCGTCTTATTGACCAATGTAGCGGTGATGACCTCTTCATCCTCAACCACTATCTCATAGTTTCCATTACCAGTGTAGATCTCAATATTCTTTTCACTACCCTCATAGAAATAGACTGTGAGTTCATCCGTATCATCAATAGTGGTAACGAATGGCTGTAGTGTGGTGGTTAATTTAATCTCCTTAACCTGTTCGGTAATGTTGTCCTTAACTGTGATGGTTCCTTCGCCTACTGCTGTCGCTGTAAGGATAATGGTATTGCGATTGACCACGATCTTCACTAGCTCGGGCTTGTCACAAGTAACGGTGTAGTCACCTGACCCACTCGTGATGGAGATATTCTTACTATCTCCAGTAGGTATAGTTACTTCATAGGTATTGAGAAGCAGTGGAATAGGTGTGATTTCAACATTGATGCTTTTCGTGAAACCAAGCTCGGTATCTTTGATAGTGATGGTGCCAGTTGCCACCTTCTTAGCTGTAAATACGAAGTTTTGCTCTTGGAAGTAGTAGGTGCCCAGTGCAGGGTCACTTAGCTCAGCTTCGTACTTTGAGGAGCCATTGAGGATCGTAACAATGCTGGTGGCACCTACCGAGGTCTTCAGCTCACGGTGAGAGAGCTTCAGTACTGGTTCGGCCTCTATGCTCACCTTGATCTCCTTGCTTTGACGTGATACTTTATCGGTGATGGTCAGCAAGGTCTCACCTATTTTGATACCAGTGAGGGTAACGCTCTCCTTGGTGACTGAAGCAGTCGCTATACCTATCTGTGGTATGGAGACTAGATAGTTACCTGAGCCACTCTTAATAGGTATTTCGAGTGACTGATTTGGCTGTAGTGTGGCTTCGGATAGCTCTACTACTAGGTTTGGCACCTCTTTCTGCTCCTCATTGGGCTGGTCTTTGTCACAAGAAGTGAGAGCAAAGAGAGCCATCACGAGGATAAGTCCTTTGGATAGTATATTTTTCATGTCTCTAAATTCTTTTGCTGTAATTATTTACCCTTTGGTCCTATAAAGTGAGGGCCAGAGTATATACAATCTTCGCCGTAGAAGACTTGAGTAATCTCGGAGAGCTGTGCTGCAAAGCTATCACAATTGTCCTTCGTTACCGTCATATTGAAGATCATCAGGCACTGCATCTTTTCATTAAGAATAGAGCGTGCAGTTGATGCTCCTCTGCTTAATTGATTGTAGCTAGCTTGAATTGATTTGTTGCCAAACCGATTGTTGGGGATACCAATCGTGCTAGGGCCAGGAACACCGTAATCAGTCCAACCGTAGTCGATATAGTCGGCTGCAGTCTTTCCTGTCTCATCTGTCCTATCTGCTCTAAATGGTGAGTTGTACTCGTAGTGGGTAATTAGTGTATTGGGCAGGGTCTCACGTAGTGCTCGTAGGAACCATAGCCCAGACTGCTCCTTATATCTTAGGTCGGGAAGTTTATGATACTCTGCATACTCTTCGTCCACGTCCCATCCGTCAATGCCCGCCTTTTCAGACCAGTACTTCAACTGACTAGCAAAGTCGAGTGCCTCTTCGTAGCTCTGGAAGTTGTGATATCCTACACCATGGTGATTGGGTAGAATGTCCATAATGAGTTTGATACCCCTATCGCGAATTGGCTTGATGAACACATCAGGATTATTGACAATAGGTTGAAGCTCACTATTGAAGAATAGTACACGTCTTTGATTGGTGAGGTCATAATTCATATTGGCAGCAAAGCATACGATCATATCGAATACTGGTAGCTTGCTATCCTTTAGCACGAAGTTGGCGATATTGCGGGGATCCCAATCGTTGGTCTCTACATAAGCAACCATCTTGATAGGCTCGGTATAGCCCTCTACAGTTGGGAGTGGCTTTTTATTTTCTTCGGAGAGAGGCACAAAGGCACCCATTAGAGGAACCTTGATGAAGTGTGCTACCACTTGATCATCTATTTTTACCAAAACTGGCAAATTGTAGATGCTGTAGGGAAGCTCCTCTATCCCTGTGAGAGTGGCTTCTACTACCTTATGAGTGGCATCTGCTCCATCCTTGAGGGCAAGGGTTGCATTGCCTTCAGGCAATATGGTGTATTGACCGAAGGGGTCTTTTTTCTTGAGTGCTCCTAGCACTTTACTGTAGGTCTCTTCGTCGTAAGGAAGTAGCTCTATCGTAGATTCTTTGCTAGGTAGTGTCACGTTGAGGTCTACAGTGCCGTCATAGTACGTGGTACTGAATAATTGCTCGCCTGTCTCAGCATCTACGATGCTAGGCTCACCTAGGAGTACCTTCTCCTCTAGAGGGTCAGGTCCGGGCATCTCTATAGTGAGATTCTTTTGACAACCTACAGTGAGGAGAGCCATTGAAGCCGCTCCAAGTAGGGTGAAGATATACTTTTTCATATTTATATTCTTTCTTTATCTGCTTACTTCTCTACACTCTCAAGTGGACTATCAAGCGTTACTACATTTACTTTAGGGTCGGCACCGCCTTGCTGTACCCTAAGGACGAGATCGTGTCCATTGCCAGTAAGGTCGGTGACTGTAGCTCCTTCTGCAGCATCCATCTTCCAATAGGCAAGTAGTGCTGGATTGGTAGGGTCTTCTTTCAGCATATGCTCTAAGAGCTCAGCAGGTTTACGGACACTTTTCCATACACGCACCTCAGCAAGCATGGCATATAATCCTCTGCCCCCGCTATAGCTTCTGCCAATATACCACTTGTCTCCTCTTGGAACGATGGAGCAAGGCTTCCTGAATGAAGACTTCATCTCGCCATCTATGTAAACTGTAACAATTTGAGTGGCTGCCTCGTAAGTGAAAGCAACGTGATACCATGCCTTGGTCTCAAATGGCAAGTCAATCACTTCACCGGCAGCTTGGAGTTTATTCCCTGGTACTCCAGCATCACCAAAGCGGAGTAGTGTGCCGCCCTCTATACCCATAAGGGTAGAAATTTGTGCCTCACCTTCGTCTTCAGAGTCTCTGAACTTTTGTGCATTTACCAAGCACTCCATAGTGAAGTCACCCCTATGTGAAAAGTCTTTTGCAAGGTCAAAGTAGAAGTCTCTAGTGAGTAGTACAGCTTTTTTTACTTGTACTTTATTCTCTTCCCTCAATAGAGTAAAAATAACCACATCATTTGGTTTATTCATCTTCGCTCCATTAATAGGGTCAAGTCTGAGGGCAAATGTATAGATTTCATCAAACTCGACCTCGTCAGTGAGGTTGATAGTGACAGAAATTGGCTCACTAGTAACTGCAAAAGCAGGAATCGGTGTAATCTCCTTAGGAATAGAGATGGCTGATGAAGGCAGTAACTTTACATTGCCTTTACCATATTTTTTTGCTGCTTCTTCATCAATTGATATGGAGATGGCCTTCTCACCTTCAGTAGATAGCGTAAGGTGAGCTCTGAGGTCAATAGTGGTCTGCTCAATCTCAGGCTTATCGATCTCTATACTGCGTAAGGTATAGGGGTCCGCCAACTCGGTCTTGTCTTTGGTAATGATCTCTAGGGTGGCACTTTGCTCAGTGAGCTCTCCGCCCTCAAGGTGCTTCTCTTTATCGCACGAAGCTAGAGCTAGAGAGATCAAGAGAAGTACGATGCTCTTACATACCCAGTTATTTGTATTCATAGTGTTGTCGTCTTACTTGTTTAATACTCTTTGCTTATCAATGAGAGAGGTAAGGGTGCCATAAGGCATCGTCTCTACTACATTGCTGGCATCTAGCTCTGTGTGGTAATACGCCACGCCTGCCTTATTGGGTGCTTGCCAGTAAAGGATGGATTGCATACGAGGTAGCTCGTCTAATGAGAAATGGGTCTCATCCATAAAGCCCTCTTTCTGATCTTTTCCCTTGAAGCTTGCCGAGGGTAGATACCTATTGTCTTTCCATTGGAGTGCCTCATTCTCAAAATTTGAGAGACGGTATTCCAATACCTTCTTATTGAAGATGATCCAAGTGGCTTTCTCGATCTCCGAACGAGCTTCCTCAAAGGGTGCCTCAATAGCTAGGAAGGCTTTATTAGCACCACCAGCTACAGCTGTGATCTTGGAGAGTAATTGGGTAGTCTCTTCCTTGGTAATCAATTGGAAGTTTTCAGGGAGCTTTACACAGATACCGTCGAAGCCATATTTGCTAATCGCGTCAACTTGCTCTTCGGTGTCTTTAGTCGCCTTGGTTATAGCATTGGTATGTAGCTCTTCGGTAAGGGCCTTTTCAAGGTTTGCGAGTTGCTCAGCTTGCTCTTCAGGTGTTAGTGGAGTCTCCAAGTCTTTCCAGCTATTTCTAAGTTTATCGCGCTGACGTTTGAACTTTGTCTTGAGCTCATCGGCATACTGAGTGTCAATGGCGTGGAAGTCAATAGCATTGAGTACTTTGGTTTTCTTTACTTGTTGTGTGGTAGACAGGTCTTTCTCCATCCAACCAAGTAACTGGTGTCGGCTATCCTTCACCACTACTACATCCAGATAATCAGGTAGTCTGTAGAGCTGTGCTCCTGAGCCACCATCAGCACCCCATCCATAGTGCATTGCCATGACGATGGGTCGGCCAAGTAGGCTATTTTTATAACTCTCAAGAGTTTCGGTATTGATTTCATTGCGTGGGGTAACCACCTCAGCAGGCTCTATTCTTACATTTTTGTTGCAAGAGAGTAGTGCGAGACCTATGATTGTGGCAAGTACCCACTTAGTCATTTTCTTATTCATAACGATTACTTCCTCATCTGTTTAGTTTCTTTTTGCCCACCATAGGGGTGCTCCATAGCTATCTTTACCTCCAATGTCTTGGATGGCGGCAGCTACGTTTGTGGCATTCTGAGTCTTCTCGCTTGAGACAAACTTTAGGCGTTGCATACCGCCAGTGTCTCTTCCATTGACTTGGGTGATTTGTTGTACCTCACCTGAACTTGAATTAACAACTGCAGGGAGAAGGTTGGGGTAGCCTGTCCTACGCCACTCGCTCCACGCCTCTACAGTATTATAAGGGAAGAGCGCGATCCACTTTTGTGTGATGATCTTGGCCTTTTGCTTCTCTACATTGCCATTGGCATCGTCCCAATTGACTGTGATATCAGAGCTAAAGTCGGGTAAACTAGTCTCAGGTAGGACTTTATCAACAAAGCCACCTCGCTTATTGGTATTCTGTAGATACTCCTCTGGAAGCTCTACACCCCATTGCTCACAAGATAGGCGGATGCCCTCTTCATAAAGCTCTTTTGCCGACTTGTCACTTACGTTCCAACCAAGCAACTTACCTTCGGCTTTCAGGAAAGCCACCTCAGCTGCGGTAAGTAGATAGATGGGGCTTGATGACGTAATATTAGGGCTAGAGTAGCTAGAGATGATTGCTGCATTGCCTTTGATAGAGCTACTAGGTGAGCGCAAGCCAAAGGGCTTTCCGTCTCGTACCTTAGTAAAGTAAGCATCGGTACGAGGGTCGTTGAATGCTAGCAGGTATTCCACAATGTCAGCTCCAACTCGAGAGTCGTTCCACCCATTGGTTTTTGCTAAAGGGTTGTCAGTACTTGGTGTCTTAGCATTCAAGGCGTTGGACTCAATTACCCCATTAGCAACTGCCCACTCAGCATACTCCTTAGCCAGTTCGGGAGCTACTCCTGATATTCGGATTGACATACGAAGAATTAGTGATCTTGCGTAGGTAGCCCAGTTTCTAAGATTGCCGCCATACATCTCATCATAATCTGCATACATAGCAGAAGCACCTGCAGGGCCCATCAAAGACTCTGATGCTTTCTTTAGATCCTCAAGCATGTTTTTGTAAAGCTCCTCTTGAGTGTCGTAAGGCACAGAAAGGTTGGCACCATTAACCTTTGAGTAAGGGAGAGGGCCATAAATGTCCGAGATATAGTGAGTGATAGCCACTCTTGTAATGGTGGCAAGTGCCATCGCTGGGTGGTTGATATCGCCATCAGTAGCACCATAAACACTCATATAGTCTGGAAGAAGGTGCTTGGTAAAGGTATCTTCCATAGGATAGTCATTCCAACCAATTCTTGGGCTGTACGCAGCAAAGTCAGAGACAAAGCTAGGGGCGCCAGCAAAGCCGGAGTAGGGGGATAGCATATCAAAGGTCATCTGATAACCATTCTCTTGATTAGGGATGAGCCATTGTGCTAGCTTATTGACCTGTGAGCCACCCTTAGGTAGACTACCGAGGTCATCTCTTGTAACACCTCCAAGGTCACGATTGTACTCCTCAAAATTCTTGGTACATCCCACTAGGGAGGCACCTAGGAATAGTGCGACGAGAGGGAATAATATCTTATTCATAATTGTTATCTTCAATAAACGCATTAACCATTAAAAGTCTACCTTGACATTGAAGCCAAAGCTAGTCTGAGTAGGCATCATAAAATAGTCAAGCCCCTGTGAATAGTTGCCTGTGCTAGAAACTGCCTCAGGGTCGAATGGAGCCTTATTGTAAAGGAAGGCTAGATTGCGACCGAAGAGAGATAGGTGGACACCCACAGCGTCATTAAACCATTTCCTTGGTAAGTTGTAAGCTATGTGAGCCTCTTGGATACGTATATTAGTGGCATCGTAGGTGTAGTATTGTGCCATACGTTTGCTACCTATCGTGGTAAAGAAGCGCTCAGGATTCATAAAGATGTTGCCATCCTGCACGTATCCACGGTCACGTGCAGCGGCAGTACGCTCCGAAACTCCATAGTTGTCAAGAGCTGCCTGCGTCATGGAAACAACGACACCCCCAAAGCGACCAGTAAGTGTTGCCCCTACGGCCAATCCTTTGTAAGAGATTTCATTGCTCCACCCTGCATTGACCTTTGGAAGGACACTACCTAGCTTTACACGCTCTTTTGCATCAAGTCCTCTAATTCCGAGAGAACCATCGGCATTGAGGATGATGTCACCTCTGCTGTCGCGACTAAAGTCTTGTTCGGTGTAGATATCTCCAAGGGTTCCCCCCTTTTGGAGAACGTACTTTATGCCTAGAGCACCTATTTCGAGGAATTCCTTAGATTCTTTCTCCTTAGTAATAGGGTTGGTATAGTTCTCAGCTAGCTCCTTAATTTCATTGTGGTTATATCCAAGGGTGAGATTGGAGTTAAAGGCCCATCCATCATTATTTCCTAGGTGTAGCCCTGCAGCCAGTTCAATACCTTGGTTGCGTACCATACCCGTTTGGAGATACATGCCGCTATAACCAGATCCTGCTGGTACTGTGACGAAGAATGTTTGGTTTTTCGTGTCTGTGAGGTAGTAAGTCATATCGAGTGTAAAGCGATTGCTAAACCACTTGCTTGAGAAGCCCACTTCGTAAGAGTCGGTTCGCTCAGGGTAAAGCTCTCCAACAGGGAAATGGGTCAGATCGCTATAGCCTTTAGTCTTAAAGTCCTTCACGAGGGTAGGGGTGGTTAGACCTCTTTGGAAAGGTGAAGCTACCGAGCTAAATGAGGCTCTTACCTGTAGATAACCTAGCACTGGGGAGATCTTAGTCTTAGTATCGGCACTAAGCATATCAGTGATCACGCCTGAGAGACCTACAGATGGGTAGAAGAATGACTTGTGAGGTGAATTGGCTAGCTGGGAAGCCCAGTCGTTACGGCCTGTCACAGTCAGGAATAGGTAAGAATTAAGACCTAGCTCCAAGCTCCCGAAGATACTTTGAGTTTGCTCAATCCAACCCTCAGGGAAAGCTACACTCTTCTCGTGATTTTGGTCAATATTGAAGGTGTTGAATAGATTGGCAGCACCTGCATCTCTGAGTGGTCCTCTTACTGTGGAGCTTTCAAAACGAGTGTCTTGAATAGAAGCTCCTAGGGTGGCATTGATATTTAGCCTTTGACTACCCAGTTCAAAGCTCTTGTTAAAGGTACTCAATACATCGGCATAGGTTTGACGGTCGGTTGACTTTTCCTCTCCGTAATAGCCGTTCTTAGCACTCTCTACATTGATCTTTTCAGTGGTAGCATATCGGCTATCTGTGGCTAGTCCATTGGTTACATCGGAGCGTACACGCCCTTGAATGTTCCACTTTTCTGCCTCATTCCACTTCATAAGGTCGTAGGCTACGGTAGCAGAAAGCATGTAGCGCTCTCTTTTGCTGTGTCGTAGGTTTCGATAGGCAACCCAAAAAGGATTCTGAAGTGTGTATTCACCAGCTCCATACCGCCAGTTTTGTACATATATATTCCTGTCGGCATCAAACTGTTCGAAGTTCTTTACATTGTCTGTGTGTTCACTCCTAGGCATCAAGTAAGCAGAAGCAAGGGGGTTCATATACTCACCTTGGTTCACCATATTATTGTGCTTTTGGATGATATAGCTAGTGGAGAGGTCTATAGATAGACGATCCTCAAGTAGTGAAGAGGTATTTCGTGCAGTGAAGTTGTAGCGCTCATACCTGTTATTTGGCACCAAGCCCCATGAATTAGTCGTGCTGACCGAGAGATAAGTTTGGTTGCGGTCTGAGCCACCAGATACGGAGACAGAGTTATTGGTATTGAATGCAGTCTGCAAGAAGTCTTCAATTCTATAATAGCCATCGCACTGGTTGCCTATTGGGCTGCCCCATGAGGTTTGTCTGCCATCGCTTCCATAGCGGTACTGAAACTCAGGAAGCCACATTGGAACTCCCCAATCATTATTGGTCGAGAAAGTAACTCTTGGCTTTCCAGAGGCACCCTTTTTAGTGGTGATGAGGATCGCACCATTGGCTGCGGCACTACCATAAAGTGCTGCTGCTGAAGCACCTGTGAGGACACTGATGCTCTCAATATCATTGGGGTTGATATCAGCGGCACCCTCAGTACTACCATTGGAATCAAATTGTCCTGATCCTTGCTTGGTCGTAGTAGAGAAGATGGGCACACCATCAATCACATAGAGGGCGTTATTATTGCCATCAATAGATTTCGTACCACGCATGACCACTTTACTAGCACTACCCATACCTGCAGAGCTACTATTGATGGTCACTCCGGCTACTTTACCATTGAGGTTATTCACAAAGTTGGCATCTGCTAGTTTGTTAAGTGCCTCGCCTTTGAGCTCTTGGACGTTGTAGGAGAGGGCTTTCTCGGAGCGTTTGATACCGAGAGCGGTGACTACTACTTCGTCGAGGAGTTCATTATCTTCTTGGATAACGATGTTGAGGGTGGTTTGGCCGTTGATAGGCACCTCAATAGTCTTGTATCCCACGTAGGAGACACGTATGGTACCATTCTTTGGCACTCCGGTTAGTGTAAATTCACCATCTAAGCTAGTTAGCATACCTTTGGAGGTATCTTCTACTAGCACTACAGTGGCCCCTATTACGGGCTCATTGTAAGTGGCGTCCGTGACCACACCTTTCACGGTGATGGTCTGGGCTAGAGCATTGGGTGCAGTGAGTCCAAGGAGCATCACGAGGAATGCGATACGGACTTTGCACAAGTAGTTGAAACTCATACCTTAGTTTTTGAACGTATTAAATTATAAAACAATTATTACTCATGTTCCACTTCGTATTCGTTAGGTGCGAATGTGGTTGTACAGCAAAGGAAAGGTGGTTACTCCCCTTTTTATTCCTTGTTAGCAGTTACAAAGGTACCAAATTATAGTATCAATGGCTAAGCCTTGCAAAAATATTTTAATTGGAGCCTCTATTAGACAACTCTATTCTAATTAAGAGGTTCTTCTGCAAAGTGCCATTTTCAGACATTTGCCTGCAAATGTTTTATGACGATGCAGGAGGATTTTTACACATTGAATTATGATGAAATATAAGCCGTTGGGAGCCCTCTTGTAAATAGCTGATAATCAGTGCCGTATTTTGTCGTTTGCCGAGTTGCAACTAAGCGATCGGTTAGTTGCAACAAAGCAAATGCTTAGTTGCATCTCGTCAAATGCTTAGTTGCAACTCAACTTTTGCTTTCTTAACTAGGGTGTGGATCTTCGTGTTGCATTCTCCTTAACTGAGGTGGCTAATCGGACTTTTATGCAATAAAAAAGTCTCCTAGGATCTGGAGGATGCCTAGGAGACTTTGTAGGGTGTTGTGGGGGAAAGTTACTTTTTGTAACGCTCGGTGAGAACGCGAAGCATATCGGTTGTCATGCTATCGAGGTCGTACTTGGGTGCCCAGCCCCACTCTTCGCGAGCACAAGTGTCGTCGAGTGAATTTGGCCACGACTCTGCAATCGCCTGTCTGAGTGGGTCTACGTCGTAGACCATCTCGAAGCTAGGCATCTGTCGTTTAATAGCGGCGTAGATATCTCCTGGTTGGAAGCTCATGCTGGCGATGTTGAAAGAGTTGCGGTGAATGAGCTTAGTAGGATCGGCCTCCATTAGCTGTACCATGGCGTGTAGCGCATCGGGCATATACATCATATCCATGTAGGTGCCTTCAGCGATTGGGCAGACAAACTTGCCCTCTTGTACTGCCTTGTAGTAGATATCTACTGCGTAGTCTGTGGTGCCTCCACCGGGGAGCGCTACATTGGAGATAAGGCCAGGGAAGCGTACTGAGCGGGTATCTACTCCGAAGCGACGGTGGTAGTAATCGCCAAGCAATTCGCCTGATACCTTGGTGACGCCATACATGGTGGTAGGACGCTGTACGGTATCTTGAGGGGTCTTATCTTTAGGAGTGCCAGGACCGAAAGCTCCGATAGAGCTAGGGGTGAAGACGGCACAATTCATTTCGCGTGCCACCTCTAGGGTGTTGAATAATCCGCCGAGTCCTATTTTCCAAGCCAGCTGAGGTTTGTTTTCGGCTACTGCCGATAGGAGCGCAGCAAGATTGTAGATGGTATCAATATTGTACTTCTTCACCACGTCGGCAATCTGCTGTGCATTGGTGATGTCCACCTCTTCGCAAGGGCCACTCTCTAGGAGCTCTTGCTTTGGTGGTTGAGCCTTGATGTATCCTGCTACTACCTGCCCTTCTTTGTAGATTCCTCTCAGGTACATGGCTAGCTCAGTGCCGATCTGACCTGTAGATCCAATGATAAGAATGTTCTTCATTTCGTGTCTTGAAACTATGTGATGTTGTGTGATATTTTTCCTTTGGCAAAGATAGGTAATAATTTTGAGGTGGAGGGGAAATGGCGGGGAAATTGTAGGGTACAAAGAGAGTCCCAACCCAAATAGGCCAACGGCTAATCAATCTCGCCGACGTGACCTATCTGGAATCAGAGTCAGAGGTGACGCATTAGGGTAAGGACCTCGGGAGAGGTCCTTTTCTTAGAGGTGCCTTATCGGACAGGTCGGACGAGTCGGACAAGTCGGAAGAAGAATACCCCAGAGGGGGTCCTCGGCTGGGGTTCTCTCCTATGGACAACCCTTTGAATGCCACACAGCCCTTTTCTGATGCGTAACTACCGCTGTTTTTATGTAGTTAGCGGGAATTATGGTAGATTTGCGGTAGTTATCGGTTGAATTGCTACGGTTGGTATGAGGTGGAAGGCATTAAACCTCACCGAGTTTGTAGCATCATAACATTGAAGATTAGGCTTTGTGGCCATAGTGCTGCAAAGGGATTTTTAGAGAAAGGAAAGGAATATGAAAAGTATGAATATCAAGGAAAGAATCGGGTCGCTACTTATTATGATGACCCTATTGATAGGACTTCCAATGGTGGCTTCTGCTCAGGAGGATAGTGCTGCAAAGATTGTGGCCAAGGAGACTGAGCACGACTTCGGGGTATTCAAGGAGAGCGATGGCGATGTGAGCCATGTCTTTGTGGTGAAGAACGAGGGCAAGTCGCCTCTAGTGATCACCCGTGTGATCTCCTCTTGTGGTTGTACTACTCCTACGTTTACCAAGGAGCCAATTGCCCCAGGCAAGAGCGGTGAGATCAAGGTGGTCTACAATCCTACTGGACGAGTTTACCCTTTTGTAAAGACTGTTTCTGTCTACAGCAATGGCAAGAAGGGGCCGCTAGTACTCACCATTAAGGGTGAAGTGGTGCAATAAAAAGTCCTTCTGCCCTTGGCGATCGGGCAAGAGACCTCTATGAAATAAGATAACGCTTGAACCCTCTGGTACCACTCTGTGGTGGCTAAGAGGGTTCATTGGCATAATAATAACAACGAAGCATTAGTGAGGAGAAATGAATAGGCAGGAGCCAGAGATAGAAAAGGGGACAGGGACAGTGATGCAAGACCTCCGGGAGCAGTCGTGGCGTGATGGGCTGTGGCTTGGGTGTTGTTATATAGTACAGGCGTTGGCGCTTTTGCTTTATCGCTTTGGGATTATCTCCACGCTCCTTTTTGTGGCTGGCTTTGTAGCGGTGCCAGTCGTTATTTATAAGGTAGGGACACGGTATAGAGACCTTACTAAAGGTGGCTATGCGCGGTATCTTGAGGTGACGAGCTATCTCTCTTGGACCTATCTGGCATCGCTAATGGTGGCATTTCTCGCCTATTTTGTCGCCTTCTCGCTTCTCCTAAAGGATGCCACCTTTATTGGGATGATGGAGGAGTCGCTCAATTTGCTACAGGAGATGACTAAGGATATTGATGGGTATCAGGAGGCACTCAGTCAGCTGAGAGGGCTTACCCCGTTGCGAATTGCCTGGACGGTGGTCTTTAATATGATCGTACAAGGGCTTCTATACATATATATAGTGAGTATCTTTATCAAGCGAAATCGACCCAATGGAGGAGAACAAATGTAGTATGGACCTGACGATACTGATTCCCCTCTTCAATGAGGAGGAGTCGCTCCCAGAGCTACACGAGTGGATCTCTCGTGTGGTGAGTAAAATGGGGGTGTCGTACGAGATCCTATTCATCAATGATGGGAGCACCGATGGCTCGTGGAAGGTAATCAAGGAGCTACGGAGCAAAGACCCTCACGTGGTGGCGGTGAGTTTCAACCGCAATTATGGCAAGTCGCCCGGCCTTCAGGTAGGCTTTACGAAGTCTCGTGGGGAGGTGGTGATCACGATGGATGCCGATCTCCAAGACTCACCTGATGAGATTCCCGAGCTCTACCGTATGATCAAGGAAGAGGGGTACGACGTCGTGAGTGGCTGGAAGAAGAAGCGGTACGACCCGCTCTCTAAGACCCTTCCGACCAAGTTATTCAATGCTACGGTGCGGCTCTTCTCGGGTATTCCTCTGCACGACTTCAATTGTGGATTGAAGAGTTATCACTGGCGGGTGGTGAAGAATATCGAGGTCTATAATGATATGCACCGCTTTTTGCCTTATATGGCGAAGCAGGCGGGCTTCCATAAGATTGGCGAAAAGGTGGTTCAGCACCGTCCACGGAAGTATGGGCATACCAAGTTTGGGATGAGTCGCTTCGTCAATGGCTACCTCGACCTATTGGTACTTTGGTTTACCGGACGATTTGGTCGGAAGCCGATGCACTTCTTCGGGCTTTGGGGGAGTGTAATGTTTCTCATCGGTTTCATTGCTCTCGTGGTGCTAGCGGTTCATAAGCTGGTGGCCCTTCGGAGTGGTGTCCCTGCACGGTTGATTACCGATCTGCCCTATTTCTATGTCTGCCTAGTCGCCATCATCCTCGGCGTACAGCTATTTCTCGCTGGATTTATTGGCGAACTCTTGGCTCGTCAGTCACCTACACGCAATCATTATATCATCGATGAAGAGATTTGAGCATTTACTCCTCCCACTCGTGGCTTTGATGCTGATGAGTTGCCAGGAGGGCACTGGTCAGATGGAGTATTTCCACGAAAGTGGAAGTCGTTTCCATACCCTTTACAATATCACTTACGAGGCACCCGAGTTGCTCACCGAGCAGATCGATAGCACCATGACCGCCTTCAATGCTTCGCTCAACCCCTTTGATAGCACTACACTCATCTCCCGCATCAATCGCAATGAGACGGTGGTGATGGACGAGATGCTCCGCACAGTGGTGGCTAAGTCGCTAGAGGTGAGCCGAGCCACCGAAGGGCGGTACGATATCACTGGTGCCCCTTACTTCGATGTTTGGGGATTTGGCACCAAGAAAGGGGTGACACGACAGGCTACCGAGGCGGAGCTAGATAGCATCGCCACCTTTGTGGGCTGGCAAAAGCTAGTGCTACAGGGCGATAGCCTCATCAAGGCCGATCCAAGGATGACGCTCAACCCCTCCTCCCTCTCCAAAGGGTATGTGGTGGACCTCGTGGCGGCTACACTTGAGCGATATGGGGTGACCAACTATCTGGTGGAGATTGGTGGTGAGATCGTGGCGAAGGGGGTAAATCCCGATGGCCATTGCTGGAGAGTGGGAATCAATAAACCGACCGAGGATAGCACCTCTACCATTAGCGAACTGGCCTATTCGGTGGAGCTGTGTGACGGCGAAGGGATGGCGTCGAGTGGCGACTATCGCAATTTCAAAGTGGTGGAGGGAAAAAAGGTGGCACATACTATTGATGTGCTGAGCGGTCGTCCCGCCCACCAAGATATCCTGAGTGCTACGGTGGTGGCCCCTACCTGTATGGAGGCCGATGCCTGGGCAACGGCACTGATGGCGGTGGGGCTGGAAAGAGGAAAACAGTTGCTTGAGCAGCAACCACAGCTTAAGGTCTGCCTTATCTACAGTGACCACGCCACCGGGGCACTGAAGACCTACAACAATGGGCTTGAACTACATGAGATAAAGTGATGAGCAAGAGTATCGAAGAGACGATCGAGGGGAAGTGGCACGAGACGCTACAGCAGATCCGCCTACAGCTACGCCGTGGTATGGATGGCGAAACCTCTACCAATCAGCGTAAGATGGGATTGGATTATGAGGTGAACTTTGGGGTCAACCTCCTAAGGCTACAAGAGCTAGCCAAGTCACTACCAAAGGAGGAGGAGTTGGCCGACCTAATGTGGCATAAGAAGGTACGGGAGATGAAGCTCCTCTCTCTGATGATACGCTCCGTCGACACGCTTACTATGGATCAGGCACTCACCTTAGCAGACGAAGTGGAGACACTCGAAGTGGCGGAGCAATTGGTCTTCCGACTCTTTCGTCGTGCCCCTTTTGCTGCGGAGCTACTCTCCACTCTCTTTGAACGGAAGTACGATCGCCATACCCCTTCAGCTACCCTTCCCTACCTACTGCTCAATCATCTGGCAGGAGAGGAGGGCGTTACCGCCACCTTGATAGAGCAGGCTACCCCACAGATCGTGGCTGACTTTGTGGCTCCCGATTTCTATAGTAGCAGCGTTATCTATCATGCATTGGTAAAGGTGGCGTCGCTACGTCCTGATATCGACCTTACCCCACTTTGCAACGAGTTGCTTTCAAAGGGCGAAGGGACGAGTAAGGAGTTGGCACAACAGTTGGTCGAACTAGCCCAAGAGCAGCAGTAAAAAGCTATGAACGTCTCCATCCACCCCTCTTGGCAAAAGGTGCTACAGCCCGACTTTGATCAGCCTTACTTTGAGCAGATCACCAATATCGTACGTCAGGCGTATGCCACCAGTGTGGTCTATCCGCCGGCCCCTTTGATCTTCAATGCCTTCAACCTCACCCCCTTTGACCAGGTGAAGGTGGTGATACTCGGGCAGGACCCATACCACGGTCCAGGGCAAGCGATGGGGCTCAGCTTTTCGGTGCCGAATGGCGTGCTCCTTCCTCCCTCCCTGCAGAATATATATAAGGAGCTGGAGAGCGACCTCGGGCAGAAGCCACCGCAGAGTGGCGACCTCACCCATTGGGCAGAGCAAGGAGTGTTGCTCCTCAATTCTACCCTCACTGTTCAGGCACACCAAGCCCGCTCGCACTTCGCCGTAGGGTGGCAAAGGCTTACCGATCGGGTGATTCAGCTATTGAGCGAGCAGCGGTCCAATATCGTATTTATCCTTTGGGGCGCCGACGCACAGCGGAAAGCGTGGATGATTGATGAGGAGAAGCATAAGATCCTTAAGGCACCTCACCCATCGCCCCTCTCCGCCTATCGTGGCTTCTTTGGTTCAAAGCCCTTCTCGCAGACCAATTTCTACTTAATTAGTCATCATATAACGCCCATTCAATGGGTGTAATAACCATTAAAGTAAAAGAACTAGCACATATATGAATATTGCAATTGTAGGCGCCTCAGGTGCCGTTGGACAAGAGTTGATCAAGCTACTAGAGGAGCGTCACTTCCCATATACCTCTCTCCGACTATTCGGTTCAAAGAGAAGTGCCGGGACGAAGTACACCATCAGAGGTCGTGAGATAGTGGTGGAGCAGTTGGAGCATGGCGACGCCTTCAAGGGGATTGATATCGCCTTCGTTTCGGCTGGCGGTGGCACCTCATTGGAATTTGCAGAGACCATCACCAAGCACGGCACGCTGATGATTGATAATTCAAGTGCCTTCCGTATGGATAAAGAGGTGCCGCTGGTGGTGCCTGAGGTCAATGCCAAGAGGGCACTTGAGGCACCCAAGCGGATCATTGCCAACCCCAATTGTACCACTATTCAGATGTTGGTGCCTCTAAAGGCGATTAATGATCTCTCGCCCATCACCAAGGTACACGTCGCTACCTATCAGAGTGCGAGTGGAGCCGGGCAGTCGGGGATTGAGGAGCTGCTGGAGCAGACCCATCAATTTGCCGAGGAAAGGGAGCTGACGGTAGAGAAGTTTGCCTATCAATTGCTCTTTAACCTTATTCCACAGGTGGATCAATTCACTGAGAATGGCTATACCAAGGAGGAGTTGAAGATGATCAATGAGACTCAGAAGATTATGGAGCAACCTATCCAAGTGAGTGCTACCTGTGTCCGCGTACCGGTGCTGAGAGCCCACTCCGAAGCCATCTGGGTGGAGACAGAGCAACCACTAACGGTGGAGCAAGTACAAGAGGCTATCCGCCACGCCAAGGGGGCGGTGCTGATGGACCAACCAAGCGAACAGGACTATCCGATGCCACTCTATCTCTCGGGTAAAGATGATATCTATATAGGGCGAATCCGCAAGGATCTCACCAATCCCAATGGTATTGCTTTCTGGTGCGTGGGCGACCAAATCCGTAAGGGTGCCGCACTCAATGCCATTCAGATCGCCGAGTACCTCGTTGCCAATAGATAAATCGGGAGATGGGGGTGTCATGTCGGACGAGTCGGACAGGTCAGACGTGTCGGACGAGTCGGGCGAAAAGTTTAGTTGCAACTAAGCATTTGACGAGTTGCAACTAAGCATTTGCCGAGTTGCAACTAACCGATTGCTTAGTTGCAACTAAACTAACGCTGATTTATGGGCTTGTATATCAGCTAGTTATAAAACGACTTTTTGCTTGAGTTTTGTTCCTAATATATATAGCTTGTATTTGATAAATGGGTAAGGACCTCGGCAGAGGTCCGATTTGTCGTAGCCCCTAGTCGAGGCTCGCAGAGCCGATGACTAGGGGGTATGTAGGGCGACCAAAACCCACGACCCCTTGTGGGTCGGACAACCTATTCTAGGATTAACTTTGATGATTTAGTTCATATTGTCCGACCCGCAAGGGGTCGAATGTATACGTGCACCATTAGTTACCCCCTGTCGGAGGGGCGTTAGCCCCTCCGACAGGGGGCTACAACAAATCGGACCCCCAAGGGGGTCCCTACCCATAGCCTATTCAATAAAGACCTTTCTAATGCGTAACCCCTGGGGGTAGGCTAGGGTGTCGCTGAAAATAGCTATATTTGTAGCAGGGAGGGGGTATTTGTTTTTTTCTTGCCTATATATAATATGAGTGAGCAAGTGATTGGGTTGGAAGGTTGGAGGAGGAATGGACTGATTCCTGAGTGGTCTCGTGTGGATGCTGTGATCCTCGCGTGGCCCGATGTTTTGATGGATTGGGGCTATAATCTCGATGAGGTACAAGAATGCTACATCGATATCATTGATCATCTATTGGAATACAGCGATGTAGTGCTTTTGATAGATGATTTCCAGGATGTTCCGATGGTTTGTATGAATCGTTGGATGTCGGGAGATTCGGGTCATAGTCTGATACCCTTTTTTGACTTTTCCCTTAACGATACATGGATGCGCGATGTGATGCCCCTCTTTGGTATGCAAAATGGGGAGCGTGTGGCGTATGACTTTGGTTTCAATGGTTGGGGCTTGAAGTTTGCCAGCAATCGGGATAATCAGGCGGTGCGAGAGCTCTTCTTTGAGCGTAAGCTCTTCGACTCGAGTGTACGGTATATCAATCGCCTTGAGACCATCTTGGAGGGTGGTGCGATTGATGTGAATAGTCGTGGCGAGCTTTTGACCACCGACTCGGTGCTTCGGGAGGCGAATCGCAACCCTTCCTATCCAAAGGAGTGCCATGAACTCTACTTCCCTGAGGAGATGGGGGTGCAAAGGGTCTTTGAGCTAGAGGGGATAACGCCGATGAGTGGCGATGATACCGATGGGCATATCGATACTTTGGCGCGTTGGGTAGATGATGAGACAATTGTCTATTGTGCGACGAAGAATCCTATGGATGAACAATTTAAGAAGCTGAAGCAATTGGAGATGGAGCTCCAAAAACTGAGGACTAGCGAGGGAAAGAAGTATCGACTAATCCCTCTGCCTATCCCTTCGCCAATGGAGGATGAGATGGGGGAACCTCTGCCAGCTACTTATGCCAATTTTCTGATTGTAAATGGGGCGGTACTGGTGCCTATTTACGATGATCCGAAGGATGAAGAGGCGCTGAGGATTATCCAAGAGGCAATGCCAGAGTATGAAGTGGTGGGGATAGAGTGTAGTGCCTTGGTGCAGCAGCACGGGGCGCTCCACTGTATCACAATGCAGGTACCGAAAGGTTTTATCAACATATATGAAGATGAAGGTAGGAATCATACAGCAACAAAATGGGGCATATAGGGAGGAGAATAGAAGGAGACTGAGAGAGAAAATCCTGAAGCTTGGACGTGAGGGAGCCGAACTGGTGGTGCTTCAGGAGCTACACGAGGGGCTTTACTTCTGCCAAGTAGAGAGTGTCGATCGCTTCGATGAGGCGGAGACGATCCCCGGACCAAGTACCCAATTCTATGGCGAAGTGGTTAAGGAGGCGGGAGTGGTGCTGGTGCTTTCACTCTTTGAAAAGCGTGCAACGGGTCTTTACCACAATACGTCGGTGGTGCTGGAGCGGGATGGTTCGATCGCAGGGCAGTACCGTAAGATGCACATTCCTGATGACCCCGCTTACTACGAGAAGTTTTACTTTACCCCTGGCGACCTCGGCTTTGAGCCGATAGAGACCTCGGTGGGTCGGCTTGGAGTGCTGGTCTGCTGGGACCAGTGGTATCCCGAGGCTGCTCGTCTGATGGCTTTGGCTGGGGCCGACCTATTGATCTATCCTACCGCCATTGGCACGGAGAGTACCGATACTCCTGAGGAGCAACTAAGGCAGCGTGAGGCGTGGACCCTTGTGCAGCGTGGACACGCCGTGGCAAATGGTTTGCCTGTAGTGGCGGTGAACCGAGTGGGGTATGAGCCAGACCCTTCAGGGGTCACTGGTGGCATCACCTTTTGGGGGCAATCCTTTGTGGCTGGTCCGCAGGGCGAGCTGCTAGAGCTTTTGCCAACCGACGCAGAGGCTGAGAGTGTGGTGGAGGTAGATATGGAGCGAAGTGAGCAGGTGCGGAGATGGTGGCCCTTCCTCCGTGACCGCCGAATTGATGCCTATGGCGACATCTCCAAGCGGTATCGCGACTAAGCTAGGAATAGGTAATAAAGTTAGGTAATTAGGATCATGAAAAAACTACAGATACTACAGCAGGACCACTGGTTGCTCCCTTACGAGGAGTGTCTCAATAGGCGATATGAAGATGCCATGGCAAAGGAGCAACAGCTATTGGGCGAGGAGCACACTTCGCTCGATAGCTTTGCCTCAGGACATCTTTACTTTGGACTTCATAAGGAGCCAACGGAGTGGGTGCTTAGGGAGTGGGCTCCCAATGCAACGGCACTTTATCTTTTGGGCGATTGCAATGGGTGGCAGCGTGACGAGGCATTTGCCTTTTCTCCCTTGGAGAATGGGGTGTGGGAGCTGAGACTACCCAAGGAGACCTTGAAGCACGGCGACCACTACAAACTGCTGATGGTATGGGACGGTGGCGAAGGAGAGCGCATTCCGACCTGGGCAAGGTATGTGGTGCAGGATCCTGAGACGCATCTCTTTAGTGCCTCGGTGTGGGATCCTAAGGAGCCTTATGTGATGCAGTCGCCGAGGGCGGTACTAGGTCATGAGCCACTGATGATCTATGAGGCGCATATCGGTATGGCCACGGAGGAGGAGCGGGTAGGCACCTATCGTGAGTTTCAGAAGCGGGTATTGCCAAAGATTGTGGAGAAAGGGTACAACGCTGTACAGCTGATGGCGATTATGGAGCACCCTTACTACGGTTCTTTTGGGTATCATGTCTCTAGTTTCTTTGCCCCTTCTTCACGCTTCGGTACGCCCGATGAGCTGCGGGAGCTGATTGATACGGCTCACAGTATGGGTCTGGTGGTGATTATGGACTTGGTTCATTCACACGCAGTGAAGAATGAGGTGGAGGGATTGGCTCGTTTTGATGGTATGTCGACACAGTTTTTTCACGAAGGGGCGAGAGGAGAGCATAGTCAGTGGGACTCGAAGTGCTTTGACTATGGTAAGAATGAGGTGCTGCACTTCTTGCTCTCCAACTGCAAGTATTGGCTCGATGAGTATGGCTTCGATGGCTATCGCTTCGATGGAGTTACCTCAATGATCTATGAGGATCATGCGCTAGGGAGGAGCTTTTGTAGCTACCAAAACTACTATGATGGGGGACAGAATGGGGAGGCGATTACCTATCTCACACTTGCCAATAAGTTGATCCACGAGCACTATCCACATGCAATCACGATTGCTGAGGAGGTGAGTGGTATGCCAGGTATTGCTCTGCCTGTGGAGGCAGGTGGCTATGGCTTCGACTACCGACTGGCTATGAATATTCCCGACTTTTGGATTAAGCTGATCAAGGAGTGCCCCGATGAGGAGTGGCGGCCTGGCTCTATCTGGTGGGAGTGTACCAATCGCCGTAAGGACGAGCTGAGCATCAGCTATGCCGAGAGCCACGACCAAGCTTTGGTGGGCGATAAGACGCTGATATTTAGGCTGATCGATAAGGAGATGTACTGGCACATGGACAAGGCGGACGACAATAGTGCCGTGGCCCGTGGAATAGCACTTCACAAGATGATCCGAATGGTGACGATGACCACAATGAACGGGGGGTATCTCAACTTTATGGGCAATGAATTCGGTCATCCTGAGTGGATTGATTTCCCACGTGAAGGGAATGGATGGAGTCACAAGTATGCACGCCGCCAGTGGAGCTTGGAGGAGAATGGCTTCTTGAAGTATCAGCAGTTGGGTGACTTTGATAGAGAACTAGTGGACTTTGTGCGTGGGGTAGAGGACTTCCACAAGTTGCCACTCGTACAGCTTTGGGATAAGTGGGAGGATCAGGTGTTGGTCTATGAGCGTGGTAAGTATCTATTTGTCTACAACTTCCATCCTACCGACTCCTTTGCGGACTACCGATTCCCAGCACCAGCCGGGAAGTATCGGACGCTTTTCTGTAGTGATGAGCGTCGCTTTGGGGGTTATGACCTAGTGGATCTCTCAGTGCCACACTTCACGCTCTGTGACCATGAGTTGACCTTTGAAGGGCGTGGCTGGCTAAGCCTTTATATCCCAGCCCGTACAGCTTTTGTGCTGGTGCGAGAAGAATAAGGGAGCGAGGGAAGTGCTTTTTGGATAATAATTAAGACGGTAATGAAAGAAAGAGTAGAGCTTTATCCCTTGCGATTTAGGGAAGTGTACAAACAGACGATTTGGGGCGGGAATAAGATTTATCAATACAAGGGGAGACCAGCCCCGGCCGAAAATATCGGTGAAACGTGGGAGATATCGCCTATGGAGGGCGATGCCTCGGTGGTAGCGGAAGGTCCATTGACAGGAAAGGACTTGATAGAGGTAACGCAGGAGTATGGAGCTGACTTGCTGGGACAGCAGGTCTTTGACCGCTTCGGAGGTAAGTTCCCACTACTGATTAAGTTGATTGACTCACAGCAGGATCTGAGTGTGCAGGTGCACCCAAATGATGCCTATGCCGAGAAGCGCCACCACAGCTGGGGAAAGACGGAGATGTGGTATCTGCTGGAGTCGGAGCCTGGAGCTAAGATCTATGCCGGTTGGCAGAAGCAGACCTCTAAGGAGGCATTGCCAGAGCTAGTGCAGACCGATGCAGTGATGGGCTACTTGGAGGCGCATACTCCTCACCCAGGCGACCTCTTTTTCCTCCCAGCTGGAAAGGTGCATACGATTGGGGCGGGGAATCTTTTGCTAGAGATACAGCAGGCGAGTAAGATTACCTACCGTCTCTTTGACTTCAATCGAACCGACAAGGAGGGGAATAAGCGGGAGCTACATGTGGCAGACGGTGCAGAGGTGATCGACTTTTCGCTTAATACGCACGGGGCTGAGCCGTACGACCGTGAGATGAAAGACCAGCCGGTATCGATGGTAGAGTGCAACTACTTCGCTACCCGTATGCTTCAACTGACGAAGGATTATGCAATGGATCTGGACGGTCGTGACTCTTTCACTATCCTATTTGTGGACGAAGGGGAGATCACTATTAATGGTGCTTATCGTCTTGGGAAGGGGGAACTATTGTTACTCCCTGCCGTGATGAAGCAGGTGACGATTGAGACGAATGGGGCGAAGGTGCTGGAGACCTATATTCCCCACGAAAAGTGATGAATGACGAACTACTCGCCTATGTGTGGAAACATAGGGAGGAGGATGTGCGAAAGCTGGCTCTTAGTGGTAGGAACGATGCTGGAGACTTGGACTTTCCGTCGGCACTTAAGGCGATACAGGCACGGCAAAAGCTGAAGGTAAAGCACCCTGAATGGTATGCGGTACCAGAGGTCTTTATCCCTGAAGCAGTGGTGGTGGAGCAATCCTCTAGTCCTGAGACGGCTGCCTACAAGAGCCAGTTTGTTCCGACCGATGGGACGGTGCTGGATCTTAGCGGTGGCATGGGGGCGGATAGCTTTGCCTTTGCCAAGGTGGCAAAAGCGGTGACCTATCTAGAACTCTCACAGGAGCGTGCCGAGCTGGCTGCCCACAACTTTAAGGCTTTGGGGTGTGGTAATATCTGTTGCCACACTGGAGCTGCGGAGGTGGAAGGGCTTGCTTTGGCAAAGGAGCTACAGCCAGATTTGATCTATCTAGACCCCGATCGGCGCCCTTCTGCGGCCCGGTCGAGGGTTTTTCGTTTGGAGGATAGTCGTCCAGACCTCACTACGTTGCTTCCTCAGCTTTTGGCAGTATCGCCGAGTAGTGAAGTGCTGGTGAAGCTCTCCCCGATGGCCGATCTCGCCTATTTAGAGGGGACTCTTCATTTTCCCTTTGATACGCACATCGTATCGCTCAGGCGTGAGGCAAAAGAGCTCTTATTGCACTTTTCTCCTATCGCTACCCAGTGTGTCACGGTGGTGGAGATAGGTAGGACGCGTACAATTACTTGCACCACCGATGGGCAGATTACTCGAGCTGTGGAGATTAGTCATCGGGTGGGGCGGTATCTCTACGACCTCTACCCCGCCTTTGCCAAGGTGGGGTATGAGAGTTTGGGCTTAGACTATCCCGTTTGGCAGCCTGCTCGTCACACCCATCTATACTTTTCGGAGGAACTGCTCCCCGACTTCCCCGGTCGTGCCTTTGAGCTACTGGAGCACAACCTAGGCGAGAAGCGGTGGCTGAAGGAGGTGTCTCGCCAACCACTCCATCTGCAAGCTAAAAATCTCCCCACCTCTACGGATCAATTGAGACGACAGCTGAAGGTGAAGGAGGGGGGTGACTTATTTCTCTTTGCTTATGCCGATGAAGCGGGAAAGCGAAATTTTGTACTCGCAAGGCGCCTGGAGCCGACTTTGTAGAGACATTGTACGAAGGCGATCTGCTGCGTTGCTTTCGGGATTCGGGCTCGGTCACGTACGTGAGTACGCTCCCAGCACCCTCACCCTCAGCGCCTTGCATCTCATCCTTCGTGCAAAGTCTCAGCATTTTTAGAAAATATGTGAGAATGGCACTTCGTGCAACATTCTCTTTGTAACTTGATTTAACTAATTAATGGTCGGCAACTCTCTCTAATTCCTTATATTTGTGGTTGATAAGTAAGGAATGATATGTGTAGAAACAGTGTGATTAATAGAGTCTATTTCTGGGGAATGCTCTTGGTAGTGGCCGTAGTAACGACCTCTTGTGCCAAGCAGGCTTATTATATCGATGCCTATTCTCGGCAAAATGCCAAGGGTAATCACACCATTCAGTGGCAAATCAATCCTGGAATGAATGGCGAGGTGGCCATCTATGCCTCGGAAAGCCCCAATAAATATCCCGACCAGCCGCTTGCTGTGGAGCAGATACGAAAGGAGGTTTACCACTATAATAGTCCGGAGGGTAGCTACAGCCACACTTACTTCTTGCTGGTCTTTAATAATAGCGACATGAGGGTGGTGACGAGTCGGGTGATCCCTACCGTGGGTATCCTCAATCTCCGTGACGCTGGGGGGTATATGACGGCTAGTGGAGAGCAGATGAAGTGGGGGATGCTCTATCGGTCGGGTGACTTATGGCGAAGCTTTGAACAGGACATTCCAATCATTGGGACTTTGGGAATACGGTCACAATATATCATGTCGCCTTCGAGGATAGCCAACTATCCTCCGCAGATGGGAATGTCGGCGATTGAGCAGATTCAGGTGGAACCAGATAAGGAGATAGACTTCCAGTATCTCATCGATAAGATTTATGAGGGGGAGCGGAGCAGTGAGGAGATCAAGGGGATGCACCGAGAGGTACTCTATAATATAGCGTTTGATAACCCTAATCAACTCCGAATTATCCTCAATGAGATGACGAATCCCGCCAAGTATCCTATCCTCTTGAGTGATGACCTGGGAAAGGATCGGGTCGCCTTTGTGATCTTCTTGATTCACCATATTCTAGGGGTGAGTAAGAGTGATGCGATCGTCGATTATATGATGAGCAATGACAATCTGCCCCCAAATAGATTGGAGCCGAAGGGCTTTACTATGCCTCAGGGTGTGCAGGAGGCGCTGACCGAGTACTTCAGGTGTGAACCAAACCAGATCAATGAACTCATCGACGAGATAGAGCGGAGGTATGGCTCCATAAATAACTATCTGACCGACTACCTCCACTTTGATGAAAGTAAGCAGGCTGCAATACGGAATATCCTCCTCTACTAATTCTAGGTCTGACCCCTCAGCCGGGGTCAAGGTGATGGTGAATATGCCCTTGTACACAGGTCGTTCGGGGCTAACGCCCCTCCGACCTGTGCCTATTTAAGAGGGACCTCTGCCGAGGTCCTAACTCCATTATCATGTATATGATCACTCGCACAACAGTCTGTTTCTAATGCGTAATCCCTGAGGAGGGGCGCTTGCCGGTACTGGTAAGTACCACTTCCCTGAAAGCTATCTGCGTGAGAGCGGAGCTGTAGGGTACTTTTTCCCTGAGCCACTCTCTAAAGCTCTCCTCGCTGAGGGCTCCCTTTTCAATCAATTCTATTTCTAATCCGATGCTATTGCCTAGTGTGGGGTTGTCTATCGTAAAGGCTCTCGCTGTAGCTATCAGGGGGTGTTGCTCTACAACCATTTCTAAGTGATCTAGGTGGATATTCTCTCCTCCGCAGACCACCATTCTATCCGCTCTACCTCGGTGGTAGTAAAGCCCTTGAGGGTCTCGGTAGACGAGGTCACCAGTGGCTTGCCATTTCCCTTGTCGGCTACTCATGGCCCACTTCGAGGCCACCCATAGTTCGCCCACCCCTTGGGAAGATGGGTTATTGATCTTGCACGCTACCCCTTTGATGGGTCTGCCGATCGGTATTTCTGTGGTCGCCTTTCTGAGTTCTTCGGAGGTGGCCAGCATGAAGAATCCAGCCTCCGACGTGCCGTAAAGGTTGAATAGCTGTGTATTCGGCAGTTCCTTAAGACAAAGGTGTGCCTGTGTGAGGGTGAGCCGATCTCCGCCTGTGATGATGGTTTGAAGTGAGGAGAGTTGGCCTGAGGCGTTGGAGTGCTGTAGCAATCTCGGTATCATCGACGGAACCACGATGAGTACTTCTATCTCTCCCGTTTTGATACTGTGCAGCGTCTCCAAGCTACTAAAGTGCTTAGTGAGCCATATCTGCTTTCCCATTGCGAGGGAGATGAGTAGTGTGGCTAACCCAAACCCGTGAAATAGGGGTAGGGGGATATAGACACTCTGTTGCCGGTGGATGCCAATTTGCCTAAGCAGAGCTAGGAGCGGTGGAAGGAAGGCGGTGGTGGAGGGCTTGCGACTTGCCTCTGTGTAGTGGCCACTGGAGCCTCCGGAGAGAACCGATATCATGCCGCCTCGTGCTACTTTCGGTAGAGCGGTATGGTTTGTGGAGGGAAGGGTGGATAGCTCTTCGGTCGTCACCACTCTGCCTTTTACAAAAGGCAAGTCGGAATCGGTAATCCATAGCTGATACCCCTTGTTTTTACTGGAGAGGTCAGAGAGCTGTTGGGCAGATAGATCGCTATTTAGGAGGTAAAGGTGAGCCCCCAAGCGTGAGACTGCAAAAATCGAGAGCACCGCTTGGGTATGATTGCGACAGAGTAGGGCCACTTTGCTCCCCTCTGTGATGCCATACTTCTGCTGAAGGTGGCTGGCTAGTGCATAAGCTTGCTCAAGAAGCTGTAGGTAGGTCAGCTCTTCGCCTTCGCTATTGAGCGCTTTCTTATTGGGGTAGGTCTCTGCTGAAAATCTGAGCAGCGCCATCAAGCTGACCCCCTCGGAGTAGATGGCTTTTCCCCAAGTGAAGAGCCCCTTGGGGGTGATGAACTTGATCTGCCAAAGGGCTTTCAATAGGGAGAAGTGGGATTTATTTCGCATAGTTAGTACGTTGGTATATCCATTCAATAGGTGTCCTAAGCAGTCGTGCTACTGGAGCGGTGATTCTTGCCCACCACGGGATATAAGTGGTGCGAACTTTGCTAAGGGCGAGGCCGAGTAGCTTCATTGCCGCTTCATCTGCCGTGTAACCAGGTAGATTGCGGTATGTTGCATTGGCTCCCGACATCGGGGTGTGGACGAGTGGGAGGTAGGCAGTCAGCACCTTGATCCCTTCTTGGTGCCACTCTACCTTGGCGGTACGTAGCCAAATATCCATGGCCCCTTTTGAGGCGTGGTAGGCCGACCACCTAGGAGCGTATGGGTATAGCAGACTGACGGATCCACTGTAGATGACCCGACCACCACTTTGCTTCAGAGACGGCTGGAGTGCTAAGAGCAGTGCCACGTGCCCAAGGTAATTGACGCTAATCGTCCGTTCATAGTCGTGCAGTCGCTCTAGGGATTCGGGGATGGCCCTACAGATAGATTTGCCTGCATTCAGAAAGAGGTAGTCTATCTTTGGATATCTTTCGGCAATCAGGCTTGAGGTGCGGAGCAACTCTTCCCGATTTCGGAGGTCCACGGAATAGATGGCCACACGGCTTTCATTGCCATATAGTTGCTCCAGCTCTTCGGTATGGCGTGAAAGGAGGATCACCTCGTCACCAAGAGCGATCAGCCTGCTAGCTAAGGCAAAACCAATGCCCGAGGAGGCACCTGTTACGAGGCATACCCGCCCCTCTAGCCTCCCCTTTAATTTGCTTTCGGCGATACAAGTGGGAGGATAGATCAGTCGTCGGAATATGTCTTGGCACCAATTCTTCATTCCAATTGCAAAGCTACATAAAAGAACGTTTATGGTGGGAGCCAAATTAAAATACCTCCAGGGGTTACGCATTAGAGAAGCCAGATAAAAATCCGACTAAAATAGGGCCGCAAAGGCTCTTTTGTAACTGTCTGTAATTCAGTGCTATATAAATGTGTCTGCCGAGATGCAACTAAGCATTTGCTTTGTTGCATCTCGGCATTTGCTTAGTTGCAACTCGCCGATTGCTTAGTTGCATCTCAACTTTTACTCTACTAGCATAGAGGATTTATGGGGATGTCTCAGGATAGTATTTTTGCCCTAGATGAAACTATAAAAGCGTAGCCTATCTCGATATTCTTACTCATAACGTAACCCTTGAAAATATCTCTGGCCCTTAAACTTTTGTGGCGAGAAGGCATCCAAGGGATATTTAAGAGATGTATAAATATATTGAAGTGCAGGCGTGATGCGAAAGTGGCTATGGATCGTAGGAGCTCTGCTGGTGTCTGTTTTGGCATCAGCACAGAGTAAGACTTATTCAATCAAAGGGGTAGTTTATGAGGAGGCGACAGAGGAGACTATTGTAGGGGCGGGAGTACGTCTTTTGCATCAAGCCGATTCTCTTTATGTAGCAGGTAGCTCTACAGGCACAAAGGGTCAATTTTCTCTTGCGAATATTGCCCCAGGGAAGTATCTCCTACACATCAGCTTTTTGGGTATGGAGCCCTATTATAAAGAGGTGGAGGTGGTGAATAAGAGTGTAAACTTGGGCAAGATTCACCTCTCCGAGTCGGTCACTAGGCTAGGGGTGCTAGAGGTAAGGGGGCAGGCGACGCCAATGACGGTGAAGCAAGATACGATCCAATTCAATGCAGCTGCTTTTAAGATGCGACAAGGGGCTAGCTTGGAGGAGCTGTTACGGCGTATCCCTGGTATGGAGATTGATGAGGATGGAAAAATCACCTATAATGGCGAGGCGATAGAGCGGATTGAGATGGACGGGCGGTCTTTTTTCGGAAACGATCCACAAATGGCTACGCGCAACCTCCCCTCTGATATGATAAAGAATCTGCAGGTGGTAGATAAGAAGTCGGACGAGGCAAGGCTCACCGGGATGAGCGATGGGGAGAAGGTCAAGGTGCTCAATCTGGAGATAAAGGAGGATAAAAAGCGTGGGTTGATCTCTAATCTGTCGGCCGGATATGGCACGCAACAGCGGTATACTGCCAATGCCCTCGTCAATCTATTTAATCACGATGCGAGGTACACTATTATCGGCGAGCTGAATAATATTGATGGCGTGCGAAGGGGAAGAGGAGAGGAGACCACCCGTAGGATAGGGGGGAATTATGACGACCTCTTCCTCAATAAAACCCTGAAGGTCACTGCCGAAGCCTTTTATAATAGCCGTGATTTCTCGGTGGATGGCAAGACGATGACGACTCAGTTGCTGGGTGGCGAAAAGGCCAATAACGAGACGGAGCAGTATCACAACTTTAGGAGGAATGAGGAGGTCAACCTTAATGGTCGCCTGGAGTGGAACCCCCAGGAGTCCACGATGCTGGTCTTTGAGCCTTACTTTAGATATAATTGGAATAAAACGGATAATAGCTCTCAATTTCAGACAACTAACCGTCAGGGTATCGCTATTAATGATGGACAATCGTTACGAACTAATGATGGAACTTCTTACGAGGTGAATGGCGATCTGCACTTCCGCCATACTTTTAATGAGCTAGGGCGGAATGTTTATGCCCGTCTCTCCTACCGATTTAATGGCTCTGATGGAGAGGGGCTTCAGCTATCTGAGACCAACTTCCGACGGTCGCAGGAGAAGAAGCTACGCGATCAGCAACAACGCTCTTATGACCGTGGAGAGTCGGGACGTTTTCGAGTCGCCTATCTTGAGCCCTTTAGTAAGGAGTGGGCACTTCAATTGATGTATGATGCCAACTTTGGTAGGAGAAAGAGCGATCAATCAACCTTCAATAAGGGTGCTACGGGAGAGTACACGGAGCTAGACCCTATCTACTCAAGGGGGTCGGAGAATAGCTATTTTACCCATAGGATATTAGCGCGCCTGCGTTATAAACTTGCCCCTCGCAGTTACCTCTATGCTGGAATGGGGGTGAACCCAAGTACATCGCATACGATATCTACGCAAGGTGGTGAGGTGACCTTTGATAAGCAACGTACGGTGTGGAATTATGCACCTACCGCGATTTTGGAATACCGACCTTCGGATTCATTGCAAATCAATATCCGCTACAATGGTCGTACCAGTCAACCCTCTATGAGTCAGCTCAACCCTGCAACGATTGTCCTTTCACCGCTCGCTCAGGTGCAAGGTAATCCCGACCTACTCCCCTCTTTTTCGCATAGTGTATGGGGAAGCATCAACTTCAATAGACCTATGGCTCGCCAAAGTCTCAATATGATGTGGGGCTGGAACCTCACCAATAATGCAGTGGCACCGATACAAAAGATTGACGTTACCACAGGGGTGAGGCAGACGAGCTATCAGAATATCAGTGGTAATCAGTCGCTCTTCGGCGGATTTATGATGAGTTTGCCGATAGGTGGAGCTTCGTCGAAGTGGAGTAGTTTCACCTTCGGAAGGGTGCGTTATTCGCGTGATAAGGGGTTTGTCAATGAAGCCCTTAACCGAGGCGATGTGTGGCGACCTATGCTGTCTCAGAGAGTTACTTGGAGTGGCTCGTGGCTACAAGCGACTGTGGGTGGCTTTGCGATGATGCAGCAGGCGAAGAATAGTATCTCTAAGGAGATGGATAGCCGCACATGGGATTTCAATGCGTTTGGCGAAGCAATAGTCACTTTGCCCTTTGGTCTTTCTCTTTCTTCCAAACTCACCTACCAAGATGCTTCGGGCTATCAAGATCAATTGAAGCGCAACTTTTGGCTCCTCGATGCTTCGGTTAGTTACTCGTTCTTGAAAGAAAAACGTGGCACGTTACAGCTATCAGGCTATGACCTGCTACAGCAACGTACCACGTTTATGAGACAAATCTCACTGGATCGAATTACAGATAGTGAGGTCAATGGAATTACCTCCTATGTGATGCTGACCTTCTCTTACCGCTTTAATAATATGGGCGCCGATGTCCGGCCTTCAGGAATGCACAGCGGTCAACGCTACGGAAGGGGATATAGAAGGCACTGATCTATCTGGTGGGTCGCTTCTCACTCACCAATAGAGCTACAGCGATAATCACCGCACCGATGCCGAGGGTGCTTTGTGCCGTGAGTTGCTCCCCTAGTACGGTAACTCCGACGATCACTGCAGTGAGGGGCTCAAGTACTCCCATAATAGCAGTGGTGGTGGAACCGATAATAGGAATGGCAACAATGAGGAATAAATTGGATATCAATGTAGGCACCAACCCCAATAGGAAGAGTAAGCCCCATGCTCTTGGTGTGGGGGGTAGTTCAAGTGTCTGCTTACCGATAGATAGACCTATAAAGAATAGGGTGCTAAATAGCATCAGGTAAAAGGTGAGTCGCCACTTTGGAATGGTACCAATGGTGGTTTTATTCACCACAATAATATAGACTGCATAGCAGAAACCACTGAAAGCGACTAGTGCGATATCAGTTAGCTTTACTTGCACCCCTTCGCTACCTAAAATCCCCGAAAGTAGTACTACCCCCATAAAAGCGATGACTAGTGAGATGAGCCCACGGCGGGTCATCCGTTGTTTGAAGAATATGAGCATCAGGAGTGCCACCATCAGAGGGTACATAAAGTGGATCACTGTCGCCACGCCCGAGGTCATCACTTTGTAGCCATTGATCAGAAATAGTGCACTACAGAAGTAGAGGGTAGACATAATGAATATGATACGTATGTGCTTGGCTGTCTCCCGAAAGGATATTCGCTTTTGGAGCATTACTAGAGCTACTAGAAGTGTAGCAAAGCCGAAGCGGTAGATGAGAATCGTCTCTGTCTCCATCCCCTCTCTCATGAGTGGGACGGTGAATAGTGGAATCAATCCAAATGTTGCAGACGATAGTAGGCCTGCAATATAGCCTTTAGTACGTTCGTTGGTCATAATGAATCAAATAATGTTGGTTGGCACGGTGCAAAGGAGCGTCGGTGGAGTGGGGTAATGCCTAGCTTTCGGATCCCGAGGAGATGTCGGGGCGTGCCATATCCCATATTGTGCTCCCAGTCGTATCCTGGGTATTCCTCTGCGTATTTTATCATCAATCTATCTCGGTAAGTCTTGGCTAGGATAGAGGCGGCAGCGATGCTCGCCACCTTGTCGTCGCCTCCCACAATTGTCTCAAAAGGGATGTTGGTCTGAGGCTTAAACTTATTGCCATCTATCAATAGATATTCGGGCAGTGTAGAGAGTGCCGAGATGGCTTTATTCATTGCTCTGAAGGTGGCTTGGAGGATATTGATCTCGTCAATCTCTGCTGGTGGTACCTCGCTAATGGCATAAGCAAGAGCTTGCTCTTTGATAGCACTTGCTAGCTCCTCTCTACGCTTTGGCGAGAGCTTCTTCGAATCGTGCAGGCCAGAGATAGAGCATTCGGGTGGAAGGATTACTGCGGCTGCCACTACAGGACCTGCCAAGCAGCCTCTGCCCACCTCATCTATCCCCGCCTCTATCCGCTCGGGGATCAACCTATTGGGCAGTTTCATTTTGGATTTCTTTGTAGGAGCCTACCTTATGCACAAATGGGGTCATCGGCTCAATATGAATGATGATGTGCGTCTCCTCTCCAAAGCGTTCCCTCAGAAGCTCTTCCACGCGTATGGTGAGGTCGTGTGCCTCGTAAAGCGGTATGTTCCCATCCACTCTCACGTCCATTTCGATGGCGATGGTATCACTACCAGTCATCCTCGTCCGTAGGTTGTGAGGCAGTTGTATCCCCTCTACACTTTCAGCGATCTGGAGAATCTCCTCCTCGGTATCTTGGGGTAGGCTTGCCTCTGTGAGCTTATTGAGTGCTGGGATAGTTACAATTGCACCCATCCGCATTACAAAGCCAGCCACCACAATAGCGGCCACAGGCTCCATTAGCCTAGCCACCCCTCCAAAGGCTATCGCGCACCCAGCTCCTATCAGTACTGCGAGTGAGGTAAATACGTCACTTCTATGGTCCAGTGCTTCGGCACGAAGCACCTCGCTACGAGTCTCCTTTGCCTTTTTCATTGTGTAGTGATAGACCCACTCCTTAAGCCCCATCGCAAAGATAGCAACTGCCAGTACTATCCACGAGGGGATTTCAGGGAGCTCCCCATCGGTGAAGTAGGTAGCAATGGTTGATATACCATCCACCACAATCATCACACCAGCGACAATCATCACTGCCCCGAGCGAAAAGGTGGCCACCGTCTCATACTTGCCGTGTCCATAATCGTGGTCTTCATCTTGCGGCTTACCAGATACTTTGAGTAGCAGATAGACTACCAGATTAGAGAGAATATCAGCTAGTGAATTGATACCATCCGCGATGAGGGCAAAGCTATTGCCGAGAATTCCTACCACGAGTTTCAGTGGGGGCAATATTGAATTGACCCAAATGCTGGCGTGGTATGCCTGTACTTTAGCGGTATGATTATCGTTCATTGCTAATGGTTTAGGGCTCAACATTGATTGTGATGGTATCGGACTTCAGCCCCCTAGCTGAGGCTGTTAGCTGGATAGTACCACCCTTTTTACCCGCTTGTACAATGGCAGTGAGCTGTCCGCTAAAGGCAGGTTGCTTATTGCTTTGGAAAGGCACAATACAGGTAGCGTCACCATTGGCTGCAGCGTGGAAGCGCCCCGCCCCTTTCGCCTTAAAGGTCACCTCATTAGTGGCTGTTGGCACCACGTTGCCCTCCCGATCCACTATCTGCACACGCACATAGGCAATATCCTCACCATCCGCCTTGATATGGTCATTCTCAAGCGTCATCTTGATGGCATAAGGCTTGCCCGTGGTCCTAATAGCTCTAGTAGCCACCTCATTACCTCGCTCATCATAAGCCACCACCTTCACTTCACCAGGTTGGTAAACCGTATCCATCCACATCAGGCGGTAGCGTGGCTGCCTTTGTAGTCCATCACGGGGCGTCTCCAGAGATACAGAGAGATCCTTTGTCCGCTTCCCTTGGCTCTTGCCATTGATAAATAGCTCCGCCGTAGGGTAGTTGGTGTAGACAAAGATAGGAGTCACCTCCCCTTCGCGTCCTTGCCAATTCCAATGCGGAAGGATGTGGAGTGTCTCCTCGCCCTTATTCCAATGCGAGCGATAAAGATAAAACCGATCCTTCTCAATCCCCGCCAAGTCCACTGCTCCGAAGTAAGAGGAGTGACTAGGCCACTCTGTGTAGTAAGGAGTTGGCTCACCAATATAGTCAATACCAGTCCAAATAAACTCTCCAATCGTGTAAGGTAGGTCCTCTTGATTGAGGAAGTCGTCCTCTGGTAGATTGCTCCATCCGCAATGCTCTACATCATAGCTACTGCACTGCTGGTCGGGGTACTTGGCCATAGACTTCCGCTCTACAGGGAATTTGTAGATGCCACGAGAAGAGAGCGTAGAGGTGGTCTCGGCACCTAGTATCAGCCGCTGTGGCAATTGCTCATACGCCTCTTGGTACTGCCAATTGTAGTAGTTGAAGCCTGCTAAATCCATAATCGTAGCAAAGTTATTCTTCACCGCTCCTAGAGGGTTGTTCATACCGACTGTCACGGGGCGAGTAGGGTCTTCGCGGTGCAGTACACTCTGTAGAAAGTATGCCACCTTATTACCGCCAGGGGTCACTTGCTCATCTATCTCATTACCAATACTCCACATCACGATAGAAGGGTCGTTGCGGAAAGCTCTCGCAAGATTGGTCAGGTCTCGATCCGCCCACTGCTCAAAGTAGAGGTGGTAACCATTCTTCACCTTAGGGCGTGCCCACTCATCAAAGCTCTCAGCCATCACCATCATCCCCATCTCGTTGCAAGCTTCAATCAACTCAGGGGCTGGCATATTGTGCGAAGTGCGAATAGCATTCACACCCATATCCTTCATCAGTCGAATCTGCCTCTCATATCCCCTCTTGTGGCTTGCTCCGCCAAGAGGGCCTAGGTCGTGATGCAGACAAACGCCCTGAATCATCACCTTCTTGCCATTGAGGTAAAAGCCGTCATCGGGGCGTAGCTCAATGGTCCTCACTCCAAATCTCGTCTGGTAGCTATCCACCAGCTCCCCATCTACAAATACCTGAGTAAGGGCAGTGTATAGGTTGGGCTCATTGAGATCCCATAGCTTGGGGTGTTGGAGCTTGATATTCTGCTCCAGTAGATTTCCCATTAGCTCGCTGCCAGAATTCTCCATTACCGCCACCTCATTTCCTCCTTCAAGAAGTGCCGTGCGGATAGAGATCCTTTCAGGCTCGATAGCGGTATGGTTTTCGAGTGTCGTCTTGATATTCACCTGTGCCCACTCCTTGTCTACTCTGGGTGTAGTGATCTGGGTGCCCCATTCGGCTACCTTTACTCCAGAGGCAAAGGTAACCCATACATTGCGGTAGAGCCCAGCACCAGGATACCAGCGAGAGGTCTCGTCAGGGTTTTCTAAGCGAATGGCAATGCTCTGAAGCTTCTCTTGTGGATTGATATAATCAGTGATATCCACCTGAAACGGGCTGTACCCATAAGGCCAGTAGATCGCCTCCTTACCATTGATATAGACCCTTGCATTGCTCATCGCTCCATCTATTCTTAGATAGGTGCGGTCGGAGCTCTGATAACCCTCCTTTAGGGTAAAGGTATTACGGTACCAGCCAGCTCCCACGTGGGGTAGTCCGCCCGTGCGAGCTACGTGGTAAATAGGTGTATTCTGACCATCTTGTGAAATGGCCAAGAACTGCTTATCTATCTCTGGGCTATAAGGGCCATAGATGGCCCAATCGTGTGGCACCACCACTTGTGACCACTTGCTATCGTCGTACTTGGGGTTGCTAAACGCCTTTTGGTCTTCCCTAGTGAAGTGCCAGCCCTCTCTTAGGCGAAGAACCTCTCTAGGCGTGAGGCTGTTATCCAATTTATTCTGTCCAAAGCTCGGCAGAGTCGCTGCTGTGATAGCTATGAGAGCCACAGCCAGTGATAGGTAATGTCGCATACGTTTCCTAATATATGTTCCTTAATAACTATCTGCAAATATACCCATTTTTACCGACCTTCTCTCTATAATAAAAGGCAGTCTCGGCTTAATGTCAAGACTGCCTTTTTTGTTGCTCATAAAGCAAATGAGAGTTACTTGCGTACGAGTGTAGCTAGAAGCTTACGGTGGTCGTCAAGTAGATAGAGCTCACCATTTTCAGAGACGGTAAAGTGCTCAACCTTATCGAGGAGCTGAGTGAATTGCTTCTCAATATCTATATGCTCGCAAAGGGCTAGGGTGCCAGCAAGGTCATCGAAGTCGATCTCCGTGGCATCATAGTCATCATCGGTTGGGTCGTCAAATTCAAGGTTGCCCATGTAGTCATTGCAGCCAAAGTTACCTGCGAATCGATTCTTGGCAATGTCAAAAGAGAGGGTGAGGCTCACCTCAGTCATCTCCGTCTTCCCGATCTTTTGGACAGTCCACTCGCCCTCGAGTTGCTCCTTAGGAACAGCCTTAAAGAAGTCCACTCCCTCATCTGCCACTACGGCTGTTTCAGTTGTGGTAGTGGTTGTTTGCTCGTCATTCGTCTTTTGCTTGCTACTACAGCTACTTAGAGCAATACCTGCAAGTGCAATTCCTAAATAGATAAGATACTTTCTCATAATTCTTTTGTTGTTATTATTTAGTTAATTCCAATTCCTTTGTATTCCAAGCCGAGAGCCTCTAGCTCCTCCGCCGGATAGATATTTCGGCCATCTACCACAAGATTTCCACGCATCAGCTCCTTGACGCGCTTCCAATTGGGGAGCCTAAACTGCTTCCACTCAGTCAGTAAGATTAGAGCATCTGCCCCCTCCACCACATCATATATATCTTGGCCATAAGCCACTTGTGCTGGTAAGATATTGCGGGCATTCTCAATGGCGATTGGATCAAAAGCGGATACCTCTGCCCCTGCCTTGATCAGCTCATTAATCACCACGATAGAGGGTGCTTGTCGCATATCATCCGTCTCAGGCTTAAAAGCCAGTCCCCATACTGCCACCTTTTTCCCCTTGAGGTCGCCTAGGTGCTCTACCACTTTTTCGTAGGGGCGTAGCTTCTGCCACTCATTCACCTTATGCACCTGCTCAATAATGGTCAGTGGCCGGCCATGCTCACGGCCAGTGCTGGCGAGTGCCTGTACATCCTTTGGAAAGCAAGAGCCCCCATAGCCACAGCCGGGGTACAAAAAGGCCTTGCCGATGCGTTTGTCCGAACCCATACCCTCCCGAACAAGAGAGATGTCGGCTCCAATTGCCTCTGCAAGGTTGGCCAGCTCGTTCATAAAACTGATGCGAGTGGCGAGCATCGCATTGGAGGCATACTTAGTGAGCTCCGAAGAGTGGATATCCATGCTGATAACACGATAATTATTAAGCAGAAAGGGTCTGTAGAGCCGATGCAACAGCTCCTTGGCATAGTCGCTTTTGTACCCCACCACTACACGATCGGGGCTCATAAAGTCTTTGATCGCTGCCCCCTCCTTTAAGAATTCAGGGTTATTTGCCATGTCTAGCTCGAGTGTTGCGAGCCCTCGCTTGGCATACCCAGCCCTTATTATCTCCTCCACCCGATCTGTAGTCCCCACTGGTATGGTGCTCTTGGTCACCACCAATAGGTGCTTGGTGGCCAATTGTCCTATCTCCTCGGCTACAGCAAATACATACTGAAGGTCGGCTTCCCCGCCCTCACCAGTAGGGGTGCCGACAGCAATAAAGAGGATGTCAACCTCATTGATCACCTCTCCCAAGTCTGTGTGAAAGGTGAGGCGTCCTTGGGCTCTATTCTTAGCCACTAGCTCGGCCAGTCCTGGCTCGTATATTGGTATTTCGCCCCTTCTGAGTGCTTCAATCTTGGCGCGATCCTTATCGATGCAGCAGACATTTACCCCCATCTCCGCAAAGCAGGTGCCACTCACTAGCCCCACATATCCTGTGCCAATAATCGCAATATTCATACTTACTTCTCTACCTCGTATTTACAATAGTTGCACTAAGGTACCAAGAATATATTGATTAATCCACCATAGTAGCCCTCTACCTAGGGGTGACGCATGAGAAAGTTCTTACCGTATGGTTTATAGCAGGGGTCCTTACTATAGGGCGATTAATCGGGAGTGCCTAATCGGACAAGTCGGACGAGTCGGACAGATCAGACGAGTCGGAGGTAGTGGCCGGGCGAAAAGTTGAGTTGCAACTAAGCGTTTGCTTTGTTGCAACTCGCCGTTTGCTTAGTTGCAACTCGTCGATCGCTTAGTTGCATCTCAGTTTTGGCTGTGATCGCCTATTCTTTTTTCTGCTGGTGGGTGGCGTGTTGCGTGTTGTGGAAAATAAATCTTAATTTTTATTGTTTTTGTGTTTCTTTTGGGTACCTTTGCAGAAAGCAGATAGGTATGGTCACTTGTGTACGATGAGTGGCTATTTAATAGGGAATTTGGTGAGAATCCAAAACAGTTCCTGCTACCGTAATGTCTTGAGGAGGTAGGTTGCCTCCGCCTTTCAGATATTCTCTGAAGCCACTGGATTTACTCTGGGAAGGCTTTTCTATTGAAAGGGATAAGACTAAGTCGGGAGACCTGCCTACTTGCCTAGTATTTTTATGGATACTCTTGGCTCAGGAACAGGCTAGTATCCGTGTGTATTTATTTATCGTTATTATATTATGTGCTCACGTAAAAGGTGGAGTGTATGGCACGTGTTTGGGTGCCTGCTTTGCTGTGCTCTTTATGGGGTAGGTGCAGAGGCTCAGTCGCTTCCTAAGGATTCTATTCAGCTCTCGGATCAGCTGGAGGAGGTGGTGGTGACAGGAACAGGTACCCGCCATTATAGTGCGGTAGCACCAGTGCGTACAGAGGTGGTGTCGAAGCAAGATTTGATCAGTATTTCGGGACACAATCTTGATGGTATCCTCACTACGATATCCCCTTCATTTGATGCTCTGAATAGTGGTATGGGAAGTGGAATCACTCTTGGCGGGCTAGGCAATAGCTATATTTTAGTGCTGGTGAATGGCCGTAGGCTACATGGCGATGTGGGGGGGCAAAACGACCTCGGCAAGATTAGTGCTTCTATGATAGAGAAGATTGAGATCGTCAAGGGGGCAGCCTCTACGCTATATGGGTCGGATGCCATTGCGGGTGTGATCAATATCATCACCAAGGACTATACCGATACGCCGCTTTCAGTGGTCAATAGCACACGCCTAGGTTCGTATGGGCAATGGCAGCAGAATAATACCATTGCATGGGGGTACAAGACCTTTTCTAGCGTGACCCAATACTCTGGAGACAGGAGTAGTGGCTGGCAAAATAGCACGCAGGAGCTTTACCGGAAGGAGCTTTACGAAAATAGCACTACGGAGACTACTAGTGCCTTTTATAATCATCGTATCCAGCAAGAGATCGCTTGGCGACCCAATAGGCAGTGGGAGGTGCGTGGCACAGGTATGCTCTACAAAAAGCGTATTTATCACAAGCCAGGGGGTCCACGGTGGAGACAGTTCAACCTGAGATACAATGACCAGGCAGCCAGTGTGGAGACCACCTACCGACCAAGTGCCTACCAGACCTTTAATCTCTTAGCTAGCTTTGACCGACACGCCTACCACTATGATTATTACAGTCGGTACCTAGATGAGTATTTACAGCCTGAGGTCCTAGATGATGGTAGGCTACATTATGTGCCGATGCCATTTTATTATCAGCCTGGAGAGTCGTCTTTGGAGAGCGACCAACGCCAATACCTACTTCATGCCAAGGGCTCTATGTACTTTGGCACGGACCATCAAGCTACCTTTGGTGTGGAGGGGATTGTGGACCATTTGATTGCTCCCAATCGTATGCCCAATGGCTCAGGATCGGCCTATACCCTCTCGGCTTATGCTCAGGATGAGTGGCAGGTAACTCCTCTATTTAATGTCACGGGTGGCGTGAGGTATTTATACCATAAAGCATTTGGTAGCCATATCACTCCAAAGCTCTCCCTGCAATACCGTTTTGGGGAGAGTGGGTTGCAACTCCGTGGTACCTATGGTCGAGGGTTCAAAACTCCAACCATTAAGGAGATCTACTACGAATATCAGCGGACGATGATGAGTAAACTAAGGGTCTATCTGGGTAATCCCGACCTGAAGCCTCAAGTATCAGACTACTTCTCTCTAGGCTTTAGCTATGACCCTAGCAAGAAGCTCTCGATGCATCTATACGGCTCTTATAATCAGCTCAATAATATGATTACCCTAATCCCAGTTCCATTGCCTTCTAAATACCAAAGCGATGAAGGGCGAGAGCTAGATGGTGCCATGCAGTATATCAATGCTGAGGATGCCAAGATATGGGAGCTGGAGTATGCCATGACGTGGGCACCAGTGAAGTATCTGAAGCTCTCTATGGGCTACACGCTCACCAATACCAGTACCCATGTGTATGATTCGGAGCTCACCAAAAAGGGCGATGGCAAGCCGGTGATCGTGGAGCGACCAATAGACGGCACCTCGAAACATAAGGGGACAGTGGGTGCTACCTACACGCTTCGCAAAAAGCACTACGACCTTGTGGCGGGGCTACATGGTAGGCTTCAGACAGATAGATACTATGCCTACTATGGCGATGCCCCTGGCTTTGCACTTTGGAACCTCACCACTACCCACCGATTTAAGTATTGGAAGCAGTGGAATCTCCAGCTGACGCTAGGAGTAAATAATATCTTTGACTACAAGGAGACCCATCCCTATGGGCTCAACTTCGGTACGAAGACGCCTGGACGTACCTACTTCGCTACGGTGAAGATAGGCTTTGACCAAAAGAAGGATTAATGATTTTCTAATAAACTTTTAACTACAAGAATTATGAAGAAGTACTACAACTTGTTGCTGACGCTAGTCGCTCTAGCTATGACAGCAATGGCATTTACTGCCTGTGATGAGGAGGTAAAAGCTCCTACACAAAACCCTGCCGATGCTTTTCCAAAAAAGCACGACACCGCTCTGCTACTTGTTACCTTTGGCTCTACCTATGATGTACCACAGCAAACCTTTGATAAGCAAAAGGCATTTTTCCAAAAGCAATTCCCCAATACCGACCTTTACCTCTCCTATACTTCTAGGATTATTATTAACCGTATGCAGGCTCAAGGAAAGGAGTTTATTCCACCTGCAATGTGGATGCAAAGCTTCTTGAAGAAGAACTACAAGAATGTCCATGTACAGTCATTCCACGTTATCCCAGGTGAGGAGTTTACACTTCTAAGGGACGCTTATGTGAAGAAGGAGTACAACGTAAAGTTGGTTGATGATCGAAAAGGTCGTAATGATGCTGTGCTAGGTCACCCTCTTCTCTACTCTAAAGAGGATATCCAAAAGGTAGCTAAGATCCTAGTGGATGATCATAAGGAGCATATCCAGAAGGGTGAGGCAGTCGCCTTTATGGGACACGGTAACCCTGAGGAGAACTACGAGTATGCCAACCAAAAGTATAAGATGCTAGAGCAAGAGATGCAAAAGTATGCTAAGGAAAACTACGGACATGGCTATGTATATGTAGCTACTGTGGACTATCCAGCAATGCTATTTGACTACCTCGTTGGTGAACTAAAGATGGTAGAGGATAAAGTAGCTAATAAGAAAATCCATCTACAACCTCTTATGACCATCGTAGGTGACCACGCTAATAATGATATGGCTGGAGATTACGAGAAAGGCGAGGCTGATGAAGACCAGAGCTGGAAGTGGCAATTGGAAAAGAAAGGCTGGAAGGTGGAGACACATATGAAGGGCCTTGGCGACTATAAGGAGATCAACAATATTTACCTTGAGCACCTCAAAGCGGCTATTGCTGATGGAAATAAGGAGTAACCCTCCTACTCATACATAAAACAAGTAAGGGCGAGCACCAATTGGTGCCCGCCCTTACTCGTTTCCTCCTTTTGCATAAAGGGCAGAGCGATAAAAGAGATAGCCATTAGTTAGTTAGGCGAAATCCTTGATTATTCTATGAATATCATAGAATCTATTGGGGGCAATAAGGAGGCCTAAAAATACTGCTCAATACTATTATAGATTGTTAGGAGTAAATTCCTATTTACAGCTTGAGTATCAACAGTATTTATTCAACTAATGGCTATCAAGTTATGAACAAAAATGTACTCGCAAAGTTATCAATAATAACTCAAGAAATCAACTTTTCCCTAAATCTATTCAGGGTTACCCCTGGCGGAGTGGCAAGGGGTAACGCATTAGAAAGGTATCACCGTATGGTTTTTGGGGAGGTGTCTTTGAGTAAGGACCTCTGCCGAGGTCCGTGCTAAATAGGCACAGGTCGGAGGGGCAGAGCCCCGAAAGACCTGTGTACACGAGCATATTCACCACCTCCTTGACCCCGGCCGAGGGGTCAGACCTAGATAGGGCTGTCCGACCCCTCAGCCGGGGTCGCAAGGGTGTTTCCGTCTCATTGCACACAGGTCTTCGGCACTGCGTGCCTCGACCTGTGCCTATTTAAGAGGGATCTCTGCCGAGGTCCTTTCTCGCTTGTCTAGTACAAGCTATCCATATTAAGGCTGTAACTTTAGTTTATATTTCTAATGCGTAACCCCTGCGCAGGGGTTCAAGTGGTGTCGTAACAATTTGGTATCTTTGCAACGGCTTTAGGAGCTTTTATTTTGGAGAAACTGAGAGAGTAAGAGCGTATGAGTCCGAAAGCGTGCCGCTGGTGTAGCGTGCTACACGAGAGGAAAGTCTGGGCCACAAAGAGCACTACACTTCCTAACGGGAAGCTATCGTGAGGTAGATGAGCATAACAGAAAATAACCGCCACGTGGCTTTGCACTGAGTGCAAACTTCACAGGTAAGGGTGAAAAGGTGGGGTAAGAGCCCACCGAGCTGATAGTGATATCGAGCTGCAGTATGCATTGTGGGTGGAAAGGTCGCGTATACCAGCGCTTGTAGGGTGGCTCGCCCGATGCTGGGGGGTAGACCGATAGAGCCTAGGGGTGACTCTAGGTCTAGATAGATGGCAAGCAGCCTAATCCCTAGGGAGAAGGCAGACAGAACCCGGCTTATTGAGGACTCATACGTTTTTTCTTTACTCATTATATATATAGGAAGTATTGAATGAGAAATCAAGAGGAGGATATCAACCAAAGGCTGGAAAAGATCCAAGAGGAGAGAAGTAAGAGGGAATCAAAAAACTCCGTCTTTAATCGTCTCGGCAAGTGGTTTGGCAATGCCTATAATTTTATCACGAGTGATATGTGGCGGCTTTATGACGCCGAGATGAAAGGGGTGTCGGGCTTTTTCGTGCGTATCCTAAGGGTGCTTTATATCTCAGTAAAGGAGTTTATTGATGGGTCGGTGGCCCAGAAGTCCTCCGCCCTCACCTATACCACGCTGCTGGCATTAGTGCCTACGCTTGCTATTATCCTGAGTGTGGCGGCTGGTTTCGGGATGCAGGCCTCGGTGCAGCGTGCCCTCTACGATGCTTTCCCAGCCCACCAGATGGAGCTCACCACAGCCTTTGACTTTGTGGAGTCGTATCTAGCGGAGATCCAGAGTAGCGTGCTGATTATTGTGGGTCTTATTGTATTGATTTACACGGTATTTAGTATGCTACTGACGGTGGAGAGTGTTTTCAACCAGATTTGGCAGATCAAAGACTCCCGCCCTATTAGCAAGAGTCTAATCGGTTACTTTGCCGCTATTGTGATCGTGCCCATCTCACTGATTGCCATCTCATTTTCCAACATCTTTATCGGCTCGCTTAGTTCTATTGAGCTACTTGGTACGATTAGTATTGCTCCAGTTGTCACCACGCTACTGAAGGTGCTTCCTTTTGTGGTGATTATATTGATTCTTACCGCCCTCTATATGCTACTCCCCAATACGCGGGTGAAGTTTCTACCCGCTTTTGCTTCGGCGGTCTTGGCTGGAGCAGCTTTTCAGATTTTTCAGATGGTCTATATCTCGGGGCAGTTATGGGTTTCTAAGTACAATAGCATCTACGGAAGTGTCGCTGCGATCCCCCTACTGATGCTCTTTATGCAATTCTCGTGGACCATCATCCTCTTTGGGGCACAGCTGAGCTATGCTATACAAAATGTAAAGCAATATGTATTTAGGAAGGAGAGTGAGCGCATTAGCCGACGCTTTAGAGACCTTGTAGCCCTGATCATTATGAAGAAGATATGCAAGGCCTTCAGGCACGAGGGTGAGTCGTATAGTGCCGATCTACTAGCGGGTGAGACCGACCTGCCGATAGTGATTGTGCAAGATACTCTAGATAAGCTAGTCGCCTGTCGCCTTCTAGTGGCAATAGAGTCGAAAAAGTCCAGCCAGCCGGTTACCTATGCACCTGCCTCTGAGATCACTTCTATTACGATCAAGAGGGTGCTCACAGCGATGGATCGACTTGGTTCGGAGAACTTCCGAATGGATATTTACGATGAGTATGCCCAGGAGTGGGAGGCCATACGATTAGCTCGACAACTACCCTTTACTGAGCTCGAACAACCCGTAGTAGACATTGATAATATCAAGGGAATGGGGGAGTAGAGATAAATTCGTAAGAAAGGATATTTGATATAGTCCTAAAAAATTGCTAACTTCGCAAACCAAATGGGTACACTTCGAAATAGGGTGCACCAACGGTGACGATAGATGTGGAACATGTAAACAAACATTAGTATATATATGGCAGTATTAGAAAAGATTAGAAGCAGGGCAGTCATCCTAGTGATAGCCATCGGCTTGGGTCTCTTTGCCTTTATCTTTGGGGATGTGGGCAATTGGTTTTCGTCGCTTTATCGCGACAGTGAGATGGATGCTTTCATCGTCAATGGCAATAAGGTGAAGATCCAAGACTATGAGCAGGCAGTGAGCCAAACAATGGAGCAGTACAAGCAGATGAACCGCAACCTAAGTGAGGCGGAGACTCAGCAAGTACGCAATATGGTCTATCAGACAATGGTGAGCAAGCAAATACTCTCCGAAGAGGCTGATAAGATTGGTCTCACAGTGACTCCTGCAGAGACATTTGACCTAGTGCAAGGGGATAATCTATCTCCAATGATCCTACAGAGTGGGCTATTTACCAATCCCGAGACGGGGCTCTTTGATAGGGCTGCTCTTCTCAATTTCCTTAAGCAGATCAAGACAAAGGGAGCCACTCCTCAAGAGCAGGCACTCATTGATCAGTATAAGGCCATTTGGGTACAGCTAGAGGATGATATTCGCTCTAATAAGCTAGGTGAGAAGTACACTAGTCTGATATCGGGTGCCGTAGTAGCCAACAAGCTAGAGCTAGCCTACTATACCAAGGCTAATAGCGTAGTGGCAGACCTCGCGTATGTACAGCAAAGCGTAGCTCAAGCGCCTGATGCAGATGTTCAAGTGACGGATGCAGATATCAAGGCCTATTACGATAGCCATAAGGAGCTATTTGCTTCACAAAATGGCGGTGCTGACCTCGATGTGATCTATGCTACTATTACCCCATCGGCTAGCGATGTGGAGTCGGCGAAGAGTGATATTGCCGAGGCGGAGAAGGCACTTAAGGCTGGCGAGAACCCAGCCAACGTTTTGGAGGACTACTCTGATGTGAAGTACGTTGATTACTATCTTCCAATTGGTGAATTTAATAATCCTATCTTCCCTGCTGACTTTGCTGCGTTCCTTGAGTCGGCTCCAGTAGGAGAGGTTTCTCAGGTTTATGACCTTGGACAGTCTGTAAGTGTGGCAAAACTATTGGATAAGAAGGTTTCGCCAGAGATGCTGAGAGTAAGCCACATCATGCTGGCACCTGCACAAGCTGGTCAGCCAACTGTAGATAGCCTTCTCACTGTATTGAAAGCCGATCCAAGTCAATTTGCCACTTTGGCTGCTAATTATTCGATCGATACCAATACCAAGGCCAATGGTGGAGAGATCACTTGGCTCAATGAGGCCACTGCAGCTCAATATCTAGGCGAAGACTTTAGCGATGCTATTTATAAGGCAACCGTCGGAGTGCCCTTTGCATTTAAGTCGCAATATGGTGAGCATATAGTGCTTGTCAACGAGGCTAAGGACAATGTGGCTAAGTACAAGGTGGCCTTTGCACAGCGAAATATCGTGGCAAGCAATGAGACGCAGACTGCTCTCTACAATGATATCAGTAGCTTCATTGCTCAGAACATGGATAAAGATATCGATTCATTGGCACTTAATAAGGGGTATCAGGTGCTTCCAAATGTTAAGGTGAGTGCCGACCAGCCTATGCTTACTCAGGGCATCGAGAATAGCCGTTCGCTAGTTAAGTGGGCAATGTCGGCTAAGCCAGGTGAGGTCAGCGATATCACGGAGTGTGGAGATAAGTGGGTATTTGTGCGTCTCAACTCTTCATTTACCGATAAGGTGATCCCACTAGCAATGGTAAAGGACCAAGTAACTGATATAGTACGTGACGAGAAGAAGGTAGAGGCAATGTATGCGCAACTCACAGGTGCTAAGTACAGCAATCTCGAGGCCTTTGCAGAGCAGCTACATAGCCAGGTCGACACCCTCAGCACGGTGAAGTTCAATACTACACGATTGGCAGGTATCGGCTACGAGCCAGCTATCAATGCTGCAGCTGCTTATGCTCCAGTAGAGAGTCTACAGCCACTCAAGGGAGTGCGTAGTGTCTACCTCGTTAAGGCTCTGAATCGTACTGAGGATCCTGCTACGGAAGCAGACGCTAAGGGGCTACTCGATGCTGAGCGTAAGGGCATAGTTCGCTCACAGGCTCTTACCTATATCATCCAGAAGTCGGATATTAAAGACCGTAGATACAAGTTTCAGTAATCTTTAATCCGACACTTGTCAATACATAGAGACACCTTAGACCTAGGTCAAGGGTGTCTCTCATTTTATATTCAACTTATATTCTACATAACTCAAAAAAAATATTGGCGACATCTTTGGCGGATTGAAATATTTATAGTACCTTTGCAAAGCTAAAGCAAAAAGAAGACATATCGGATCCTTAGCTCAGTTGGTTTAGAGCATCTGCCTTACAAGCAGAGGGTCGAAGGTTCGAATCCTTCAGGGTCCACTCACTAGTTTTGTCATTTATATTGGATCCTTAGCTCAGTTGGTTTAGAGCATCTGCCTTACAAGCAGAGGGTCGAAGGTTCGAATCCTTCAGGGTCCACTCATAATGATCGTTTTTTCCACTGTACTTACTAATGGGAGTACAGTGGTTTTTTTATCTCTCCATTCCCTTTTCTGTCTTCTTTAAGAAGAGACAATTGTTGAAGACGATCAGCGGAGTTACTTTTTGAATTTCCAAATAAGTGGTAGAGTAGAGGAATAGCGCATAAAAGGGAGGAGGTTGGGGTAAGGTTCGTCTTCATTGAACTTTTTTGATTACTTTTGTAGAATAATTATGGGCTTTGCCCACCATTAAACTAGGTATACCCAATGAAATTTAGAAGAGTGATATTGCTGGCTGTGATAGCCTTTGGTAGTTGCCTCCTCTCGCAGGCGCAGATAGCGAGGAGTGGCGAGCGACCAACGGAGAGTGGTGGCTTGCGTATGGCGGAGCTACTACAGTTGCCCACCTATCGGGCACCACAATTTGACCAGGACTCCGCACGGCTAGAGATGGAGCAAAGTTCTGCTGACCTTCGGGCTTACCTCTTTGCGCATACGATAGAGGTGGGCTTGGATATTATCCAAGATGGAGAGCACACTCAGTGGAGTGATGGCACCGAGGTATGGCGGTATCGTGTTCGATCTCAAGGGGCCAAGAGTTTGGGCTTTTTCTTTGACCAGTGGAAGCTTCCTAGGGGGGCTTATCTATATATTTATAGTACTTTGGATCCTACACGGTGCCTTGGTGGCTTTGGGTGGGAAAATAATAACGAGCGTGCCTCTCTCCCAATTCAGCCTATTTTGGCTGATGATGTGGTGATAGAGCTACAAGCACCTAAGGGTAGCCGACCACGTCTGCACTTGCAGGAGCTGTACCATGGTGTTCGCTCCATTGAGGGACTGCTGAGGTATAGTAATCCTCAGGTTGGTTCTCCTAGAAATTTGGCTTGTACACCTGAAGTGGCGTGCTACCCTGAATATCAGGATGTAGCAAGGAGTGTCGTGGTGGTAGTTACTGGGTCAGGGTATTTAGGAACAGGTGTTCTGGTCAATAATACGAGTAGTGATGGTCGTCCGCTAATTCTTACTGCTTCACATGTGATGGAGGCCAACTTTAGTAATGGTATACTCTCTCCTAAGAGGCTGGAGGAGGAAGCGGAAAAATCGGTTTTCTTCTTTAATTATCAGACTCCTATGTGCGATTCTGGTATCCAACCAAGTGCCACTCAGAGCATTGCGGGTGCCAAGATGTTGGGGTGTCATCCCTTTACCGATGTGGCATTGCTGGAGTTGAATGTTGTTGCTCCTCCAGCAGATTACCAAGCATACTATGCTGGATGGAATGCAGAGCCTAAGATGGACGTAGCACATGCCAATATCCATCACCCGTATGGCTATACCAAGCGGATTAATCTCGCTCTATCTCCACTTAACTACTCTACCTATTCGGGTTCAGGACTACCTTTTGGCGAGAACCAGCACATCAAGGTGCCTTTTTGGGATCTTGGAACCACCGCCTCAGGCTCTTCGGGGTCGCCACTCTTGGACCCCGAGCATAGGATTACTGGAGTGTTATCGGGTGGAGAATCATATTGCGGTAATCGCAGCCACGACTTCTTTGCCTCCCTACAGAGGGTATGGGAGTCGGAAGATGCGGAGGCGAGGAAGATTGTAGCCGCGCTTGACCCTACTGGTGCTAGAGCTACTACTTGTGCCAGTAAGGGAGCTAGCCAAGGGGGGGAGCAAGCTCCAGTGCGGCTCACCAATATGCGCATTGCTCCAAGTAATACCCGTGTGATAGAGCTACTTCCTCAGTTGGATAGGGCTAAGCTCTTGGGTAGCGACCAAGGGGTGCAGGAGATTGGGGAGAGCTACCGAATGGCTGCTGGTAGCAAGGTGTATGGCGTTTATGTGATGCTATCAGGAGAGGCACAGTCGGGAGATGAGCTGGTGGTCAATATTTATGGTAATGACGGAGCCACTCATCTTGGTAGCCAGGCGGTCTCTCTGGAGTCTTTGGTGACAGACCCAAAGAATAAGGGGAAACAAGTACCAGGAGCCTTTAAAGAGATCTACCTTCGTTTGCCATCTCCTGTGGAGGTTACCACAGATCAGGTGCTTTGCTTCGCGATCCCTACCGCCACCATCCCTCAGGGTATTTCGGTGGTGCACCAGCAGCATTCCGACCTTGCTGCTAATAGCGCCATGTGGCGAGTGGCGAATGAGTGGCAGCCCTATACGAAGTACCAGCAGAGTGGAGGGCTTACTCTATGGGTGGATCCGGTTGTGAGTAATGCGACACTCAAGTCACCTACACTAGCAGAGCCACGCCTAAAGATTACACCACTCAATGGTGAGCAGATGCTACTGAAGATTAATGACCCCTCAGGGTCTGCCACCTATTCTCTCCAGGCTTATAGCTTGTTGGGAGAGCCAATCTACAGTGACCAGTGTGAGGGTAGTGACTTCTTTGTCTTCCCTCGTAATATGTTTGAGGGCTTGGGAGTGGTGATTCTCCGAGTGTCGGGTGATGGCTGGCAAGAGTCGGTGAAAGCTCTTTTCCCTAAGAATTAAGTGTACATATAAATTATAGATATAGCAGCGATGAAGCGAAACAATTTTCTACTCCTATTACTCTCACTCAGTGTGGGACTACTTTCGATGGTAGGGTGCAGTAAGAGTGATGAGCAATTTAGAGTACAAGGAACTATTTCGGAGTCGGAGGGACAAACCCTTTACTTGGAGTATCAGGGGCTGACTGGAGCGGAGTTGATTGATTCTACCGTGCTACAGCGTAAGGGTAGTTATCGATTTGATGTGCCACTGCCCGAGTATCCTGATTTCTATCGGCTAAGGCTTGGTAAGCAGGTGATTCCGATGGCAATTGATACCATCCCCTCTACCACTACTATCAATGGTGACTCAAGGAATTTCGCTACTAGCTACTCTGTGGAAGGGAACCAGGCTACGTCGCAAATCCGAGAGGTATGGTTGGCTCTTTTGGATGCCAATGTGTCTCTCTCTAAGCTTGAAGGATCATCTCTAAGTAGCCCAGAGCTATATGTGGCACAGCGGGATAGTATATTCGATAGCTACAAGGAGGTGGCTCGAAAGTATATCTATAGCAATCCTCGGTCGCCCGTCGCTTACTTTGCTCTATTTCAGCAGGTAGATGGCAACTTGGTATTCAATCCGTATGATAAAACCGACTCCAAAGCCTTTGCAGCTATCGCTAATATCTACAATACTTTTCAGCCCGAAAATCCGCGTACTAAGCATCTGTATGACCTTGCACTACGCTCGATTGCGGTGGTCAGGCAGCAAGAGAGAGGTGAGGAGGTACAAGGGAGTAGTACTGAACTATTGAAAGCTGCTGGAGTGGAGGAGACCTCGTATATCGACTTTACGCTACCTGATAGAGAGGGTAGGGAAGTGACGCTCTCGAGTGTCGTGGCAGGTCGGAATGTGCTCCTTGCTTTTTCTACGATGCAGGCCAATTGGTCGGCAGAGTTCAACAGTGCACTTGCGGAGCTTTATAGCCAGTATGGCACCCGTGGTTTGGAAATCGTACAGGTGGGGTTGGACACCGACCCGCATATTTGGATTAGTGCCACGAAAGCGCTCCCATGGATCAACCTACAGGATCGTGACGGAAGCTACTCTAAGTTGGTGGGCTACTACAATCTTTACCGGCTACCTTCGCTCTTCTTGATTACTAAGGGGGGTGGAGAATTGCATCGTATTGAGAGCGTTGCACAGTTGGAGCAGCTCCTTAAGTAGTTGCAAGGTATTGGAAGGAGCCGAAAGCTTCGCTAAAATGTGTATATTTGCAGTCAAGCCTTGACAATAATAGTGTATGATTTTTGATATCAAGAAACAAGCAAGGAGGGTAGCTAGCTACTTTGGGTCGGAAAAGGAGGGGCGTGGACTGACTCTAGTGCGTGTCACTGATAAAAGTGAGCTCAAGGAATTTGTGCAGTTTAATCTAGACTTGTACAAGGACAATCCCAATCATGTCCCTGACCTTATCGGCGATGAGTTGAAATCGCTATCGCGAGAGAGTAACCCCGCTTTTGCCTTTTCTGAGGCCGACCTATTTATGGTGAAGCGTGGGGGTGAAGTGGTCGGTAGGATTGCCGGTATCATCAACCACCGCGCCAATAAAAAGTGGAAGCAGAATAGAGCTCGCTTTGGATGGGTGGACTTTATTGATGATGATGAGGTGGTAGACCTACTCTTTGATACCGTAGAGGCATGGGCTAGAGAGCGAGGCTGTGACGAGATACATGGGCCGATGGGATTTACCGACCTTGATAAGGAGGGAATGCTGATAGAGGGTTTTGACCAAATGGGTACGATGATTACGATCTACAATTACCCCTACTATCCCAAGCAATTGGCTCGCCGTGGATATGAAAAGGATATTGACTGGCTGGAGTACAAAATATATATCCCCAAGATTGTACCAGAGAAGCATGCTAGGCTCTGCCAAATAGTGCAGGATAGGTATGGGGTGAGGCTCCTTAAGTTTGAGGAGCGTGATGGGCTGATGCGGTATGGGCGGGCTATCTTTGAGCTGATCAATGAGGCTTATGCCCCACTGTATAGCGTGTCGGAGCTGACCGATGACCAGATTGAGTACTACATCAAGCAGTATCTCCCTATGGTCAATCTAGACTTTGTCAATTTAGTGGTGACTAATGATGATGAAGTCGTCGGCTTTGGTATTACTTTGCCAAGCATCGTTAAGGCTCTGAAGAAGGCCAATGGTAGGCTCTTCCCTACTGGCTTTATCCATATTCTTAAAGCACTTAAGTCGAAACAGCCTGAAGTAGTGGAGCTCCTTTTGATTGGGGTGAAGCCGGAGTATCAGAATAAGGGAATTACCGCACTTATCTTTGAGGATCTGATCAAGGTGATGCATCGCTACCAAGTGAAGTATGCCGAGAGTAATCCTGAGCTGGAGACAAACCTCAGTGTGATGCTGCAGTGGAATTACTTCAAAAAGGTACACCATAAGCGGAGAAGAGCCTTTTATAAGAAATTAGTGTAGTAAAAAGGAGAGAGAGGATATACATATATATGGAGTTGGAAAACCAGATAAATAACGCACAACAAGACCCTACAACGGAGGGGAATGCTAAAATCTATAAGGATGATACGGTGGTGACGCTGGACCCTATGGATCATATCAGGCTACGTCCGGGTATGTATATAGGGAAGTTGGGCGATGGCACCTCCAAGGACGATGGCATCTATGTGCTACTGAAAGAGGTGATTGACAACTCTATTGACGAATATACCATGGGATATGGTACGCAGATCAAGATATCGCTTGATGAGTCTGAGATGCGACATATCGTGGTTAGGGACTTCGGGCGAGGGATCCCGCAAGGATCGCTAAAGAAAGCTGTAGGTACCATGAATACAGGTGCCAAGTACGATAGTGATGTATTTAAGAAGGCGGTGGGGCTCAATGGGGTGGGTCTTAAGGCGGTTAATGCCCTCAGTCCCCGATTGCAAGTGACCTCCTATCGAGAGGGAAAGGGGAAGTATGTGATCTTTGAGAAAGGGGTGCTGAAGGAGGAGAGTGACCTCTTTGATACCACGGAGCGTGACGGGACGGAGGTGGACTTCTTACCCGATGTGGCACTCTTCAAAAACTACCGCTATCAGGTGGAATATATTCAGGAGATGCTCCGGATGTATGCCTATCTGCAACCAGGGCTGAAGCTGACGCTCAATGGCAAGACCTTTGTCTCTAAGAATGGACTGATGGACCTTTTGGAGGAGAATATGACGAGTGAGCCACTCTATCCGATCATCCACTTCATCGGTAAGGATATTGAGGTGGCGATTACGCACTCTACCCAGTATGGTGAGGAGTACTACTCGTTTGTCAATGGTCAGAATACCATTCATGGAGGTACGCACTTATCGGCCTTTAAGGAGGCAATAGGACGTACGGTGCGCGACTTTTTTCAGAAGAACTTCGACTTTAATGATATCCGCTCTGGTATTACCGCTGCCATAAGTATCCGTATACAAGAGCCCTTATTTGAGAGCCAGACTAAGATGAAGCTTGGCTCGAGAGAGATAGAGGAGGGGGGAATAACGATACAGAAGTTCGTGGGAGACTTCCTCAAAGCTAACCTCGACGACTATCTGCATATCCATAGTGAGACTGCCGAAGCGTTGCTCAAGAAGGTGCAGGAAAATGAGCGCGAGCGCAGAGCCCTTGCTGGTGTCTCTAAAGCAGCAAAGGAACGTGCCAAGAAGGCATCGATACACAATAAGAAGCTACGTGACTGCACACAGCACTACAATGACCCTAAGGCCTCTCTAGCCGATGATACTCAGATATTTATCACTGAGGGTCTCTCGGCAAGTGGAAGCATTACGCAGAGCCGAAATGCGGAGTACCAGGCGGTCTTTTCGCTCAGAGGAAAGCCGCTTAATTGCTATGGTCGTAAGAAGGAGGTGGTGTATGAGAATGAGGAGTTCAACCTACTTCAAGCAGCGCTCAATATTGAGGATGGACTGGACAACCTACGATATAATAAGGTGATCGTAGCCACCGATGCCGATGTGGATGGAATGCATATCCGTCTGTTGATCATTACCTTCTTCCTACGCTTTTTCCCTGATCTGATTCGCCAGAATCATGTCTTTATCCTGCAGACCCCTTTATTCAGAGTGCGGGATAAGAAGGATAGCACCACCATCTACTGTTACGATGAGCGGGAGCGAGATAAGGCGATTAAAAAGCTGGGAAAGGAGAGCAGTGTGACCCGCTTTAAGGGACTTGGAGAGATACGTCCAGAGGAGTTTAAGGAGTTTATTGGGGAGCAAATTCGCTTGGATCCTGTGATGATGAAGAAGGAGGATAATGTGCAGGAGTTGCTTGAGTTTTATATGGGCAATAATACCCCCGAACGCCAGGACTTTATTGTGCAAAATCTAGACCCAGAGAGTGTGTAAAGATGAAGCGAGTGGGTGTATATGCAGGGAGCTTTGACCCTTTTACAATAGGGCATGCCGATATCGTGTCGCGTGCACTGCAGTTGCTAGATGAGCTATATATAGTATTGGGGCAGAATATAGCGAAGGAACCATTTCAGTCGGTGGGGGAGCGAATGAAGTTTATTGAGGAGCTTTATCGGGATGATTCACGGATTAAGGTGGTGGCATACGACGGTATTGTGGCCAATTATGCCAAGGAACAAGGAGCCGTATTGGTTCGTGGGCTGAGGGGAATTGGCGACCTTGATAACGAACAGACCCTTGCCGAGGTCAATCGCTCCCACTTTGGCGTGGAGACAATTTGTCTATTCGCAGCTCCCGAGCACCGCATTATTAGTAGCTCTTTGATACGTGAGCTAGCAGCTTTTGGTGAAGATTATTCAGAGTATATCCCTTTGAGAGACTAAAGATATGGCTATTAATTATTATGGAGAGGGCGTGACTATCCCAGCTTTTAGGAGAAGAGAGGTCAATGCATGGATTAAGGATGTAGCAGAGGAGTATGGCTACGAGGTGGGCGATATTACCTATCAATTCTGTGACAATGAGCGGATATTGGAGATTAATCAGAAGTATCTAAATCACGATTATTATACCGATATCATCACCTTTGACCAGACGCGAGATGGGCTGCTTTTTGCCGATATCGTGATTAGCGTGGAGATGGTGACTAGCAATGCAGAGGAGTATGGCGAACCCTTCAGACGGGAATTCCTAAGGGTGCTGATCCATGGCGTGCTCCATCTCTGTGGGGTGGACGATCAGACCGAGGAGCAGGCAAAAGAGATGCGGCAGGCGGAGGAGAACGCTCTTGCGATGCTACCTGCCGACCTCTCTGAGGTATGGAGAAAGTAGTCTACAAGCCAAAAGATGGACAATTGGCCACAATTTAATCAACGTTACCAACCCAATATAATAGCTGAAATACCAGCTTATAGAGATTATCTCATAGGGGTACTATTGCTATTACTGGTAACTGGGGCGTTGCTTTGGGCTTTTTATCAGCGTAACAAACGACAGCGGGGGGCAGGAGGAGGTGTGGCCCTCTATTCTTATCTTACACTGCAGACGATACTCCTCGTGGGCTTTCTCTATGCTGAGTTGGTATGGAGCAGCTCGGGAAGTGCCCCCTATTGGTTGGTGGCCGGCAGTGGTTTCCTTTACGGATTGAGCTACCTCTTGATTAATTTACTGGTATACGGGGTATTGTGGTATGCTTTTGGCGTGCCAGAAAAGGTGAGCCAGTGGTTTCTAGCCTTCTTTCGAGTTTGGGGGCTAGTTGGGGTGACGCTCTATCTACCGCTACTGGTGAGTATCACCGGGGGTGGAGGCAGTACTTGGGTAATTTCGATGCTATTGGGAGGTACCTATTTCTTCTTTAGGATGCTACTTATTCACTATAGTATCACCATATTCCCGAAGCTACTTAATTTCCCTCTGCATTTAATTTTGTATCTTTGCACTTGCGAAATAGCTCCGTTGCTATTTTTGTTGGTATAAATCGATAAGGAAAGAGTAATGCCTCAAAAAATTAAGACCATTTTGGTGTCGCAACCAAAGCCAACCAATACTAAATCACCCTACTTCCAGCTGATGGAGGAGACGGGTGTAGAAATAGATTTTAAGCCGTTATTTAGTATCACTCCTGTGAGTGCTAGAGAGTTTAGAGATCAAAAGATTGAGATCTTGGAGCACACGGGTGTGGTACTCAATTCTAAGACTGTAGCCGATCACTTTTTTAAGCTAGTAAAGGAGCTGAGGATAGAGTTGCCAGAGGATTATAAGTACTTCTGTAATTCAGAGTTCGTGGCTACATATCTGCAAAAGCATATTACTGTAAGGAAGCGTAAAGTCTTTTTCCCAGAGAAAAATGGTAATGTAGGAGACCTCCTTTCGCTACTTCTGAAGTATGATAAGGAGCACTTCTTTGTCCCAGGGATTGACGGTGTGAAGGAGCGCTACTCCGAGGAGTTGGCAGCAAATAATATTGTCCACACGCTCGGAGTGGTTAGCAAACTTGAGTTCACTCCCGTGACGAAAGAGGAGATAGAGGGCTATGATATGCTGATATTTTTCAGTCCCAATGGTGTGCAGTCGCTATTCCATAGCATCCCCGAGTATGAGCAGGGCGATCAATTGATCGGCTGTTTGGGTGAAGGTACTCTCAAGTCGCTCAAGGAGGCGAAGCTAAGAGTGGATATGCCTGTCCCTAATAAAGACTTTACTAGTATCAATGCGGCACTCGACCACCTTGTGAAGAGTACAAAAAAGAAACATGCCTGAGAGTCAGACACTCAAAAAGGAAGAGAGAATCTACCTCCGAAGCGAGCTCAATGAGCTATTCGCCTCGAGAGGTAGCTTTGTTTGTTACCCTTTTAGAGTGGTCTACTTGGAAGTCCCCCGACAAGAGCTGCCACTCAAGATGATGGTCTCCGTCCCCAAAAGGCGGCTGAAGCACGCCGTTGACCGCAACCGTATAAAGCGGCTCACTCGTGAAGCTTATAGGCTCACTAAAAAAGAGCTAGTGGAGCAGATTGATCCTGGAGTGACGCTCCTGATTGGTTTCATTTACCTAAAGGACCGGCTGAGTAGGTACTCCACAGTCCAGCAGGCAGTGGAGGAGGCTCTCAAGAAGCTACAACCACCTACTAAAGAACCAGTAGAAGATGATTAAGAGGTGTATCAAGTGGGTGTCGGAGCTATTGGTACAGCTCCTACTTTTGCCTATTTACTTTTACAAGCGGGCCATCTCGCCGATGCTTCCCCCTTCTTGTAGATTCACGCCTAGTTGTAGCACCTACGCTGTTGAGGCCCTAAAAAAGCACGGCCCAATCAAAGGGCTCCTCCTCGCTATATGGCGCATATTACGGTGCAATCCATGGGGCGGAAGCGGTTACGACCCTGTCCCTTAAGTATATGATTCCTTACCTTGACTTCCATACCCACGCCGAGGGCTGTAAGAAATACCTTGCGGATAAAGATGTGATAGTCATTCAATCATTGCATCTGGGCGAAAAGGTTGGGCCTAGAGCCAACTTTGCTACTTGGGGGGTGCACCCCATGCTAGAGGGGACAAAGGAGTTCGTTGACCAGCTGAGGCAAGATAGGGAGCAGCTGATTTCGGAGTGGTACCGCACCTTGTCATTGACCCCTAAACTCATTGGGGTGGGTGAGTGCGGTTGGGATAATCGCTCCCCTCTTTCACTCGAGGAACAAGAGTTACTTGTAGACTTTCATATTGCTTTGGCCGACCAGCTCGGCTATCCACTTATTTTTCATATCGTGGGTGGATGGCACCACTTGCTAGCCAAAAAGAAGTCTCACTCCAAGTCCGAAGTGCCATGGATCGTTCATGGATTTAGAGGAAGCGCTGCTCTTGCAAAGCAACTTACTAGTGCAGGTATTTTTCTTAGCCTACACCCCTATTGCTCAAGTGGAGTGTGCGATACGTATTTCTTGGAGACCGATGATACACCAATGGCAATAGAATCACACTACAGAGCCAGAGACTTGCTACATGAAGAGCAACGACAGGGGGTTATTAACCTTTTTTGTGGCTTGTTTCCTGTAGAATCTCAATTAATTACGGTACATTTGTAGTGTGAGAGATGAATGAACTAATGTGTAATCATTAAATAAGGCAAGATTATGAGAAATAACGATGGTCTGAAGCTTTTGATAGGCGTAGCTATTGGTACCGCTATTGGTGCTGCTGTTGCCTACTTTTCCGACAATAAGAAGCGCAATGACTTTATCGATGATATGTCGGATTATGGTGATAAGGTGAAGAGCAATATCAAGGATGCCTATTACGATGGCAAGATCCGTGCTCGTAGAGCCAAGAGAGACCTTTCAAGATATATGGCTGACATTAAGGATGATGCTGGTCATCTATACGATGATGTAGTCTCTTCGGCTAAAAACATGGGAAAGAAGGTAAAGGACGAAGCTGAGGAGTTGGCTGACCTTACAGAAGAGGAGCTCTCCGACCTAAAGGACGCTGCAAGAGAGGAAGCAGAGAAGCTTTCTAAGAAGTAACCACTCCAAGTAATTCGGTGATATTGACTCACCACACCACTTTACCAGTGGTACATGGAGAGAAAGATAGGATGGGTGGGTGACTCTATGGCCTCACGAGCTGATCGTGAGAGCATTGAGTCGCTCATCCATTACTTTTAATATTTGATTATAATAAATAAATGATATGCCAATGACAAGCATCAAAGAGACTTTTAGTGAGGTGATTGCCGAGCTAAAGGATTATATTGAGGCAAAAAAAAGCCTGATAGAACTCAAGGCGACAGAAAAGGGAGCCCCCATTGTTGCCAAGTCTATATATGGCTCTATTCTGGTGGTGCTGAGCTTAATTGTGGCGACTTTCACGTTGGTGGCTGCGATATTTGCCCTATCACTCGTCTTTGTGACCAATGGCACAGAGGCTTTTGCCACTCTATCGGCACTGACCTTTTCGGCGGTCTGCCTATTGGTTTTCTTCCTACTCATTTTGGCAATACTGCTAGCATTGCGCAAGCGCGTAACGAGGAAGATGGAAAACCAATTGGTCAATAATTATCTCGATAAGCAAGAGGCCAAAGAACACAATCAGGAGAGAGAAACATTGATAGCAAGTGAGCAAACAGCCCTCGCTGCAACTGAAATAAAGGAGGAGGTACAATGAGCAACTTAACAACAACAACTCAAGCAAGATTAAAAGCACGAGAGGATAGATTGGTAGCTCGTGCCAATATGCGACTAGATAGGGTCAAGGAAAAGATCAATTATCTCAAGAGTAATAGCGGTAAGATGGTCATTGACGATGCTATTGATAACCTACGAAAAACCTCACCAGGTGTAGGCAAGATAGCTAGCTTTATCAATGGCTTTATTAGTAAAAATAGAGAGAAGAAGGTGGCGAAGGAGCTCGCTCAAGAGCGGCTAGATAGCAATCCCACCAGTAGCTTTAGCACCCGAGATGACCAAAGCCAAAATGGCCTTCTCACAGGGATTAAGAGCTACCTCCTACCTACACTCTACTCCCTCGGTGGTATGCGATTGCTATCATATAGTCTCAAAGGGACTGGCAAGATACTCCGAAGCGGTGTAGGGAGATTATTTGGTCGACGTCGTAAACGAAAGTAAGCGAGTAAAAAGTTTGATTTTGGCTATACGATAGACCATTTCATTTAAGAGAGTGGTGAATATGCCCAGTACTTCAAATATTTTGGGTAAATTTGCCCTTGAAAGATGATGGGTGATGAATAAACTTATCCCTGACGAATAAATAATAATTAATACATAAATAAGAATACTGATATGATTAAGATTGGTATCAACGGTTTTGGCCGTATCGGACGCTTTGTGTTCCGTGCTTCAACAAAGAGAAATGACCTAGTAGTGGTAGGGATTAATGACCTCCTATCTGTTGACTATCTAGCGTATATGCTAAAATACGATACAATGCATGGTCAGTTTGATGGCGAGATCTCTTATGACCTTGATAAGAGCACTTTGACTGTCAATGGCAATACCATTCGTTGCACTCAAGAGCGTGATCCTAGAGACCTTAAGTGGAATGAGATTGGTGCTGAGTATATTGTAGAGTCTACTGGTCTATTCCTTACTGCCGAGAAGGCTCAAGCTCACCTCGAGGCTGGTGCTAAGTATGTTGTGATGTCAGCTCCTTCTAAGGATGCTACCCCAATGTACGTAGTTGGTGTAAACGAAGACAAGTACGAAAAGGGCACTAAGATTGTGAGCAACGCAAGCTGTACTACCAACTGCCTTGCCCCTCTAGCAAAGGTTATCCACGATCATTTCGGTATTAAGGATGGTCTTATGACCACTGTACACTCAGCTACTGCTACTCAGAAGACGGTTGATGGTCCATCAATGAAGGACTGGAGAGGTGGTCGTGCAGCAGGTGGCAATATCATCCCTTCTACCACAGGTGCAGCTAAGGCTGTGGGTAAAGTAATCCCTGACCTCAATGGTAAGCTCACGGGTATGTCTTTCCGCGTACCTACACTCGATGTTTCTGTAGTAGATCTTACTGTTAATCTAGAGAAGCCAGCTTCTTACGAGGAGATCTGCGCAGTGATCAAGAAGGCATCTGAAAATGAGCTTAAGGGTGTTCTCGGTTACACTGAGGATGCAGTTGTTTCAAGCGACTTCCTTGGTGATACCCGTTCATCTATCTTCGATAAGGAAGCTGGTATCGCTCTTACCGATAGCTTTGTGAAGCTAGTATCTTGGTACGATAATGAGATCGGCTACTCAAATCGTGTGCTCGACCTTATCGCTACTATGCACAAGGTAAATGGCTGATAATTAGAGGTCACTCTATTTGTGAAATAATAAGTCACCCTAAGGAGATATTCTCCCTAGGGTGACTTTTTTTAGTCCCCATACCAAGCAAAAGCATTCATTCCCCTCCCAAACAAAGTACAAGTCAGAAGAGACTGTTGCACAAAGGCGAACAGCGGCGTTGCTTTTGGAATTCGGGCTAGGTCACGTACGTGAGTACCTCCCAGCGCCCCGATGGGGCCTTGGTACCCTACGTGCACCTCGCCTCATCCTCAGCGCCTTGGATCTCATCCTTCATTCAAAGCCTCAGCACATTTGAATCAAATGTGCAAGAATGGCACTTCGTGCAATATTCTCCTATAAGGAATATTGGATGAGGTTAAAAACTCTAAGGTAGTAGGGCAAAAGTGGAGATGCAACTAAGCAATCGGCGAGATGCAACTCGGCAATTGCTTAGTTGCATCTCGCCGATTGCTTAGTTGCATCTCGACAAACACTTTTGTATGGTGTTGAATTACAGATAGTTGTGAAGGGGGTGTATTTGCTCCCGTTTTAGAAGAGAAATGATCATATACAAGCTGTTGAGGATAATGGAGTAAGGACCTCGGCAGAGGTCCTTACTCATAGACACCCGGCTAAAAACCATACGGTAAGAACTTTCTAATGCGTAATCCCCGACCCTGCCTGGGAAAGTTGCTATTAGTGGGGCTGTATGGTGGATGCCCGACGTATCAGATGGTGGAGCTGGCTGATTAGCTTCTCTCTTATCTTTTCATCTTGGATGATTGATAAGGCTGTTAGTCCCTTGTCAATCAGCAGCAAAACCAACTCTCTATTTTGCAGTTGTTTATCCCTTATCCTTTCAATTAATTCGCTAGGTTTCTCTTGAATCGTCCAGAGACCATCCTCATTCCTCTGATAGTCGGCAATTAATTCCATTCCGAAGAGAGCATATAGGCGTATTCTGTCAATGTCTTTATTCCCGTAGGCGTCGTCCAACGTCTTAAGTATACCGTTACAAGCTTGGTTGTGGCTTTCAAAGTCGGCTAGTCTGCCACTATCCATAAGTTGTACCTCACTGGCATATCTTGAAAAAAGATTGACAGCAGTGAGTTCTGGTGGTGCAGAGATACACATTAGTTCTACCTCAAAGCCAGCCCTTTTGAACTTTCGAGCGGTGTCAGCTACTACTTCGCTTCGCCTCATAGTCCCTTCTACCGATACATTTAGCCGATTTCTTATGGCTTCGTCTATCAATCCCTCTGTAAATACATTGGAGAATATCTGCGTTTCAGATGAGTACTTAAGGGGCTCCTTTATCAGTTCTTTGTGTAGTGGGTGGTGCTCTCTATACTTGTCGCCATTTATGGTGAGTATACTTGGAAGCTCATTTTGGGCTATCTTTGCGAGTGCACTCTTTCCAGCAGATGGTTGTCCTCCCAATATAATAGCTCTTGGGTGTCCGCTAGGCTCTTTATCACTAATATAAAACCCCTTAAGCTGAGTCAATAGTGCTTCTACATCACTTCTCTTCATAATATGCTTTTAGGATGGGTGAATAAAGCTTTACTACTTTGTCTTGAATGTTTTTTGAGACTTCATCGTCTCCCAAGACCGCCATTTCCTCATACTCTAGGGTGGCCTGTTGCTCTATAAGGTTGGCTCGCTCTTCGGGGTCTTCAACCGTTAGAAGCTTATTCAGCGTCAAAGTCCTTAGCTTGGCGATGGCATTTGCCATCACCTCTTTGTCGGTAAAGGTTCGAGCAATTTCTAGTTGTCTTTCGGTCATAATGGTATGGTATTTATCTTTATCTATTCGATGAAATGGTGGAGCGACGGACGAGGAGGTACCAGATGCCAGCAACGATGCCCTTGAGAATAGAGGAGGCACAAATGATCCACCAAAGGGTGGTGATATCCTTGGTGAGGGGTAATAAGAGGAGGGCGGCGGGAATCCGGAGCAGGTTGCCAATGATACTGATGAGGGAGGGGGGGAGTGTCTGGCGGATACCATAGAAGAAACCTTGGCTGGTGATCTCTATCATGCTAAATACTTGTGGTACCGCTTGAATGGATAGGTAGATGCCACCTGCGATGTAGGCGGCTTCCTCAGGGACAATGAGTGCGAAGAGCCCTTCGCCCCAAAAGTAGTAGATGCAGAAGCCCAGTACGCCCACAATCAGTGATAAGATCAGTGTGTACCGTACCCCTTTGTAGATACGGTCTATCTGATTAGCCCCATAGTTTTGACCAGTAAAGGCACTAAGGGCGGTAGAGAATCCTTGGGCGGTATTCCAGCAGAGCCCCTCTAGCTGCCCTCCAGTAGTGAGTGCCATCACTCCGAGATGCCCGCCATAGAGCGAGGCAAGGTGTCCTAGTGTGAGGTTGATAAAAGCAAATAGGCTATTCATCACTGCCACAGGGGTGCCGATACGCAGTACGCTGTAGGTAATCCCTTTAGTTAGTTTGATGAATATCTTGATTCCACCCAGCAATTGGTCTCTGTAGCACATCTGTAAGAGGAAAAGAGCTAGCACGATCCCTTGGGAGAGGATGGTGGCGAGTGCTGCCCCCTTGACCCCCAAGCCCGCTACAAATATAAGGAGTGGGTCGAGGAGCATATTGAGAAATAGTCCTATACTACTTATAATGAAAGGAATCTTGGAGTGACCCGTAGCATTGTAGATGCCGGTGTAGGCGACCGTGGGAAAGATGAGGGGTAACCCTAGCGCCACTATGGAGAGATAGTCGGTCCCCATCTTGTGGATAGAGGTCTCGAGCCGATAGATGCCTATCAACCCTTCATTAAATAGGAGGTAGATAGCCATCACCACCACGCCCATAATGATAGCAATAGTAGAGGTGTGGCTGGCGTACTGGCGAGCTTCATCCTGCTCTCCTCTGCCTAGAGCATTGGAGACCCCCACCTCGGCAGCTACCTTATTCAGCATAGAGAGTGAGCTGGCAATCCACGTAAAGACCGAGGCTGCTCCCGTTGCTGCCACTGCCTCGGAGGAGAGACGCCCTACCCACGCCATATCGGTAAAGCTGTAGAGCATCTGTATGAAGGAGGTCCCTAGTATCGGGAGGGCAAGGTGTACCAGATGAGGCCCGATCGGTCCTCTCGTGAGGTCTTTTGCTTGGCGAAAGGTAGCCATTTTATCGGTAGAGGATTACTTTTTCTTTTCTGTGGAGAGCATACCACACGCTGCCGATATATCCTCGCCACGTGAGCGTCGGGTGGTGGTGCGTAGTCCGTGCTTATTGAGGTACTCCTCAAACCAAAGCACCTGCTCCGAGGTGGGGGTATGGTAGGGAATGCCTGGGATAGCGTGGTACCGAATAAGGTTGACCCTACAATCGAGTGGCTTGAGGAGGGCTATCAGACGGTCGGCGTGTGCCTTGGTATCATTGAGACCCTCAAATAGAATGTACTCGAAGGAGAGCCGCCTCTGACCCGAAAAGTCGTATTGGCTTAGCTGTTGCACCACCTCCTCTATATGGAAAGCTCGCTCCACAGGCATCAATTGTAGTCGCTCCTCGGGTATCGCATTGTGTATACTGATAGCGATGTGTACGCTCTGCTCCCGTAGAAGTCTATTGAGCCCTTCCTTTACGCCTATCGTGCTGACCGTGATCCGCTTGGGGCTCCACGCCAGACCGTAGTCGGCGGTGAGTATCTCTATCACCTTTGCTACCTCCTCATAGTTGTCCAAAGGCTCGCCCATCCCCATAAAGACTAAGTTGGTGAGCTTATCGGAGTGGGGGATACTGAGCACCTGATTGATAATATCGGCACTTGATAGATTGGCCAACCAGCCCATTTTACCCGTGGCACAAAATGAGCACGCCATCTTGCACCCTACCTGACTGCTGATGCAGAGGGTGGCTCGACTAGCTTCGGGAATGTAAACGGTCTCAAATTGGTAGGCGGGATTGGCAAGTAGAGGGAAAAGGTACTTCTCTGTGCCATCCGTGGAGATCTGTCGGTGCGTGAATGGAGTGCGACCGACCTGATAATTCTCCGCCAATTTAGCTCGAAACGACTTGGAGAGGTTGGTCATCTCCTCAATGGAGGTTGCGCGCTTTTGGTAGAGCCATTCTGCTATCTGCTTGCCTCTAAAGTGAGGTTCACCCAAAGAGGTAACTAGCTCTTGGAGCTCCGAAAGTGTTTTGCCAATGAGTGGGGTCATAGCCATGGTGTTATTTCTTTACTTCTACAATCTCTGGGGTCTTTTCCCAATTCCATAGATATCCCTTTGCCTGGTAGCCCATCTTCTCTAGTAGGGTAAGGTAGCCTTTGATCTGAGCTCGGTACTGCGGTATATCGGTATTCTCGCCAAACTTATAGTCTATCACGATGGCATTGCTACCCTCTATGATGAGCCTATCGGGTCGCCTATGTCGGTCGTACTCACCGATGTAGATAGATTGCTCGGTGAGAATGCTCCTTCCCTCCTTGGGGGTAAACCAGTCTCGCAGCTGTGGGTCTTCCGTCAGAGCTGTATTAAATTGGTTGATCAGGGTCTGCTTCTCCTCCTCTGTCTTAGGTAGGCGGGCAACGGCGTGCTCAAAGTCGTCCCACGAGATCACTCTCGACATCACATCGTGCATCTTAATCCCGTGCTGAATAGCTTCACTATCAAAGGCAGCTTCGGACTCTATCCGCCTAAGAATCGATTGGCGTGGCTCTTTATTAAGGTGTAGCTCCACCTTTGTCGCTACTTCTTCCTTAGTGGAGATATCCTCTTTCTTCTTATCCCTCCTTTGCTCATTACCATAGGTCCAAACCTTTTCATTCTCACACTGTAGCATACTTTCCTCGCTGGGGTCTAGCTTCTTGAGCAGTCTTAGTCGCTCGTGTACGATACGGGTCACTTTCTTAGTGCTGGGCTTCTCTTTGGTATAGAGGTAGAGCCGCTCTTTCGGGCGTGTAAATGCCACGTAGAGTAGGTTGAGATTATCGAGGTAGTTGGACTCGTGTATTTCTCTATACTTCTTGCCAATGAGCGAATTGAGGTGTGGTGCAGAGGGGGCTTCAGGAATGATGTAGAAGGGGAGTGGATGCTGCACAAAGCCCTCAGGAAGGTACTTCTCGGTGTCACAAAACTCCAAACTGTTATTTAAGCTAAGCTTAGAGATATCCCAATCAAGATAGGGCATAATCACCACGGGAAACTCCAACCCCTTTGCTTTGTGAAGGGTGATCAGCTGTATCTTGTCGTTTTCGTCATTGCCCATGGTTACCATCTGCCGGACACCGATGCGCTTCCACCAATAGCTAAACTGGAGTAGCGTATTGGGTTCATTCTCTACAAACTCATGGAGTAGGTCTAGGAACGAATTGATATAGAGCTCCTCCTCACTTGGTATCTCAAGATTTGCCAGGAGTTCATTGGTTATCTCAAAGAGGGTAGCTCCCGTTTGCACTATTTGGATCAGTTGCTCTATCTTCTCCTCATCGGATATCCCAAAGGTATGGCATGCCACCTCAAAGAAGACCTTTTTCTGGCTGTTTTGAGGGTCGGCTACATGCTGGTATAGTGCTGTGATCAGCTTCACTGTGCTTGAGTGGCTCACCAGTAGGGCTTCATCCGAGAGAAAGGCAAAGCAGTGGCGATTGGCCTTGTCTTCTGTGGCGAAGTTATTCAGCATCTCTGCTATCTTCGTTGCTTCATTATTGGTGCGTACCACGAAGGCGATATCCCCTGGGTTGTATCCATCTTTGTGAAGGTCTAGGAGTAGATTTTTTATCCGATTAGTGAGTACCTCCTCTACCGGCTCTCCCTCATCGCCTGCCTCTAGTTGCTCAAAGCGTACGTAGCCATGCCCATTCTTCTTGTTAGGCTCTTGGCAGACGTTGCTCTCGTATATCTTCTTGTAAACCTCATTACTCTCCCCGTCGAGACCAGTATGGGAGGGGAAGTCGTAGATGTTATCAAAGAATAGGTTGTTGAAGCGCACGATGTTTTCGTCACTTCTCCAATTGATTTTCAGTGGGTCATCATTTGTAAAGTATTGGAGTATGCGGTCACTCTCCACCTCACTATTAAGTAGAGAGCTATCGGTACCTCGCCACCTATAGATGCTTTGCTTTACGTCGCCTACGAGGAAGTTCTCCTTCATCTGGCTCAGGCTTTCAATGAGCAGCACCCTAAAGTTTTCCCACTGCGTGCGGTTGGTGTCTTGAAACTCATCGAGCATATAGTGGTCAATCCTTCCGCCCACCTTTTCATAGATAAGGGGGGTAGAAGCACCGTTGATCACCTTTTTAACCAGTTCATTGATCTCCTCGATCAGCACCACCTTATGCTCCTCTTGGTACTGTGCTATCTCCGTTTGTAGCTGCGAGAGAATAGGGAGCAGGCTCAGATGCTCCTTGAGCAGTTTAGCGAGCTGATAGTCGCCTGCATATTGACCAATCACATCATTAAGGTCGTATAGCTTCTGCTCTATATCGTCAAGGCCATTCAGTAGCTCTGGAAACTGCTCTGCCACCACTTTGAAGTTCTTACTAGAGAAGATCGCCAACTTCCCATCTTTTCCCACCTTTATCCTGCCGTCGTATACAGGCTTTTGTGTGTCCGTGATCTTCCTAAGGATCAGTTCGGATAGCTCCTTTCCTCGCAGAGCTTGTAGGAAACCATAGCTACTAAGTGCCAGTGCTTCATCGGCGTATTCTGCAAGAGTGTCTTGAAGGATGTCGAAAGGCTTCTCCATCTCTGAGAGAGTTTCCTCGGCCTTTGTCTTCAATTCCATTGCAGCTAGATCAATATCCTTAGGGTCGAGAGCTTGGATAGGGTATTTATCCGCCTGAGGGTTGTAGAGCATCTCCTTGGCAAGATTGATAATGGCCGCACGAACATCAGTGCTATCACCCTCCTCCACTCGAGAGAGAAGCACTGAGCCCAATCGAGTAAATACATTGCTCTCTTGATTCAAAAGGAGGCGATCCACCGACATCTCAATCGCCCCATCCCTATCAAGTGCCACCTCGGCATTGGCGCTACTATTCTCCAACTCAATCACGAAGGTGCGGACAATCTCCTGAAAGAAAGAGTCGATCGTCTGTACCCTCAGAGATTCATAGTCGAGTAGGATCTCCTCCAGCACCTCCCTTGCTTTGCTTTTCTCTTTATCTATTTGTTGTGGTGTTTTCTTTGGCGCCCCCTTCTCTTGCTTTCTTCCGTTGAGAGAAATCTCATATAGCTCCTTCACAATCCTTTCCCGCAGCTCCGTCGTTGCTTTATTAGTGAAGGTAGCAACAAGGATCCTCTTGTATCCCCCCTCCAACCCATCCGAAAGTAGCAGATCCAGGTACCGATGCACTAGCGTGTAGGTCTTGCCACTACCCGCCGATGCTTTGAATATATTAAGCGGTCTTTGCTCCTTACCTGCCGACTTATTAACCGCAGCTTCCGTCATCTCCTTCTGCACTTTTCGTATCCCCACTGCTGAAGTAGAGTCACTACCCGCTCCACCACCTCGCCCTGTATCAGTATTTCGCCCTCCTTGGCACTGCCACCTACACCGCAAGCCACCTTCAGTCGCTTTGCTAGAGTCTGCAACTCATCATCACTGCCTATAAATCCCTCCACCAGCGTCACTACCTTGCCCTTCCGTCCTTTATTATCTCTGCGTACCACTAGAGGTTGCTTCTCAGGGGACAAAGTCTCCACCTGAGGGGTGCTCTGGAGCTGGTCCATTAGGTCTCTATTGGTAGAAAATATCATACCGCCTCTATCGTGCTTCGCCATAGTGATGAGATTATTGGAGTGATGACTTCCGTAGAATGTCGTGATACCGCTTTGGCGTACTCAAGATGTCCATAGCTCCCTGCATGGTAGGATCGTCTTGGAGTGTGATAGCAAACTGCCCCTCCTGACCGAAATAGTGCTGAGCAAGGCTGCCTTGGAGCAGACGCACAATCTGATCCCGACTCTTGGCAAATGCCTGATCAATTGAGGGCGTAAGTGCTTTGCGAAGAGTGGCAAATGCCTCCTTGCTCACCTCCTCATATCCCTCAAACTTAGCTACCTGCTCCACCGACTTCAGCATCTCTAGGCTCATCTCGCCAAATTCAAAGTCCTCCCCCTTTAGCTCTCCAATAAACCGAGCCACCTCCTCATCCGAGATCACAATATCCTGTAGCTCCTTTGCCTGTGGGTGCTCCAAAAAGAGTTGGTTGGCAAATTGGAAGATCCGCCCTTGGTTGCTGAGGGCAATCGTGATGGCATCCATCATCTCTCCCTCGATCTCCACATCTGGTCGAATGCCACCGCCATCACGTACCTCGCGCCCTCCTGCCGTGTGAAATACATTGGTCAAGCTATCGGGTACCGAGGCAACTGATCCATCGGGATTGCGGTGTGAATAATCAAGCTGCTGAATGCAACGCCCACTCGGTATGTAGTAGCGCGAAGTGGTCAGCTTGAGGATGCCATCATACGGGGTTGGAAGCGTGGTCTGTACTAGCCCCTTTCCAAAGCTCTTACTCCCTACGATCACCGCTCTATCTAGATCCTGTAAAGCACCTGCCACGATTTCACTCGCCGAAGCCGAGCCTCCATTGATCATCACCACCAGAGGTATCTCCAGGTCTATAGGCTCCTGCTCGGTAAAGTACTCCTGCGAAGTCTGTGGTAGCCTCCCCTTAGTATAGAGCACCTTGGTCCCTTTGGGTACAAACATACTGAGTAGCTCAATAGCTCCTCCCATTACACCGCCACCATTGCCACGGAGGTCTAGGATCAGCGACTTCATCTTACCCCCCTTATTGAGCTCGGCATAGGCTCTCCTCACATCCTCAGCACTCTTAGTGGTGAAGCTATTGAGGCGGATATAGCCAATGCTATCTTGGTAAAGGCCACGGCTCACCACTTGATCCACCACCACAGATCCACGCACAATCTCCATCTCCTCTGGATCACTTTTCCCCAGCTTTAGTACCTTCACCCGCACACTAGTGCCAGCAGGGCCTTTTAGCTTACTACTCACCTTGGAGGGTGTGCCAGGCACTACCGACACCCCATCGATCTCCAAAAAGGCATCACCCATACGGAGCCCTGCACGCTCTGCCGGCGACCCTGGCATGGGGTACTGTACATAGACTGTGCTATCCACTAACTGGATATAGGCACCGATGCCCGCATACTCCCCGGTGGTCATTACTTGGAAATCCTCCTTCTCCACCTCAGGGATATAATTGGTATAGGGGTCTAGCTGTGCCAGCATCGCATTGATGGCCTCTGTACTCACCTCCTGTATATCAAAGGTATCTACATAGTAGGCGGCTACTCCTGAGAGGGCAGAGTTAAATATATATTGTGCCCTACTTACCGCTATTTGGTTCTTGTCGTTGTGCGACTGGGCATATAGCCCTAGAGAGGGCATCAGCAGCATCAGCCCCGCCACCATTGAAATGATCTTATTTAGCTTCATATAGTTATTGCCATTACTTCATATATTATTATCAACAAATATACCAAATTCTACTGAATAGTAATGGAGATATGGTGCTTTATCGTGGTGTCCGGCTAGTCTGCCCTGTCCGACTTCTCCGATGAGGGTACCTACAAAGGGGTAACCACGTTAGTTCCCGCTTTAGCGGTTGCTCTAAGACCTTTTTGGATAGATCGATCCTGGGCGAATCTAGTGGGTATTCATCATAATTAGCTATGAGATAACTAGCTAAAATCACTACTAATGGGTATTGATGGGCGGTCAGTTATTGCCTACCTTTGCTCATGAATTGATAGGAGAATAAGCATTTTATCTTTACATACCATATAGTAAAATAGCAATAAGAGTAATATGAAGAAGATCTCAATTATCTACGGTACGTGTACCGATCATACCAAAGAGGCGGCAGAGTTGATCGCTTCTAAGCTGAGCGACTTCCAGCCTGAGCTACACAATGTAGCCGATTGTGGCACCGAACCATTTGAGCAGTCCGATTGCTTGATCCTCGGCACCTCCACTTGGGGTTGTGGCGACTTGCAGGACGACTGGGGCGATATGCTAGACAAGCTTTCGGGCGTGGAGCTAACGGGTAAGCAGGTGGCTCTCTTCGGGCTAGGCGACTCCTCGAGCTTCTCCGATACCTTTGTTGATGGCATGGGCGAGCTATACCACTTCTTTAATGACAAAGGCTGCAAGATGGTAGGCGAGGTGCCCACAGATGGCTACTCTTTTGATGATTCAACCGCTGTAGTCAATGATGAGTTTGTAGGTCTCCCACTCGATGCGGATAATGAGGAAGACCAGACCGAAGAGCGCATCGAAGGCTGGGTGAGCCAATTAAAACCCTTGCTATAGAGATAGAAAGGAGGCAGATATGAGCGGAGCAATGGGAGTGCTATCTCACCTTACCTATGAGTATCATAAGAAACTTAGGAGCTTGGCACTTTATACTTTTCACTCCTCCCTTAAGGGTGAGGTGGAGAATTGGCTTTGTAGCCGTCATATAGAATATATCCTACAGGAGGTGACACCGGTCAAGTACAATGTCTTCTTTGGAGACGGTCCTTGCCTAGATGTTATCCGACATATAGGAGACGACAAGCCCCTTGCGGAGTACACCCCAGAGGAGGATTTTATGCTCGGAATTATGCTGGGATACGACCGATTGGAGCAGTGCCGTCGATATCAAAAGCGAGTTGATCTATCTAGAGAGATAGAGACCCATTGACTTTCGATCCAAGTAGGCACACTGTTACTGTCCTAAAGTGCCTAGATGGAGAGAGGGTAAAGGCTCGCAAAGATCTACTCATTAGAGTGATGTGGTAGGTGTTAGGTTGGTGGTGACCTATTGGCTTTCTTCAAGCTTGTCCTTGAGGTGCCAATGGGTCCCCACTTTTTTATGCCCAAAACAGACGTCTGACCTGTCCGACTTGTCCGATTAGGTGCCCCACCCAAAAAAATAATGAAGGACCTCGGCAGAGGTCCGATTTGTCGTAGTCCCCAGTCGAGGCTCGTAGAGCCGATGACTGGGGAAAAAATAGGACGACCAAAATCCACGACCCCTTGTGAGTCGGACCACCCATCTAGTTAATCCAGGAATTGGTTGTCCGACCCACAAGGGGTCGAATATTTACGTGTGTACTTTGCTTACCCCTAGTCGTTCGGGGCTAACGCCCCTCCGACATAGGGGCTACAACAAATCGGACCTCCTCGCGGTGACCCTTTGAAATTGATGTTCTCAAAATGGGTTTCGGACGAGATAGGAGCAAAGCATTTATTGAGTTGCAACTAAGCATTTGGTTTGTTGCAACTCGCCGATTGCTTAGTTGCATCTCGGCATTTGCTTAGTTGCAACTCGGTTTTCGGCTTCTTATCTTGTTGTATTACAGTGAGATACAAAAGTGCATTTGGACTGCTGTATTTTTCCATTAAATAGCAGTGAATTAGGCGTAAATTGTATGCCACAAAGTACCCCCAAACTATCTCTAAAAATAATGGCTTAGATGTTTGGTTTATATTATAAACTTTTGTACCTTTGGTGCGAGAAAGGTGGCGCGCACCCTTTTTTATTGAGTGAATGGTTTATAATGTAAACTTATTATTTCTGAAGATTATGGAAGAAAAGAAGATGAACGAGATGGAGAGTTTGGAGACGATCACCAAGATGCTTCAAGCTACAAAGGGTGAGGATATGCGATCCATCGTGATACGCTTTAGAGTATGGGGCACTGCCTGCCTACTTGTGGGGCTACTCGCTTTCTTTGCCACTACTTATCTAATAAGTCCTTGGTGGCATACCATTTGGTTTTCAATGTTTTTAGTGCCCCTTATCCCTGCGGCACGTGGAGAGCATGATGGGCATAGAGTCACCACCTTTCTTGATGAGAGTATCGCTAAGGTGCTAGGTGCTACGGGTACTTACTTTGCTGTGGCTAGTGTGGCAATTATTATTTTTGGTTGGACTACAGGTAACTGGATGTTTCAGTTGCTCGCCCCTCTAGCGGTGGTAATATTGAGCTTCAACTTGATGCAGGTATGGGCGTTGACCAAGCGACGTGGTTTTTATCTCTTTTCGCTAGTAATGCTACTCGCGGGGATGCTGATGCTTTGCCGTGTGGTGCTCAATCTGCCTCTGTTTACCCCTTTGGATCATCTCTGTACAGGTGTGTTGCTCGGACTGCTATTCCTAGTTCCTGCCAACGTCAATAGCCGACCAAAAAAGATAAGATCATGAGAGAGCTGGACCCATTATTGCATTCACAGCTGCGACTATCTATTGTATCGATATTGCTCTCTGTGGCTGAGGCGGATTTCGTCTATCTCCGACAGAAAACGGGTGCTACCAGTGGCAATCTGAGTGTGCAGATCGATAAACTCTCTGAGGCAGGCTACATAGAGGTGGAGAAGGAGTCGGCCGGGAGATCAAGCCGTACTACCTGTCGCCTCACAGCTAAAGGGCGTACTGCACTCGAGGAGTATATCCAGATATTGAGAGAGGATTACTTCCACCTCCCATAGTATAGTTTCTTACCTAAGGCCAAAAAAGACCTCGGCAGAGGGGATCAGACAATCCAATCTAAGTCTGACCCTTCGGCCGAGGTTTCTGCTATCAGCTCACAATAATGTTGGTGGAAGCGTCCGACCTTTCTCAATAATAAAGCTACTCACGCGTATAAAGTCAAACAGTCAAGTAGCAAATTAAAAGGTTTATCGGACACCAAAGGATGATAACTAAGAATCCTCTTTAAAAGCTCATAATTGGAGCTTTTGCAGAGGAGAATAATCAAATATAAAGGCGTTCCCTCAAGCTAGACAAGATGAAAACCATCAAAAAAACAGACCAAAACTCCTAACCTCGAATGTGCAACAGTCTCTATTTAGAATTTTATGGATAAATTTGCACATCCAAATAAGAGATACAATGAAAACTAATTAACTATTGATGGAGATAACACTCTGCTATATGATAAAAAGATCACCCCAATGATCCTGCCGTTTGAGGTAAGCCACGTAATTGCAATATGCTCTTATAACCTCGCTACGTTTTGATTAGATAGGTAGAGTTGTCCCGATCAAAAAGTTCTGGGATCATCATCCTGAAATCCTATTCCACACTTCACCTTTCCCATTGTTCAGCCGATTGGCTTTTCACTCTATAGTATGCAAAAGAGAACGTTTAAACATTACTCATAATTATTCTTTATGATGCCTTATGGTAAAACATTTATTATCACAATGCTGTAAGCTTTTAGCACTTGTGCTAACCTTGTCAATAGCAGCTTCCTTGCATGCACATGCACAAAATAGTAGCACAGCACAGACCGTCAGAACACCTGAAGGTGCGATACGATGCAAAGTCTTATTCTCAGACCACACACCAGCTGTCGGCGCTACCGTTTATCTCAATGGCAAGCCCGTAGCAGTGACGGGGGAAGATGGAAGCTGTTTCGTAAGGATTACAAAATCTGAAAAAACAATAGAGATTGGAACATCCTATGTAGGAATGTCGCCCGAAAAGCGAACCTATCATGGGGAAAGACAAATGACCTTCATTCTACAGACCGATAATGCCGAACTAAGCGAGGTGGTCGTGACTGGCTACCAGACTGTAAATAAGAGGCAATGGACTGGCTCTGTGGTCACTATTAAAGGTGCTGAAATAGCCTTCCCTGGTATAACCACGCTGGACAAAGGATTGGAAGGATTGGTACCTGAGATGTTGGTGATACCCACGGCGGGTGATGTAGGAATGACTCCTCGCTTACGTATTAGAGGAACCAGCACGATTCTTGGTGTTCGTGAACCTCTTTGGGTAGTAGATGGTGTGGTGGTGCGTGATCCAGTCACTATCCCAGCTGAAGACATTAACGACCCAGACTTTGTCAATCGGGTTGGTAATGCCATAGCGGGGATCAATCCTGCTGATATTGAACGAATTGACGTATTAAAGGATGCAGCGTCAACAGCACTATATGGAGCACAAGCCGCCAATGGCGTCATCGTAGTAACTACTAAAAAAGGAGGGTACGGCAGACTTAGCATCAATTACGCTGGCGGGATAGGTCTGGCCGTTCGTCCTCGCTACACGGATAAAAATATTGACTTAATGAATTCCCAAGAGCGTGTCCTTTTTTCTCGTCAGCTAGTAGAGTCCGGATATTATTTCCCCTCTAATATGTATCAAGTAGGATACGAACATCTAGTGCAAAAGCTCTACAATAAGGAGATCAGCTTTGATGAGTTTGAAAATCGCGTGAATAAAATCTCGTCACTCAACACAGATTGGTTTGACCTATTGATGCGCGATGCGTTATCCACCGATCAGCACCTCTCTATTTCGGGAACTTCGGGTAATCTCAATTATTATGCCTCATTAGGTCACAGTTTGAGTAATGGAGTGGTGAGAAATAATCAGACCCAACGCACGACTGCGTACCTCAAAGTGATAGCCGATCTGAGTGTGCGTAGCCAACTAACAGTATGGCTGCGGACGGCATTAGAAAACCGTGCCTACAATGCCTCCTCTATCAACCCCGTGGACTATGCTTACAACACATCGCGTACGATTCCCACCCATGAGGAAGATGGCAGTTATTCATTCTACAAGCGTGGTGATGATGATTACTACAACTATAGATTTAACATCCTGAACGAGTTGGAGCACAGTGGGTACAGACAGGATCATTTTGACACCTCTGTCAATGCCGCTTATGATTTGAAACTGACCAATGATCTTTCTCTGTCGGCACTAATGACCCTTGCCACCTCAAACACCAATGGCGAAGAGCATCATGATGACCAAACTTATTACGTTGCAAACCTGAGGTGGACAGATTATGGAAGGGAATTCAGTAAAGTAGCCTTGGAACATAGTGAACTCCCCTATGGTGGTGAATTAAACCATTTCCAAGAACGCTTTCGCTCTCTTTCTGGCCGTTTGATGGTCAACTATACCCATACTTTTGAGAATGAGGATGTACTAGCTTTTCATATCGGCTCTTCACTAGAGAGCACACACACTAAAGGCATGAGACAGTTGCAACGAGGATACTTTCGCGATTATGGCGAGAAGTTCGTAGCGCTTGAGGATCTTGATAAATTTCCTGCATACAAGGCTTGGCTGATAAGTGAAGCTGCACAGCCCAAACGCATGGATGACCTTCTCAATCAAGGATCACTATTCGCCACTTTTTCTTACTCATTTCATAATAGACTCACTCTAGGGATAAATGGTCGTACCGATGCATCCAATCGTTTTGGCTCCCAAAGTAATCGCAAACTATTACCCGTATGGTCACTCTCTGGCAGCTATGATTTCTCAACTCTTCTACCAGAAAACTCGTGGCTAGACTACCTCTACCTGCGCACTTCATATGGCACTCAAGGAAATATGCTACGTGATCAATCTCCAGTGCCCATAATTCAGAAACTAAGTACCGACCCTTACTACAATGAGAAACTTGCTATTTTGGCACGCTACCCCAATCCTGATCTAAGGTGGGAAAAGACACATTCCTTCAGTGCTGAACTAGACTTTTCGGCATGTGATCGAAAGATTGCTGCCACCCTATCTTATTACAACAAATACACAAGCGATGCCTATATGAATTTAGATATTGATTTAGTCAACGGCATTCCCTCTTATGTAGTAAATAGTGGTGACCTTCGCAACCAAGGATTCAGCTGTGCCTTATCTGTACAGCCAGTGCACACGAAAAACGTCACATGGCGTATCTCCACGTCATTCTCCAAAAGTTTCAACCGCCTAGATAGCAAGCCCGAGTATGAGCGTTTCTCGGCAAAGGACTTCCTTCATGGGCGAGCCTTAGTCAAGGGTGAGGCTTTGGGTACTTTCTACACCTATCGCTTTAAAGGACTCAATCCAGAGGACGGAGGCCCACTCTTCTACGATGGAGAAGAACGTATGGAGGATTTCTTCGGAAAGAGTAATTACGAGGTCTACCAGCAAGTGCTAACTAAATCAGGAACACGACTTCCCTCCATGTTCGGAAGTTTTCGTAACCTCATAACTTGGGGAAATGTCACTCTCCGCTTTAACCTCTCGTACAGTTTAGGAGCTAAGACTCGTCTCTTCAAGCCTTATCGAAACGCTAAAAACTTCCTACCAGAAATGAACGTAAATAGGATGTTTTTGGATCGCTGGATGGCTCCAGGTGATGAACTGCACACCAACGTTCCCGCCGTAATAGACCAAATGGTCCCCGCCGTTTCAGCGAAGTACAACCGCCACTACTCACGTAGGCAATCCAAGAATATGCCAGTCATAGCAGAAAACTCATGGGAGATGTACAATTATGCTGATATCCGTGTTGTTTCTGCTGATTACCTGAAGTGTACAAATCTCAGCCTCAGCTACAGAATACCTGAGAATTGGCTCAAGCGTTTCCACATTGAGAATGCTACACTCACACTATCTACAAACAATTTATTTATAATAGCACGTCCAGAATTAAAGGGTCAAACCCCTGTACAAGGAGGATTCACAGAGGTCAACCTATCTGAGCGTCCACAATATAATCTACAATTTAACTTCACCTTATAGACTTGCAACCTATGAAACGAATAGCACACAATATATTGATCATTGCCATTACACTATCGACCCTTGGGATCGTCACTATGACTTCCTGTAGTGGCTTTCTCAACGAACGTTCAAATGACTTAGCCTACATTCACACAGCAGATGATCTAGACGAGTTACTTATCGGCTCTTGCTACCTATCCGTAGCACCCACCACACCACGAAAATATGAGAGCTATTACTTCTCATACCTTCAATATATGGCCGATGAGACGGAGGAGTTGATTGGCAATACCCGCTATAATCCAGAAGCGAATATTCGTCCTCGTGTATTTGGATATTACACGTGGCAACAGCATGTGGGTGATGCTTTTGATGGTCTTAAAAGCTACAAGGAGAGCATCGATTGGCTAAGAGTATACAATCATATCCTCACCCTTAATATTGTATTAGATGAAGCCGAACGAATTGACACTCCCACAGTGGCAGACCAAAATCGTATCAAGCGAATAAAAGCTGAAGCACACTTTCTGCGTGCTGCCTATTATTTTCAATTGGTCAACCTCTATGCTCTGCCCTATGCTCCAGAAAATCTAGATAAGCCAGGTGTGCCCCTCAAGGAATCACACTTCATCGAAAAAAAGAAGTTTACACGTGCCACCATTTCTGAAGTATATGCCCTAGTATCCAACGATCTAAGCTTGGCTATAAAGGAGATTGAAGGGCAACCGACACGCTCCCTATATCGAATATCAGAGGCAGGAGTACTACTCTTTGCTTCACGAGTGGCACTTTATATGCAAGAGTGGCAGAGAGCTGAAGAGTATGCCTCAAAAGCATTGAGCCTACATCCCACTCTTTGCAACCTCAATGCTTTGGGAGTGGATTGCTACTTCTTTTCGGTTGATAACCCCGAGCTAATTTTTAGCATGGGAGGAGGGTTAGTATGCGCAGAGATGGGTAGTAGCTCACCCATTGGAGGCTTCTCTGTCTCAAAAGAATTATATCAACTATACAATAAGGACGACTTACGTGGCACCCGCTTTATCGAACGTATCAAAGTCAAAGGAGCACAGCCAAATGGCTACCAACTAAGGGCATGTAAGACAACGCCAAAACTTATGGGAAAGAGCGAGGTGTCCGATGTATTTGTGCTTCGTAGTGCAGAGATATATCTCAATCTAGCAGAAGCTTTGGCAATGCAAGGCAAAAGTGCAGAGGCCGTGCGACTTCTTAAACAACTACACCAAAATCGCTACAAGGTTGGAGCAGCATTACCCGATATTGACACCTCCCCAAAAGGATTAATAAACGAAATCCGCAAAGAAAGACGAATGGAACTCTGCTTTGAGAGTCAACGATGGTTTGATATTCGCCGTTACCGCGTTCAATCTCAATCCCCAGAGAAGATAGAGCTGACCCACACCTACACTATATACAAAAAAGAGGGCAGAAATAGCTTCCCTGATATCACTTACTTCTATACACTTCCGGCTAACGAAGATGAGGGATATGTATTACCCCTACCTCGCGAAGAACGTACTTTCAATGATATTATTCAAGATAATCCACGCATTGAGCGCAAACCAACTAAAATAATTCAACATGAGACCAAATAGTTATTCACACATCGCCATTTTCCTGTTACTTGCGTTATCAGTAGCTTGCTGCAACAAAGAACACATGATGGTTGAGATTGCCCCTGAGATAAATCTCTTTGCTCCTGATGATACTGACCACTCGCCAGAAGCGACACTTCGACGTTCATTTTACGAGCAAACCGGAGCCTACTTGCTCTTCAACGACACGCTCAAACGTGAAGATCGCAGTCGAGTGCTTAGCATCCCTTACAACGTCACGATAACAGGAAGTGACTACTACGAGGCACAACTCTATCGTCTAAAGTATTTGACTACAATAGGTCAGCGAACTGAGGCTGCGAACTTCATCCAAAACAATGTAGCAAAGTATGTCAGCAAAAAGGCTATGCCTTACTCAGTATTATTAGTGGATACGATTATTGCCTACCCATATGATAGAGTATTAAAGACTTACAATATGGAGAAGCCCAACAGAAAGCAAGTCACAGTCTTTGGTATGCAGACGCTAGCTATTGCACACCTAATCGACATTGGCACAAAAAACCAAGAAGAGCAACAGAAATTAGCACGAACCATTCTAAATAATATGGTTAATGAAATGATGAGTCACACGCCAGAGGAATCCTTAACCCCTTTCTATGCCATCAGTGCAGCTTATTACGACAAATCATTTTCGAAAGAAGAGGGCAATCTACCAAACGTCAAAGATATGCGTGAATTAGGATTTATCAAGTGCTATCGCTTCAAACCTGATTACATGTCTTTTTATCCAGCTGAGAGAGACTTAAAAACCTTCCTTAAAGTATTACTAGACACGCCAGAAGCTGAATGGCGAAGTAAAAACAAGGAGTTTCCTTTAGTCATTCAAAAGTTTGAGCTCCTCAATCAGATCATAGAAAAGAGAGGAATAAGCCTAGCATACTTGAATATGTAATGACTATTGCACAAAGCTAATCACCGTCGTATAACAGTCTCTCCAATGGGTGTAGGCGCGACGGAGGGCGTCCCAGTAGCTACGTTGCTGGAGGGGTTGTCCGTCGAGTGCTATGGTCTCCTTTGCCAGAAGGTAGTGCTCAGAGGGCTTAGTGACCGGCTCTCCTTTTTGGTTTTTCGGCTCTGTATCTATTTGTTTTTGTGGGGGTGGGTTGCTAAAAAATTGGTAAGTTTGTGGTTGAATAGAGTGGCTATCAGAGAGAGTAGTTTTTTGGAATGGAAGTAGATAAAGAGGAGTACACACCTCAGCAAGGTGGGGTGGAGGATCGCAAAGCTTTTGTGAATAAGTTTTGGGACTTTGTGGAGGGGCATATCTTGGAGCGTGCCTTCAATGGTCGTATGATCGCATGGATTGTGGCGATTGCCCTCTATGCGGTGGTGCAGGTGGCGTACAACTACTCTGCGATGCGTAAGATCCGTATGATCTCTACCAATAATACCACGCTACAGGACCTCCGGATGGAGCATATCACCCTCTCTACTGAGCTGATGAATGATAGCCGTATCACTAGTATTGAAGAGAGGGTGGAGGTGGCAGGGCTATCGATCTGCACGCCCACCACAGCACCTATAGAGATTGAGAAGTAATGACGGGTGAGGATCTACGAGAGAAGTCGCGGCAACGCAATAGCTTACAGCGGACAAAGCGAATCCACAAGGGGTGGGAGCTCTACATGAAGTTTGGACTCGTCCTCCTTTTGCTAGGGGTGGTGGTACTAGTAAAAGTAGTCATTACCTCTACCGTGCAGGCGAAGCAGTGGGAGGCACTGGTTCGCTATGCTGGGAAGTCGCGGAGTGCCATTGACCCCCTTCGGGGCAATATCTACAGTGACCAAGATGTGCCGGTGGCGATTACGGTGCCAAGGTACGAAGTAGCCCTTGATATGGGAAGTGACTCCTTTGATGGAGAGTTTTTTGAAGCTGGAGTGCAAGAACTCTCCGAGGGGCTTGCAGAGGTAGTTGGGGGGCAGTCGGCTGCTAGCTACAAGCAGGGGCTTTTGCGAGCTCGTCAGAAGCGCTCGAAGTACTACCGCCTATTTGGTTCTCGTGAGCTCTCCTACACCGAGCTTCAGGCACTGCTAGAGCTCCCCTTCTTCAAGGGTCGCTCCAGGTATCGCTCGGGCTTGATTACCACAAAGTATATCCGCAGGGAGCACCCCTATGGCAATCTTGCCTTTCGTACCATTGGGCGAATCATGAATGAGCCCGACTCCTTGGGTATGACGCACGGCAATAGCGGGTTGGAGATGAGGTTCGACTCCCTCCTCTGTGGCAAAGCAGGAGTGAATCGCTGGGTGCGGGTGCCCCCACGGTGGGAGCCAGTGGAGGAGGTGCCTGCCACTAATGGAATGGACGTCTATACCACGCTCAATGTGGATATTCAGGATATCGCCGAGAAGGCACTTCGTCGTAAGTTGGTGGAGGTGGATGCCGATTGGGGCTGTGTGGTGGTGATGGAAGTGGCCACTGGAGCGGTGAAAGCACTTTCCAATCTAGATCGTATGGGCGAGGGGGTCTATATGGAGCGAACTAATCACGCCCTTGCTGACCTGATTGAGCCCGGCTCTACTTTCAAAGCAATCTCCATGCTGGGGGTACTGGATCGAAAGGGAGTGAACCCACAGGATACCGTGGATGTGGGGAATGGTCTCTACACCATAGGCCGAGGGCTTACAATCCGTGACCACAATGCTCATAAAGGGGGATATGGCAAGATTACCTACAATGAGGCGATCTACTTCTCCTCCAACGTAGGAGTGGCAAAGGCGGTCCTGAAAACCTACGGCGACGACCGTCAGGGCTATCTGGATGAATTGAATAAGATGACAATCTTTGACCAGATTGACTTTGAGATCCCAGGCACTGCCCGCCCACGCTTCCAGCAAGATGTAGAGAAGTGGTCCAATAGTACGATGCCGTGGAGCTCTTATGGCTATGAGATATTAATGCCACCAATCTACACGCTTCGCTTCTACAATGCCGTGGCAAATGGGGGTAAGATGATGGAGCCCTACCTAGTTCGTGAGGTAAGTAGCGGTGATAAGATTGGTTACAAGCGAGAGCCCAGGGTGGTGAATAAGCAGATCGCATCGTCTAAGGCGATTGAGGAGCTTCAACTGATGCTCCGTGGTGTGGTGACGGAGGGTACGGGCAAGGCAATGGACTCACCCTATGTCGCAATTTCGGGCAAGACGGGTACCGCCCAACGACTTGGTGGAGGTGCCTTTAAAGGAGCAGGGCACAACGTAACCTTCTGTGGCTACTTTCCAAGTGAGCGACCACTCTATAGCTGTATTGTAGTAGTGAGCCGTCCGAGAGGCGTATACCCTTCGGGTTCTATCCCAGGGGCAGTGCTTCGTGAAATTGCGGAGAAGACCATCGCCACTTCCTACACCCAGTCGCTTGGTGAGGTGCTTCCCGATTCTTTAGCCACCTTTGGCCAGAGGGTGCTGGGCGGTACCACCGAAGGGGTGAAGCATGCGATTAAGTATACAGGAGCAAAGGTAGATCAATTACATAGCAGTGGTACAGAGTGGCTATCGCATCAAGGAGGGGATAGCCTACAGATTCTAAGTGCTCTCAAACCAGAGGTAGGCACGATGCCCGACCTCATGGGGATGAGTGTGATGGATGCCCTCTACCTTGCCGAAAAAATGGGGCTAGATGTTCGGCTCAATGGACAAGGAGGAGTGGTAAAACAGCAATCAATCCATAAGGGAGGAAGGACAAAGCAAGGACAGTTATTAATATTGACGCTACGCAACGAGTAGAGTATGAAACTAGATAGATTGATGAAAGGAATCGCCCACGATGTAGTGTCGGGCGAACTAGATAAGGAGATTCGGCAGATTACAGCCGACTCAAGAGTGGTGGAGGAAGGCATGCTCTTTGTGGCACTCCGTGGAACGGTCACGGATGGTCACGACTTTATCGATATGGCTATCGAGAAGGGAGCTTCCGCTATCCTATGTGAGGAGGTGCCTCAAGAGCGAAAGGAAGGGATCACTTACCTTCGTGTGGAGCATACCGATGTGGTGATCGGTGAGGTGGCTGCCAACTTTTACGACCACCCTTCCCGTAAACTCAAGTTGGTAGGGGTGACAGGGACCAATGGTAAGACAACTATTGCGACACTCCTTTACCGCCTATTCTCCCACTTGGGTCATAAGAGTGGTTTGGTATCAACAGTCTGTGTGATTGTGGATGGGGAGGAGATTCCGAGTAAGCTCACCACCCCTGATGCGCTCACCCTTCAGAGGTATCTCTGGCAGATGGTAGAGGCAGGCTGCGAGTATGCCTTTATGGAGGTCTCTTCGCACGCTGTCCATCAGCATCGTATCGGGGGCACCTATTTCAGAGGAGGTATCTTTACCAACCTCACTAGAGACCACCTTGATTATCACGGCACCTTCCTCAATTACCTCCACGCTAAGCAGGGCTTCTTCGATGGACTGCCCAAAGAGGCTTTTGCCCTCACCAATTTCGATGAAACCAATGGTATGGTGATGGTGCAAAATAGCGTGGCAGAAGTGCATACCTACGCTATCAAGCGAGATGCCGATTTTAAGGGAAAGATACTCGAGCAACACCTCGATGGTACCGATATGCTTTTTAATAACCACGAGGTCTATACACGCCTAGTGGGGAGCTTCAATGCCTACAATATGTTGGCGATCTTTGGGGCAGCTATTTTGCTCGGACAGCCTGAGGAGGAGGTGCTGAGAGAGATGAGTCGGCTCACCCCAGTGGATGGTCGCTTTCAGACCGTCACAGCACCCAAGGGGTATGTGGCTGTGGTTGATTATGCCCATACGCCCGATGCCCTCGCCAATGTACTGGGGACAATTCAGGAGCTACAAAAGCACCACGGCGGTCGTATCATCTCAGTGGTTGGTGCGGGAGGTAATAGAGATGCTGGCAAGCGGCCCATTATGGCAGCTACCACAGCCAAACTCTCAGATATCGTGATCCTCACTTCGGATAACCCTCGTCGCGAAGATCCCGAGCAGATCATCGACCAGATGATGGAGGGGCTCGATGAGGAGATGAAGCGACGTACGCTCCGGATCACTAGCAGAAGAGATGCGATCCGCACCGCCTGTACTATGGCGATGCCTAGCGATGTGATCCTCATTGCTGGTAAGGGGCACGAGACCTATCAGGAGGTGAATGGTATCCGCCATCACTTTAGCGATATCGAGGAGGTAGAGAAGATTATCGAAGGGGAGAAAGGAGGAGCTACTCACTGATGCTTTACTACCTATTTGAGTCGCTCAATGCACAAGGTGTCCCAGGAATGGGTGCCTTTACTTATATCTCTACTCGCGCGGCCCTTGCCCTTATCGTTAGTCTACTGATCAGCACTTTGATCGGAAGTAAGATCATCGATTGGTTACGGAGTAAGCAGATGTCGGATGCCATTCGTCCCCTTGATATTGAGGGGCAGATGGCAAAGGTTGGGACCCCCACTATGGGTGGTATCATCATCATCATTGCCATTATTATCCCCACACTGCTTTTCAATAAACTCAATAATCTCTACATCATCTTGATGCTAGTCACCACAGTATGGCTGGGAGCTCTTGGCTTTGCCGATGACTATGTGAAGGTGTTTAAGAAGAATAAAGAGGGCATCCATGGCCGTTACAAGCTCATAGCTCAACTAGGACTGGGGGTGTTGGTGGCTCTGGTACTGATGACTAGTCCAGCGGTGGTGATTAAGGAAAACGTAGCCACCGAGACGGTCAATAAGGAGCTAGTGGTGAAGCACTCCGAAGTGGAGACAAAAAGCACCAAGACCACGATTCCCTTTGTGAAGAATAACAATCTAGACTATAGCGACCTAGCCAAGAATCTTGGACTGAAGCAGAATGCCAAACTCTTTACCCTGATACTCGTGACGCTCATCTTTGTATTCATCGTGATGGGCGTCTCCAATGCAGCCAACCTCACCGATGGACTAGATGGCCTAGCCGCTGGCTCCTCGGCGATTATCGGAGTGGCACTCGGGATATTTGCCTACGTCAGTTCGCACATAGAGATGGCGAGCTACCTCAATATTATGTTTATCCCTGGAGCGGAGGAGCTGGTGGTCTATGCCGCTTCATTTATCGGTGCCACCGTTGGCTTCCTTTGGTACAATTCCTACCCTGCACAGGTCTTTATGGGCGATACTGGTAGCCTTACCCTCGGCGGAATTATAGCAGTTTATGCGATCATCATTCGTAAGGAGTTGCTCCTTCCTATCCTTTGTGGAGTATTTATGGTAGAGGCGCTTTCGGTGATTATCCAAACCGCCTACTTTAAGTACACAAAGCGGAAGACCGGTACCGGCCGAAGGGTATTCAAGATGAGCCCACTGCACCACCATTTCCAGAAGCCAGCTGGAGTGATCGACGCAGTGATCCAAAAGCCTACTCGACCTATTGCTGAGGCAAAGATTACGGTTCGTTTTTGGTTGATCGGGATTCTCCTTGCAGTGCTCACCATTGTGACGCTCAAACTTAGATAAGTCATCATTATTATGAAGTGCAATTTACTTGTTTTGGGTGCTGGAGAGAGTGGCGTGAGTGCTGCCCTTTTGGCACAAGAAAAGGGGTATCGACCCTTTGTGTCGGACTCAGGTACCATTCGCCCAGAGATGAAAGCGGTGTTGACAAAGGCGGCAGTTCCCTATGAGGAGGGCGGGCATCAACTCCCCTATCTGCAGGATACAGAAGAGGTGATTAAGAGCCCTGGTATCCCAGATAGTGCTGAGGTGGTTCGCCGTTGTGAAGCACTTGGGCTACCGATCCTCTCGGAGATTGAGTTTGCTGCTCGTTACACTACCTCTAAGCAGTTAATCTCAATCACTGGAAGCAATGGCAAAACCACCACTACTACGCTGATTGACCTTGCCCTACGTGCTGCAGGAGTGCAGAGTGTAGCATGTGGCAATATCGGAGATTCCTTAGCTCGGGAGGTGATGGAGGGGGGTGCCGACGTTTATACTATGGAGCTGAGTAGCTTTCAGCTAGATCATATGTACCGCACCCATAGCCATATTGCCCTTTTGCTCAATATCACACCCGATCACCTCGATAGATACGACCACCAATTGATCAATTATGCTCGTGCCAAGTGGAGAGTATTTCAAAATCAAGGAGCAGGTGACTATGCCATCATCAATGCCGATGACCCGCATATCGCAGAGCTTCAACAAGAGGTGCCTTTGCAGGCAGAGTTTGTCAAGACCTTTTCTACCCGCAATCCCAATGCCTCTGCCTACTTTGATGGCCAATTAATTCACTTCGAGGGGGGTGTCACTTACGACTACACCCAGTTCCTCCTCAAGGGTCAGCACAATGCCGAGAATATTATGGCGGTGGGGCTAGCACTTCAGGCCTATGGCGTGGATATTGATCGGCAAGAGGTGAGGAAATGCCTATCCACTTTCGGAGGTGTTCGCCACCGCACCCAGCTGGTCGGGACGTGGCATGGAGTTACCTTTATCAACGACTCCAAAGGTACCAACCTCGATGCTACAGCCCACGCTCTTGGTGCGATGCCCGATGCCAAGACGGTGCTGCTGCTAGGAGGTACCGATAAGGGTAACGACTACTCGCTTATTTTCGACCTGGTAAAGTCAAAGGCGAAGGCACTTATTTTCCTTACCCTAGATACCGATAAATTGCATCGTAGTTTTGATTGCCTCGCACTTCCCACCACCGTGGCACATAGTATGGCGGAGGCTTTTGAGCAGATTAAAGCACTGGATTTGTCTGAGGGCGATGTGGTCTTGCTCTCTCCTGCATGTGCCAGTTTTGACCTGTTCAAGAACTATGAAGATCGAGGCGATCAATTTATTGATGCCTTTGAAGCTTTATCATAATGGCACCCTTTATTTTGCTATTTTGCTGATAATAGGTACATTTGCAACGAAAGAGGTAGGTAATTAATGCTAATTTATAGGAGGAAAGATGATGATTGAACAGATTGGAACCAATGCAGGGCTCGTATGGCATGCCCTGAGTGATAGTAAGAAGCCATTGACCGTAAAGGAGATCCAAAAGAAAGCTGGTATACGCACCCAAGATGAAGTGCGCTTTGCACTCGGGTGGCTAGCCAAGGAGGACAAGGTAACCTTTGATGGTTGCGATAAAGATTGCAAAATCTCTCTCCGCTAGGCTTTAGAAGTTTACTGGATATAGTGAGAGCCGATACTAGGCACCCTCTTCATTAGGGTACCTAGTATCGGCTCTCTGTTTTTACTCAAAGGGGCAAAAAACACTCACGTGCAAGAGACCCGAGAGTGAATTGAGACTGTTGCACGAAGTGCCATTCTCACACATTTGACGCAAATGTGCTGAGACTTTGAACGAAGGATGATATGCAAGGCCTGAGGATGAGGGCAAGGTGCACGCAGGGCACCAAGGCCCTAACGGGCTGAAGGGAGCGTACTAACGTACGTGACCGAAGCCGAATTCCGAAAGCAACGTAGCAGATCGCCTTTGTGCAACAGTCTCGAATTGCGAAAGTATCGGAGTCAGCTAGTCTTTGTGCAATGAGAAATGGGAGTGAAACTGCGAGTGAGACTTGATGAAAGTTGAGTTGCAACTAAGCGTTTGCTTTGTTGCAACTCGTCATTTGCTTAGTTGCATCTAAACTTTTGCTTAGTTGCAACTCAGTTTTTGCCCCTAGAATAAGACAAAAAGAAAAAGGTGCTAAAGCGTTGAGATCAACACTTTAACACCTAATCTGCGGTATGGACGGGACTAACACCCGACCTATATCGTAATGTATATTAGAAACTTAAAAAGCCCACAAATGCCAATGTAGCCATTTTGTAGCCAAAAAGCCTAATTTCTAAGTTCTCCGTGGGGACTTTTCTTCCACACGACAAATGTAACACATTTATCCGAAATGCAAAAGCATTTTACAACCAAATATCCATTTAGCCATAAGAATATGGAGTTTCTGCATTTTTGCCTTGAGTGAGAAGTCAAAGGTGTTCACTTACAGGATTAGAAGTGTCCCACACCTCTAATCTCTTTCTGCTCGCTCACTATTCCGCTACACAAAGAGGTTCCAATCACTCAAAATTGACCTTTACGACCAATTTTGGGTTCATTACTCCTCATTGCTTGCTCCACAATAAAAAAACTTTCTCATTCAGGGCAAGGACACAGAAGATTTCTCTATTTGTATTATCTCAAACGATAATACAAAGGGTTGCTTGTCATTCACAACCGTTTCACAAGCCACTAGGAAGCTACGCTGCCTGGTGACATTGTACACTCATTGTAAGAGACAAGCAAGTGGAAAAATTCTAAGCTCATAAGACCTGTTCAGGCACAAGTGCTTTACACAAGTCTTATTTCACAAACATAGCTACGCAAAGAGATGGACCACTACGTTATCTCATTGCTAACGCTATGTGACACATTATATTTTAACAGTAGGGAAGAAAAGATTGAGGCGAAAACTACTCGGTAGTCATAGGAGACAAAGAATGCTTCCACTCTAAAATGAAGCAAATTCTTTTCCCTATTGTTTGGAAAATCAAATAATTGTACGTATATTTGTACGTAGTAATGTACAACTTAATACTTTATGATTATGGGAGTTCAAATAATTTCATCTTCCGAGTTTAGGAATAATCAACGGTACTACCTCGATAAAGCAAAGGAGGAGGGCGTGGTTTATATCTCGCAAAGAAATGAGGGAATATTCTCTTTAAGACCAACCTCTGAAATAGAGTTTTATTACTCTAACCCAATGGTTCAAGAGGACTTAAAGCAAGCTCTAAGTGAGGTAAAGGAGGGCAAAACGCACACGATGAAAGAGGGAGAAAATTTAGAGCAGTTTCTAACTCGTATGACAGAAGAAGGCAATGTTTGAAATTCAATACACAACTATTGCGTTAAAGCACATCGCCAAACTTCAAAAAAGTGGGTCTCCGTCTTTTAAGAAACTAGTCAAAATTATTGATGAGCTTAAACTCCACCCTAGGTCAGGGTTAGGAAGACCAGAGCAGTTGAAATATATGGAAACGGAAGTTTGGTCACGAGAAATTGATAAGAAAAATCGTATTACATACTCGATTGATGATGAAAAGGTTATTGTCGAAGTATTGACTGCTCTCGGACATTATGATGATAAGTAACAGTAGGGAAAAGAAAGATTGTAGGAGTGGGGATTTACCTCACTCCTTTTCTTTGTCTCATAAAACGATCGTTATTTGAAACTTTAAAATCAACATAAAACACACACTTCTTTCCCTACTGTTTTCCACTTCTTTTTGAAGTTTAGTATATTTGATGAGTTATTGAGACTTCATATTTGAATTACTATGGCGAAAATCGGTTATGCTCGAGTATCTACAAGAGAGCAAAATTTAGACCTACAAATAGACGCCCTTAATCGGGCAGGGTGTGATATTATTTTCTCAGAGAAGATTTCATCATCTAAAGAAAGAAAAGAGCTAAAAAAAGCTATGGAGTATTTGAGAGAGGGCGATATTCTTGTTGTATGGAAACTGGATAGGTTAGCCAGGTCACTAAAAGAGCTTGTGCTAATGATAAGCTCCTTATCCGAAAAAGGGATAGAATTTAAGTCACTCTCTGATGCCATTGATACCACTTCATCACTAGGAAAGTGCCAACTTGGAATATTCGCTTCGCTTGCACAGTACGAAAGAGACATTATCAAGGAAAGGACGAGAGCAGGACTTGAAGCGGCTAGACAGAGAGGAAAAATAGGTGGTCGTCCTAAAGGCTTATCTGAAGAGGCTAAAAGAAAAAGACGATTAGCAGTGAAGCTATACGAAGACCCCACAATTGCCATTGATGATATCTGTAAGGCAACTGAACTTAGTAAAGCCACTTTATACAGATACCTCAAAAGTGCAGATATCAGCTTGAGGCGATAGAAGCTCTTATAGCTTTCTTTTCCCTATTGTTTTTTAAGCTGATTTCTTACCTCGAAAAAGTTTACGTATGAAGCGAACAATAAATTTGATTATGTTGTAAAAGACATAGACATTAAGAGCTACACCACCGAAACATACAATCCAAGCAACAACAGGGTAAGTTTCCATTAAATACCCTACAAGCAAAAATGGGGCTAAAGCTAGAGCAAGTAAAAAAATACCTCCTAAGCTATATCCATTTGATGAAGACGACTGACGGTCAAAGACACTATTACCATTATAATCGTCATTATAAGGGTATCTATCGTATTGTTGCA